>Ga0335073_10000781_pt1 | contig 41703 bp, 35 predicted proteins | sample Lox_Sample_22_FD_207093 | JGI IMG/M metagenome (GOLD analysis project Ga0335073, IMG submission 207093) | Soil microbial communities from Loxahatchee National Wildlife Refuge, Florida, United States - Lox_Sample_2.2 | ecosystem: Environmental > Terrestrial > Soil > Wetlands | place: USA...
GTGTCGACCTTGGCGCGCGGGCTTTCCTGCAACACGGATTCGCGCGGGCCGGCATTGGCGGGCGCCGTTCCCTCGAAGCCCGGCGCGGCGGGCGCGGGCTTTGCCGGCGCGACCGGCGTCGTCTGCTGCTGTTGGGCGACCTGCTGCTGTGGCACCGGCTTTGGCGCGAAGAAGAACTGGAAGAACAGCAGAATGGCGAGCGAGAGCGCGATCGCGATGAAGAGGTTGCGTTGCTGTTCGTCCATGGCAGCCCTAGCGCCGCGCCGGCGGCACGGGATCGTAGCCGCTGCCGCCCCACGGATGGCAGCGCAAGAGGCGGCACGCGGCGAGCGCCGCGCCGTGAAGGGCGCCGTGAGTGTGGATCGCTTCGTCCGCGTACTCCGAGCAGGTCGGCAGATAGCGGCAGGTCCCGCCCAGATAGGGCGACAGCACGAGCTGATAGAGCCGGATGAGGCCGCGCAGGAGGCCGGTCATGCCGGCCCGTCCGCGCGCCAGGCGCCGACCCGACGCAGCGCGGTCTCGAGATCCGTGACGAGGTCGGCGAAATCGCGCCGCGCCGTCTCGGTCCGCGCGATCACGACATAATCTCCGGGCGCCCAATGGTCCGGGACGATCCGCCGCACCGCCTCCTTGAGGCGCCGGCGGGCGCGGTTGCGCAGGACCGCCATGCCCACCCGCCGGCTCGCGGTGAAGCCGACACGAGACCCGGCGCCCTCGCCGGCCGGCCGGGGCAGCGCCTGAAGCACCAATCCTGGGGTCGTCCATCGGCGCCCCTTGCCCGCGACATGGAGGAATTCCGCACGTTTCTTGAGGCGCGCAAGCGGCGCCATGGCATGCGCGCCCGAGGCCGCCTCAGGCCGACAGACGCTTGCGGCCCTTGGCGCGCCGGCTCGCCAGCACGCGCCGACCGCCCACCGTCGCCATGCGCGACCGGAAGCCATGCCGGCGCTTACGGACGAGTTTGCTCGGCTGATAGGTGCGCTTCACGGCGGGAACTCCGGCAGCCTCTTGGAGAAGGCCGCTCTATAGTCTGACGGTGTGGCCAAGTCAACGTGACCCCCTCACGGGCGAGGTCCGATCCCCTCCCCTTTAGGGGCAGGCCAAGCTGGGCTGGCGGCGGCTTCGTGCAAGCTGTGCTAGATTTGCGGCATGGCCTCTTCGGCGCTGCAACGGGTCCCGCGCGGCCTCACCGCTCGCGTTCTCGCCGTCACCCTCGCATTCGCGCTGGTGAGCGGGATCGTGATCCTGCTGCCGTCGCTGGCGCGGTTCCGGCTCGCCTGGCTCGAGGCGCGCATCGACACGGCGCATCTCGCGATCTTCGCGCTCGAAGCGACCCCCGACAACCGGGTCAGTCCCGAGCTGGCGCGTCAGCTTTTGGCGCATGTGGGCGCGCGCGGCATCGTCGTGCACAAGCCCAAAATGACGCTGATGCTCGACGGCGGCGGCACGCCTCATGTCGACGAAACCTATGATCTGCAACGCGAAGGTCCGGTGATGGATTTCGTCGACGCGCTCGGCGCGCTCGTCGATACCGGCGACCCGGTGATGCGCATCCTCGACGTGTCGCCCAAGGATCCGAACGTGGTGGTCGAGGTGCTGCTCGACGAGCGGCCGCTGCGGCGGGCGATGTGGGGCCTTGCGCTCCGCGCCTTCGGCATCGCGACCTTGATCTCGATCCTCACCGGCCTTCTTCTGTATGTGAGCCTGCGCCGGCTGATGGTGACGCCGCTGCGCCGGCTGATCGCCGCCATGATGGCGTTCCGCGACGATCCCGAGGACGCGCGGCGCGTCCTCGTCCCGCAAGACCGCGGCGACGAGATCGGCCTTGCCCAGCGCGAGCTCGCGGCGATGCAAGAGACCGTGCGCCAGGCGCTGCGGCACAAGGAGCGGCTCGCGGCGCTCGGCACCGCGGTCGCCAAGATCAACCACGATCTGCGCAACATCCTGACGACGGCGCGGCTCATGTCGGACGGGCTGTCGGCGAGCGCCGCCCCCGAGGTGCGGCGCGTGACGCCGCGGATCCTGGCCGCCATCGATCGCGCGGTCGCGCTCAGCAGCCGCACGCTGTCCTTCGCCGGCGAGGGCGCGCCGCCGCCGGTGCTGCGCCGCTTCGCGCTGAACCCGTTGGTCCAGGAAGTGGCGGATCTGGTCGGGCGCGAGGGCGAGACCCCCTTCACGCTCGACAACGCGGTGCCGGCGGCGCTCGCGGTCGCGGCCGACCGCGATCAGCTGTTCCACGTGCTGCACAATCTTGCGCTCAATGCGTGCGAGGCGGGGGCGCGGCGGGCGGTCATCGGGGCCGAGGAAAGCGGCGCCGGCATCGCGATCGACGTCTCGGACGATGGTCCGGGCCTTGCGCCCAAGGCGCGCGAGAATCTGTTCCGCCCCTTCGCCGGCTCGGCGCGGCCCGGGGGAACCGGATTGGGGCTGGCGATCGCGCGCGAGGTGATGCGCGCCCATGGCGGCGACATCGCGCTTGCCGAAAGCACCGGCACCGGCACGCGGTTCACGTTGCATCTGCCGCCCCCGGGCGAACGCGCCGGCGCCGCCGCGTTCGCGGACGGGCTCAGCGCTTCAGAGCCGCGCGGAACGCCTCGCGCGCGGGCGCGCCGTGGATGAAGCCATAGTCTTGCGGCGGCGGCTCGCCGGCGACGAGCTTCAAATCGACGAGGATCGGTCCTTCCTCGCGCAATAATCCGGCGATCGCGGCTTCGAACGCGCCCAGCTCGGCGAACTCGTAGGTGTTGCGGTAGCCCGCGGCCTTGGCGAGACCCGCGAAGCTCACGCGCTCGCGGCCCGGAATGGGGTGCCCGCCATTCGCCTCGTACGTCCCGTTCTCGCACACGAAATGGACGAGGTTGCGCGGCGCCTGGCTCGCGATGGTGACGAGCGTGCCGAGATTCATCAACAAGCTGCCATCGCCGTCGAGCACCAGCACGCGCTTGTCCGGCCGCCCCAACGCAAGGCCCAGCGCGCAGGACGAAGCCTGCCCCATCGCGCCGATCGAATAATAGGTGAGATCGTGGTCCGGCCTGATCGCGCGCCATTCCTGCGCCGCCTGATAGACCGGGACGATGATCTCCTCGCGCACATGCTTTGACAGCGCACGGAAGGCGAGATCGCGTCGCATCATGATCAGATCCTCCGCCCGATGAGCAGCGCGCCGGGCCAGCTGTCGCGATAGCACCGGTCGATCGCGGGTCCGATCCGCGTCGTATCGTCGGCAAGCTCGAGCACGTCATGCGGGATGCCCATCGCGCCGAGGATCGGCGGCACGATGCGGACGCCGAAGCGCGCCGATTGCGTCGGCGGCACGCCCGGCTCCTTTTCGAGCAGCCCGACCATCATGCAGATCGGCAGCTTGTAGTCGCAGCCGGCGGCGCGGATCGCGTTCAGCGAGTCGAGCAGCCCGGTATATTGGATCAGCAGCAGCGCCCGCTTGTCGCAGAACGAAAGGGCGCCGCACACCGACACGCCCTCATCCTCCTTGCAGACGCGGACGAGCCGGAAACGCTTGTCCTTCACGATCGGCCACAAGAGGCCTTCGCTCGTCGTGATGTCGGGCACCGAGACGATGAACTCGATGCCGTGCGCCGCCACCGCATCGAGGATCTGGGCGCCGCCGATAGGCTCATTGTTGCTCAAAGCTCAGCCTCCGTCCCGCTTTTCGCCCGACCCTATCAGAAATCGGCCGCTAGTCGAGCGCCAGCGCCAGCGCCTTCAGATAGGCGCTTTCCGGCAATCCCGGATGCACCGGGTGATCGGGCGCGGCGCCGGCACTCAGGATGATGCGGCCGGTGCGCTCGCCGTCGCCGAGCCCGCGACGCACGGACTCCACAAAATCATCCGGCGTGACGTTGTGCGAGCAGGACGCGATGAACATGACGCCGCCCGGCGCCACGAGCCGCGCGGCAAGCCGCGCGAGCTTGCGATAGCCGCGGAGCCCGGCGCCCAGATCCTTGCGCGATTTGACGAAGGCGGGCGGATCGGCGATCACGACGTCGAAGCGGTCGCCATCCGCATCGAGCCGCGCAAGCTCGGCGAAAATCTCGGCGCGGACGAAGCGGCATTGTTCCGCCACGCCATTGCGGCGCGCGGCCGTTTCGGCGAGGCCGAGCGCCGGCTCCGACCGATCGAGCCCCAGCACGGTATCGGCGCCCTTGGCCGCGCAAGCGATCGCGAACCCGCCCGAATAGCAATAAGCGTCGAGGACGCGGCCGCCCCGAGCCAGCGCCGCGACGAAGCGGCGGTTCTCGCGCTGATCATAGAACCAGCCGGTCTTCTGCCCGCCCAGCACATCCGCGAGGAATTGGCCGCCATTCTCTTCGAGCGGCACGGGCCCGTCGATCGTGCCAGCAGCGATGCGCGCCACATCCTCGAGCGCCTCGGCCGCGCGCCCGGTCGCATCGTTGCGCAGCACGATCGTGGCCGGCGTCAGCACGGTGCCGAGCGCCGCCACGATCGGCTCCTCGAGCGCCGCCATGCCGGCGGTATTGAGCTGCGCCACCGCCACGTCGCCGAAGCGGTCGACCACCATCCCCGGCAGATCGTCGGCCTCGGCATGGACGAGCCGGTAGAAGGGCGCGTCATAGAGCCGGCGCCTGAGCGCCAAGGCGTGCCCCAATCGCGCGGCGAAGAAATCCGCATCGATGGCGCGCCCGGCGTCGCGATCGAGGATGCGCGCCGCGACCAGCGTGTTCGGGTTGAAGGTGGCAACGCCAAGCGCGCGGCCATCCGCGGTCTTGAGCGTGACGAGGCTGCCGCGCGGCAGCGCCTTCGCCGCGGCGTCCATCCGGACCTCGTTGGAATAGACCCAGGGGTGGCCCCCTTGCGCCCGCTTGTGGCGGCCGGGCTCCAGCGTCACGACGGGGCGCGCCGCCGGATCGTCGCGCGCGCTCATCGCTCAGTCGCCGAGCGCCGCGCCTTCGCGCCGCGGATCGGCCACGCCTTCATATCCCTCGGGCGTGACCAGGATGCCGCCAAGGCCGCTGTCGCGCCCCCAGACGCGGACCTCGTGGCCACGCGCCTTCAATGCCGAGGCAAGCGCATCGCTGCCGGGAAAAGCTTCGATCTCGGTCGGGCCGTTGCGGTTGTCGACATTGGGAAGCGCGATCGCCTGGCTCAAACTGTCATGCCAATCGACCACGGCCACGATGACTTTCGCGACGTCGGTGATGATGGGCGGCCCACCGGCCGATCCCACCACCAGCCTGAGCTTGCCGTCAGGGCCGAACATCATGGTCGGCGCCATCGCGGAAAGCGGCCGCTTTCCCGGCTCCACGCGGTTCGCGACCGGGCGGCCCTCATTCTCGGGCAGGAACGAGAAGTCGGTCAGCTCGTTGTTGAGCAGGAAACCGCGCACCATCACGTGCGAGCCGAAGTCGCTTTCGATCGTCACCGTCATGGCGACCGCGTTGCCGTCCTTGTCGATGACCGACATGTTGCTGGTCGAGGGAAATTCGGGCGCCCTGCCGTCGCCCCAGAGATCGCCGCGCTTGCCTTCGGGCTCGCCCGGCGCGACCGGGCTCGGCACGGCCGTGTCGGGGTTGATGAGGCGCGCGCGATCGGCGAGATAGGCGGGATCGAGCAGCGCCTCGACCGGCGAGGCGACGAAATCGGGATCGCCCAGATAGCGCGCGCGGTCGGCATAAGTGAGCCGGCTCGCCTGCGCGAAGAGGTGCCACGCCTCGACATCGGCGTCGTGATGGGCGAGATCGAACGGACCGAGCAGGCCCAGTATCTCCAGCACCGGCACATCGCCCGACGGCAGCCCCATGCCGCACACGCGGTCGCCGCGATAAGGCGCGCACACGACCGCGCGATCCTTGACCTTGTAGGCGGCGAGATCCGATGCGGCGAGATCGCCCGGCGGCGTCGCACCCGCAACGGCGGCCGCAATGTCGTCGGCAATGGCGCCGTGATAGAACGCCTCGGCCCCTTTCGCGGCGATGAGGCGCAAGGTCGCCGCAAGCGCGGGATTGACGATCACCGACCCGGCCGGCTTCGGCGTGCCGTCGGGATTGTAATAGAGCGCGCGCGTCGCATCGCCTTTTGCCAGGAACCGGTCCTTCGCGACAAGAGCCTGGACCCGGGGCGACAGCGCGAAGCCGTTTTGGGCAAGCGCGATCGCGGGCTCGACGAGGCGCGACCATGGCAGCTTGCCCCACCGTTCATGCGCCACTTCGAGCAGGCGCAGCGTCCCGGGCACGCCGACGGAGCGGCCGCCGATCATCGCGTTGAGGAAGGGAAGCGGCTTGCCGGAGGCATCGAGGAAGCGGTCGGGCCGCGCCGCCGCGGGCGCGCTCTCGCGGCCATCGAGCGCCGTGAGCTTCCGGTCGTGCGCCGACCAATGGACCAGAAAGCCGCCGCCTCCGATCCCGGTCGATTGCGGCTCGAGGATGGTGAGCGCGATCGCCATCGCGGCCGCCGCGTCGGCAGCACTTCCGCCGGCGCGCAGGATGTCGCGCCCGATCGCAGCCGCACGCGGGTCGGCGCTTTCCACCATGTCATGGCGCGGGAGCGCCGCGGCGGGCGCCGCGCACGCGAGACTGGCGGCGACGAAAAGAAATCGGGCCTTCACGATCCGGACCGGCCTCTGGCGCTGGCGATCGGCGGCGCGAATTGCGGCTCGATATCCCACGGGAACATGATCCATGTGTCCTGGCTCACCTCGGTGACGTAGGTGTCGACCATGGGCCGTCCCGCGGGCTTGGCGTAGACGGTGGCGAAATGCGCCTTCGGCAGCATCTCGCGCACCACCCGCGCCGTATCGCCGGTATCGACGAGATCGTCGATGATGAGCATGCCCGCGCCGTCGCCCGCGATCGCCTTCAGCACGGCGAGCGAACCCTTGGCGCGGTCGTCGTAGCTCGCGATGCAGACCGTGTCGACGAGGCGGATATCGAGCTCGCGCGCGACGATCGCGGCCGGCACCAGGCCGCCGCGGGTCACCGCGATAATGGCGCGCCACGGACCCAGCTCGAGCAGGCGCCAGGCCAGCGCGCGCGCGTGCCGGTGCAGCTCGTCCCAGGTGACGGGGAAGGTCTTCGTTCTCGTCGGCACAGGGTTCACTGGCATCACCGCACGTAGATCCACACCTCGTCGGTCCCGTCGTCCGTCGCCGCGACCGCCGAGAGCGAGAGCCGATCGGCCGGCACGCCCATGCCGATCACCGTGTGATAGACATCGGCAAGGTTGCGCTGGGCGTCGTCGGCGCTGCGCGTGACCGCCACGAGATCGAACGCGACCCCGGGCTTTCTCTCGAGCGCGCCCTTCAAAGCCTCGTAAAGCGATTGCGCATAGTCGGGACCAGGCGTCTCGAAATGGATGACGACGAAGGGACGCCGCTTCTCGACCAGGGCGGGAGCCGGCGTCTCGGCCACGGCGTGCACCGGCGGCGGCATGGGCGTCGGCGCCGCGCTCGCGATCTCCGTCGTCGCGGGCTTCGCCTGGGCCGGCTCGGACTTGAGGAGCAGCGCGTCGGGGAACGAGCACGCGCCGAGCGCAAGGACAACAAGAGGGGCGGCGATGGGGCGCATGAGGACCGCCGATCTTAAGACACCGGCGGCATCGGCCACAAGCCGCGGTCCCGGTCCGGACCTTGTCAGGCCGCGCGCAACCCCCTAAGAAGGCGCCGCCCTTGCGGCAAGCGCCCGTAGCTCAATTGGATAGAGCACCAGACTACGAATCTGGGGGTTGGGAGTTCGAGTCTCTCCGGGCGCGCCACGAACAAGACTTGGGCGCCAGTTTCGGCCAGGGCCGTCATCGCCGTTTGAACTGTTCGGCGCCGATGTCGTATTTGGCGTCGCTGGGTCGAGTCTGGTTGAGGATGTCCTTGGTGTTCGCAAGCGGCGTGCCGCCGCCGAGGTTCGCCGTATAGCTTTGCCCGGCGCCGATGAGCGGGGAGCTGGAGTTCTGGCGGAAGTCCGTCGTGGGGTTGATGAAGACGGAAGACGCCGACTGGCCGAAACATGGCGAGGAGTTTCCGGTTCCGCACGTGTTCTGGATCCCCAGCATGTGCCACATACCGGTAGGGTATTGGTACAGACTACTTTTGAACAATGCGAGCCCGGAGCTCGGAGCGTCCGTCGCGTTCGTGCCGCCATCGGTGAACGGGTAGGGCGCTTCGTATGCGCCCGCGCGGTGGGATGCCGCCTTTGTGCCCAGTAACCCGCGGGTGGCGTTGCAGGTCGTGTAGGAAGGACCGACGCACCTGACGGCCATCACTTCGTTATCAATCACGATGCCGTTCGAGACCACGTCATCGTACGGCCCGGAATTGAATGTGATCGTTGTATCCGTCGGCGATAGGTTCGACGCCAAGGTCGCCAGAGGCTGGTTGTTTCCTTCGCCGAACTGATATGTCCACCCCGCGCAGTAATCGTTGTACATGGTCGGGTGATCGCGGCCGCCCAGCAGGGCGGAGCCTTTCACCATGCAGGCGGATGGACTGAGGCCGGAAGCATTGACAATGGTCGTGTTGACAATGAAACCGCCGTAACTCCACGGCACCCCGATCGGATTGGAACACGTCCCATCGAAGATGATGAGGCTGTTGAAGTAGTAGAGCCCGGCGTCGGAAAAGACGGGCGCGCAGATCGTGGCTCCGCCGTAGGACCATCCGGCTCCTTCTAGGATGTCGCCGATAAAGTTGCTGACGCTGCTGCGTGGCACACCGTCCCAAGCGAGGCCGTGGTCGGCCTTGACCTGCAATCCCGACAGGCCAATGCCGCCGTCGTTGAGAGGATTGAAGGCGCTGCCAGCGTGGGTAGAAATAGGACCGTTGCCAGAAGCGTTCGTGTTGTGGATCGAGACGCCGTTGGCCGAGTTGTAGGATAAGGGCTTTGTCGTCACAGACTGGAAGCTGTCGCTCGGCGCGGCTTGAAGGGTGATCGTCCAATACGGTGTGACGCCTGTCCCACCGCAGCTGCCCCAAACGTAACTCGGCGTGTTCGAGCCTGCCGTCAGGCAGTACAAATTAATTTCCTGCGCATTGTTTATCGCGGCGACGCTGGACCCGTGCATCACCGAGAAGATCGGGTTGGGCTCTCCGTTGGAGCCAGGGTTGTATTCCGGCCGAGCAATCCCTCCGTCCCAGATTTGCCCGACGTAATAATCTTGGCGCGGCGACACCGCGTACCCCTGGTGGCCAAGGTTCGCCGGATAGGTGGAAATTGTGCCTGAATAGTAAATTTGGATGGGAATGAAACCGGCCTCTGACGAATAGGTCAATGGACCCATCACGTCCCACGTGCAATTGCCATCACTCCCACCGCGGGACGGGACCGGACCTGCGCCGCTTGTGCAGCCGCTCGTCTGCCCTGGGTCGAGAATGTAGATTTCTGGAGGCGCGTTGCTGACGACGACCTGCTGGTAGGGGTACGCCTTCCTCGGTGCCCAGGTGATGTTGTCGTTCAGGTATCCGAAGATGGTGACGTAATCGACCTTTGTCAGGTACTTCCAAACGGCAGTGCCGTCGGTGACGTTGCCTCCCGCGCAGTCCGAGGCCACAGCCGGCTGGGTGGCTCCACTCTTGCCGGCGGCGACAAGCGCCATGCCACAGAGCGTCAGGCCATTGGTAAAAGTGCCGCGACTTGCGCTCCATGCCGGGCCCATCACGACGCGATTGCCGAAATTGCCGGCGCCGTGGTCCACGGTGGAGTAAACCGTATTCGGCTGCCACCCAGGAGCATTGTCGATCTGGCGTGTAATGGTCTTGTTGTGGCGACTTTCGTTTCCCGACGTTGCCGGTCCGATGTTGCCATTCGGACCGCGGACGACAGGCTGATCCAAAGTCGAAGCCGGAGGCAATTCCGCTGCCCACGCGGTTGCCTTGTGCTCTGTCAGGGATGCCGAGGCGAAAACGATAGATAGAGCTGCCCCGAGCCAAGCCCATTTGGCCCGCTCACGACGGTCGCTCATGTCGAACCGAGGTGCAGCTTCGTCCCGTGCCGTGGCGAGTGCCGGTTCATGAGGCTCGCTCTAACGACGGAGTAGATATGACATCGTCTCGCCTCCGCGGTGAAGGCGATTTGATCCGGTGCCATTTGCGGTTGCATCAGAGCTGCTCCACTGCGGTCCCACTCGAAGCCAGCGATCGTACCGTCTCCGCCGGCTCGGTGGTAGCGGGCACGCGGGCGCCCACTGAGAAGCACGACCGTATTTGCCAAATTGCGCATCTGTACAGTTATGTGGGCCACGTGATAGGAGTAGAGCGCCTTTTGCGAGGGATCATCGCAGCGCTGCCAACAGGAACCAGCGCAGGCGGCATTTTCGTTCATCGTTGTCGTCACCAGATCATTAACGCCTCGATTATCAAGGCTCCCGTCCCCACGACATCCCTACCGCCGACGCAAGCGCCATAATCGCATTGCGTATTTCCGCGACAGAAAAAATGGGGCCACGTTCGTAAACCCTGAGATTTGGAAGTATCAATTGAATCAACCCACTTCAATATACCTCGATTTGGTCAGGTTTCTCGCGGCGGTAACAGTATTCCTCTCTCACACCGCAGACCGCCGCTACTCCGGAGGCGTCCTGTGGCAGATTAGCCCGATGGGGCCTGAAGCGGTCATGGTCTTTTTTGTGTTGTCCGGCTTCGTCATAACCTATGCCGTCGAGGAACGTGAGCGATCCGCCAGAACTTTTGTGATCAACCGAATGGCTCGCATTTACTCCGTTACGATTCCGGCATTGGCGTTGACGTTCCTTCTTGATCCCATCGGGCGCGCGGTAACCCCCCAATTGTATTTGGGATGGCCAGACTACGCGCCGAATCAAGTGACGTGGCAAGTGCTGAACAGCATCCTCTTTACCAACCAAATTTGGTTCAATCACGTCCAGCCAGGCACGATCGGTCCGTACTGGTCAATGGGATTCGAAGTTTCCTACTACATCGCGTTTGGCGTCGCGATATTTGCCCCTCGACGGTGGGCAATCGCTGGAGCGCTTGCCGTGATGTTTGTTGCCGGCCCAAACATCGCCGTCCTTTTTCCAATTTGGCTGCTGGGCGTCGCGTGTTACCGCCTTTGCGCAAAATACCCGTTGGGGGCGCGGGCAGGATTGTTGCTGTGGATATTATCGAGCATAGCCATTGCGATCGTAGAATTTCTGCCAGCAGACCGACAGCTGCCGATCGGGACCATCTCTTTCTCACCGGAGCGCCTGCGCAGCATCGTGCATTTTTATGTGGTGGCGTTTCTTTTCGCAGCTCACGTCGTAGGGTTTCGGGGCGCGTCGCCCGCCCTTGCGGCGCCTTTGAAGCTATTCATGCGACCGATTCGATGGGTGGGGCAAAGGACATTTGCGCTGTATCTCTTTCACGAACCGATCATGCAATTCGTCGTGGCTGTCGCGCCCTGGCCGGCTAAGTCTTGGCTGACGCGCGGACTCGTCTTTTTCGGTGTCCCGTTGGTGGTGTTTGGATTGGCAGAGGTGACAGAACGCCGCAAGGACGCTTGGCGATCGCTGTTCGATACGCTGCTGGTAAGCAAATTGCCGATCAAGTCGAGCGATTGAAGGAAACCCCGTCGGTGGACCGCGTGGATGGATTCCAGGCCGGCCGTCGTGTAAGGGTTGCGTGCCGCGGACGCATTCGAGCCTGGGGAGGGCCGCCACACCATGACAACGCCATCGACCGCGCCGCGCCGCCAGGCGCCGCCGCCCATCCGCGACCTGCGCAAGCCGAAGCTGACGCTGCCGCCCGGCGCGTGCGACACGCATTTCCATTTCCTGGGGCCGCAGACGCTTTACCCCTTCAACCCCAGCCGCAAATTCGTGCCGGACGTCGATCACGAGGATTCGACCATCGCCCACTGGCAGGCGATGCAAAGCGCGCTGGGCCTGTCGCGCGGGCTCTTGGTGCAGTCGATGATGTATTACCCGAGCTATGAGCTGGCGCTGCATGGCCTGTCGCTGATGCCGGACCGGCTGCGCGGCGTGATCTATCCGTTCGCGTCGATCACGGATCGCGAGCTCGCGATCCTCACGCAGGCGGGCGTCGTCGGCGCGCGCTTCACGCGGCCCACCGGGCCCGACATCGATGACCGGCTGGTGCGGCGCGTGCACGAGTTCGGCTGGGGCGCGCATTATCTGCTCCACGGCGACGACCATGTCGTGGCGTGGCGCAAGCAAATCCTCGCCTCGCCGGGGAAATTCGTGATCGAGCATTGCGGCAATCCGCCGACCGACCAGGGCATCGACGGCATGGCGTTCAAGTTCGTGCTCGAATGCCTCGATACCGGCCGCTGCTGGGTCAAGCTGGGCCCGCGCTTTTCGCACGAAGAGACCCTGCCGTTCGCGGATGTCGTGCCGTTCATCAAGAAGCTCGTCGCGCACGCGCCGAACCGGTGCCTTTGGAGCTCCGACTGGCCGCATCCCCAATATTGGAAGCCGATGCCGAGCGACAGCGACCTGCTCGACCTGATGCTCGACTGGGTCCCGGACGAGACGACGCGCAACCGCATCTTCGTCGACAACCCGATCGAAGCGTTCGGATTCCCGCCCGTCGCGGCGTAACCCCGCGCGACCGGCTTTCCCGGCGGGTCGCGCGGGGTTAGCCTTGCGGCAAAGATCGAGGAGGCGCGCGCCATGAAACGCAGCACGAACCGTATCCTGACCTCGCATGCCGGCAGCCTGCCGCGGCCCGATGCGCTGCTGGAGGTGAACCAGGCGAAGCTTTCGGGCCAGGGGTTCGATCAGCGCGCCTATGACGCGCGGCTCGCCGCGGCGGTGACGGAGATCGCAAAGCGCCAGGCCTCGCTTGGCATCGACGTGATCAATGACGGCGAATTCGGCAAGGCCTCGCGCGGGGCCATCGATTACGGCGCGTGGCAAAGCTATGCGTGGGGACGGCTCGCCGGGTGGGAGCCGGGCGAGCCGGGCACGCCGTCGGCGTTGTCCGGGCGACGCGACCGCCGCATCTTCGCCGATTTCTATGCCGAGCTCGATGCAACGCAGTTCCTGTCCTCGACCTCGATGGTGGCGCGGCCGCCGGTCGTGACCGGGCCGTTGCGCTATGTTGGCCAGGACGCGGTGAAGGCCGACATCGCCAACTTCAAGGCGGCGCTCGGCACCGTTGGCGCGGAGGAAGGCTTCATCACGTCGGTGGCGCCGGGCAGCTTCGGACGGCGGCAGAACCGCTACTACAAGACCGACGAGGAATTCCTCTACGCGCTCGTCGACGCGCTCAAAGAGGAATACAAGGCGATCATCGATGCGGGCTTCGTACTGCAGCTCGACGACCCGGGCCTGCCCGACAGCTGGGACATGGCCTATCCCGAGCCCTCGGCCGAGGAATACCGGAAATTCGCCGCGATCCGCATCGACGCGCTGAACCACGCGCTCAAAGACCTGCCCGAGGACCGCATCCGCTATCACATCTGCTGGGGAAGCTGGCACGGGCCGCACACGACCGACCTGCCGCTCGGGACCATCATCGACATTCTGCTCAAGGTGAAGGCGCAGGCCTATTCGGTCGAAGCCGGCAATGTGCGCCACGAGCATGAATGGAAAGTGTGGCGCGAGGTGAAGCTGCCGGCGGGCAAGATCCTGATGCCGGGTGTCGTGAGCCACGCCACCAACGTCGTCGAGCATCCCGAACTCGTGTGCGACCGTATCCTGCGCTTTGCCGAGGTGGCGGGGCGCGAGAACGTGATCGCCGGCACCGATTGCGGCCTCGGCGGCCGCATCCATGCGCAGCTTGCCTGGGCCAAGCTCGAAGCGCTCGCCGCGGGCGCGCGGCTTGCCAGCAAAGAGCTGTGGCGGTAGCACATCATCCATCGTCCGGGGAGGTCCATCATGAAGCTGCTCACGTTCGAGAAAAACGGCGCCCAGCATGTCGGCGCCAAGATCGATGAAGGCGTCGTCGATCTGACCGCGGCGCTCGCGGCGACCCATCCGGACGTGAAGACGGCCGGATCGCTGCTCGAGATCATCCGCTCGGGCATCGACATCGACACGGTCGGCGGGCAGTCGATCGAGCGCCTGAAGCAGCAGGGCAAGCTCAAGGACTTCATCGTCGCCAACGCGGTCTTGTGTCCGCCGATCATGCGGCCCAGCAAAATCCTGGCGCTCGCGCTCAATTTCCGCGAGCACATCGAAGAGACCAACCTCAATTTCTACGACGAGCCCATCGTGTTCACGAAATACACGAGCAATCTTTTGGCGCCCGACGGCGAGATCGAGTTGCCGCCGTTCCCGCAAAAGGTCGACGAGGAGCACGAGCTTGCGCTTGTCGTCGGCCGCGATTGCCGCCACATCCGCCCTTCGCAGGCGGCCGACTATATTTTCGGCTATACGATCTGCAACGACGTCTCGGCGCGCAACCGTCAGCGCGAGCGCGGCCAGATGCATCAGCCCTATGACTACGCCAAGAACCTCGCGACCTTCTGTCCGATGGGCCCATGGGTCGTGACGCGGCGCGAGCTTCCGGACGCGCGCAATCTCAAGATGGAGGTGCGCATCAACGGCAAGGTCACGCGCAGCGGCAGCACCTCGAAGATGATCTTCGATCCCTATGAGGTGCTGGCCTATTGCTCGGACTACACGCCGATGCTGGCGGGCGACGTGATCTCGCTCGGCACCTTCGCCGGCGACAAGGAGATCAAGGCCGGCGACACGGTCGAGCTCGAGATCGAGAAGATCGGCACGCTCCGCAACCGCGTCGTGCCGGCGAAGGCCGCGTGGCGCAATTTCGCCGAAGGCGTCACCAACGGGCCGCTGCAGCGGGAGAAGTGACGCCTGGCCGCGGCAGGGAGGCCGCGGCCGACGCTCAGGCGGCCGCGCGCGCCCGCACGGCGGCAAGGCCCAATATCTCGCGCGCTTCCGCCGGGGTCGCGGGCTCGCCGCCCAGGGCGCGGATGATCGCCACGCCCCGCTCGACAAGGCCGGCATTGTCGGCGAAGACGCCGCGGTCGAGATAGTGGTTGTCCTCGAGCCCGACCCGCACATGCCCGCCCAGCAGCACCGCCTGGGCCACCATCGGGAATTGCTGACGCGAGATGCCGAACGAGGCCCAGCGCGAGCCGGGCGGCAACTGCTCGCTCATGTGGATCATGGATTTGGGCGTCGCCGCCGCGCCATAGGGGATGCCGAGGCACAGCTGGAACAAGGCCGGCGCCTCGATCGCCCCATCGGCGATCAGATCCTTGGCAAGCGCGATGTCGCCCGAATCAAAGCATTCGAGCTCGGGCAGCACGCCCGCGGCGCGGATCAGCCGCGCCATCTCGATCAGGATCTCGGGCACGTTCATGAAGGCGCGCGTGCGGCTCCACATGGTGCAGAGATCGAGCGAGCAGATGTCGGGCTTCAAGGCCGTGACATGGCGCGTGCGCTCTTCGGGCGAGCGCATGTTGGTGCCGGGGCCGGGCTTGCCCGGATCCTCCTGGCTCGGCACGAAGAAGGCGCCGGGCCCGGTGGTGAGGTTGATCAGGAGATCGACCTTGCTGTCGCGGATGCGCTCGACCACTTCGCGGTAATAGGCGAGCTCCATGCTGCCCTGGCCGGTCTTGGGCTCGCGCACATGGATATGGGCGACGGCGGCGCCCGCCTTGGCCGCGCCGATCGCGGCCTCGGCGATCTCCTTGGGCGTGGTCGGGACGGCCGGGTGCCGGCCGATCGGGCCGCCGCCGGTGACGGCGCAGGTGATGATGTGCTTCGCCATGGTTTGGTCCTCCCCGTGGGGCCCCAGTCTAGCAAAAGCGATGCGCCGGCGGGACTCCGCTATCCACCGCCGCGACCGGGCGCGCTAGCATCGGCGCGGGAGGAAGCAACGCCATGCGGACCGCGTCCCTGATCGCGCTCATGATGGTCGCCGTCGTCGCGGGCTGCGCCGCGCCCGTTCCGCCGCCGCCAACGCCAGCCACCACCGCGGTCCGGCCGCGCTTTTCCGAGCAGGGCGTCGCCTCCACCTATGGCCATGAGCTCAACCAGCAGCGCACGGCAAGCGGCGAGCCCTTCGACCCGAACGGCATGACCGCCGCGCATCGGTCCCTGCCGTTCAACACCATCGTCCGCGTCACCAATCTCGACAACGGCCAATCGGTGCGGGTGCGGATCAACGACCGCGGACCCTTTGTCGCGGGCCGCATCATCGATCTTTCCGCGAAGGCGGCGCGCAGCCTCGGCATGCGCGAGGACAGCACGGCACGCGTCCGCCTCGACGTCTTCGAAGCCGACCAGTCGGCGTCGCTTTAGCTATTTGGCCGCTGCTTCCTGCCTCTCGCGCGCGGGCCTCACCTCGATCCCGTCGCGCGCCGCCTGCTCCGCCGCGAGAAGCCGCTCGACCATGCGGCGCATATGCATCCGGTTGGCGTCCGACGCGATGTCGACGAGGCCGCGCTCGCCGAACTCGGTCAGGCGCGCCTGCTGCGCCTCGACCATGTCCTTGTCTTCGATGAAGGTGGGCGCGATCTCGCTATAGAGCTGCTCGGTCGCTTCCGGCTCGTTCTGGCGATAGCCGTTGGCGATCGACCAGAAATAGAAGCAGCTCGTCTCGGTCTCGGGCGTCAGGCCGTGGAACAGGCGGAACTGGAAGCCGCCGTCGCGCTTGCCTTCATAGGCGCCGGTGTCGGCATCGGCGGCGCCGGTCCATTGCAGCACCGAGGAAGGCGCCACGAACTCGAACTCCTGCCAACGGTCGACCCGGCCCTTGAATCCCGCCGCCTTCACATAAGTCGGCGGCGGCAGCGAGTTGCGCAACCAGCGCACGAATTTGAGCCCGCGCTCGGTGCGCGTCGTCTTCATCTCGGCGTCGACATGGGCGGCCGGATTGCCGCCGACCGTCTTGGCGTGCAGATAGCCGAGATGGGTCAGGTCCATCAGATTGTCGACCATGAGCATATAGTTGCCCTTGATCGGATAGACGTCATGCTTGTTGGGCCAGAGCCGCCGATCGGTGTGGTAGGGATAATCGAGGATCGCTGCGGCCTCGGCCCGCGCCGGATCGCCCATCCAGAGCCAGACCATGCCGTCCTTCTCGACCGTGGGATAGGACCTGACGCGGGCGCCCGGCGGCACCAGCGACTGGCCCGGCACCGTGACACAGCAACCCGCGCCATCGATGATGAGGCCGTGATAGCCGCACTGAATCCCCGCCTCGACGATCGTGCCGAGACTGAGCGGCGCTGAGCGGTGGCAGCACCGGTCCTCGAGCGCCGCGACCTTGCCCGCGCCGTCGCGGAACAGCACCACCGGCTCGTTGAGGATGCGCCGGGCGAGCGGCGTTTTCGCCACCTCGTCGGCCCAAGCAGCGACGTACCAGGCATTGCGTACGAACATGATGCCTCCTCCCGCGCAGCGTCCTGATGGGAACAGGCTAAGGCGAAACCGGCGCGCGATAAAGCGTGCCTTTGCCGCGCGCCCGGCCTAGCCCGCCGCCCGCGCCCGCGGCAGCAGGGGAAGCGCGTTGGCATCGATGGCGGCGAGCTCGCCCGGCGTGAAGATCCCGGTCTCTTTGAGGCCCGCGACGCATTCCTGCGACCCGCGCCAGGGGTAGTCGGTGCCATAGCAGATCCGTTGCAACGGGATGAGCTGCTTCAGCGCGAGGAGCGGCGAGGCATGAAGGATTTGCGCCGTGTCGTAATAGAACTTCGCCGCTTCGGCCGCGAAGCCCTTGGGCATGAACGGCTGAAACCGCGGCATCTTCTCGAGGCGGATGAAGCGCTCGGCAAGGAACGGCATGGTGCCGCCGCCATGCGACCAGATCACGCGGATGTCGGGGCAGCGCGCGGCGGTGCCGGAGAAGAGATAATTGGTGAGCGCGCGCGTCGTGTCGGTGCCGAACTCGATCACCGAGTCCCGGATATTGAGCTCGGGCAGCGTGTTGGCGCAGCAACTGGGCGCGCGCGGGTGGGTGTAGATCACGGCCTTGCGCCGGTTCAGCTCGTCGAACACGGGGGCGAACGCGCTCTCGCCGAGCCAATGGTCGCCATAGCTCGTGATCATGTGGACGCCGTCCGCCTTCAGCGTGTCGAAGGCATAGGCGATCTCTTTCAAGGTCGCGTCGATGTCCGGCAGCGGCAGGGCGGCGAAGAGGCCGAAGCGGCCGGGATAGTCCGCGGCAAGCCGCGCCATGTACTCGTTGTTCTCGCGGACATAGGTGCGGCGCGCCTCGCCCGCGATGTGGTCGGGCATGGTCGCCGAATTGACGGCCATGGTGACGCCCGCTTTGTCCATGTCGGCGATCGCGTCGTTCTCGTTCATGATCGAGGCGAGATGGGGCGTCAGCACGCCCTCTTCGCGGAGCGACGGGACGAAGCGCGGCGCGACGAGGTGGTGATGGACGTCGATCCGGTGAGCCATGGCGGCCTTCCTTCCCAATCGAGGGATGCCGCAACGGTACGGCAGAGCGGTATCGGGGGCCAAGACCCTTAATCGACATTGACGAACCCTTAACCATCGGTGGGCAAGATGGGTGCCTGGCCATGGCGCACGCGATCCATCATCCCGCCCATCGCGCGACCCCGGTCCCGCTGCCGGCGGACGAGGTTCGCCTTGCCAAGGAAGCGAGCGCCGGCACCGGCACCGATTTCCGCTCGCTCCTGGCGAGCAGCCTGCAGGAAAGCCACGATCGCGCCGCCGCGCACAACCCGCGGTCGAGCGCCACCGGCGCCTATCAATTCACCGAGCGCACCTGGCTCGATCTGATGCGCCGGCACGGCGGCGAGCTGGGCCAGCATTACCTCGCTTCGCAGATCACGGTCGAAAAGGGCGCGCCGCACGTCTCCGACCCGATGACGCGGGCGACCATCCTGGGGCTCAGGACCAATACCGAGCTCGCCGGCGCGATGGCCGCGCGCTATTTCGAAGAGAACCGCGCTAGCCTCGCCAAGAGCCTCGGCCGCGCGCCCAGCACCGACGAGGTGCAGATGGCCTATCTTCTGGGCGCGAGCGGCGCGACCCGCCTCATCAAGGCGGCGTCCACCCATCCCAGCGTCGGCGCGGACCGGATCGTGCCCAACGCGGTGCGCCACAATCCCGGCCTCTTCCGCGAGCATGGCGGCAAGGTCAAGACCGCGTCCGAGGCCGTCGCGTCGCTGAGCCGCCACTTCGAGGCCGGCCGCAACAGCGTCAACGGCGCGATCGGCACCCACATCTCGATGCTTCTGCCCGAGGATACGCCGGTCGACGACGACGCCGGCTGATTCCACGCCGCCGATCGCCTTCGCGGGCTTGAAGGGCGCGGATACCCGCCCCACTTTGTAGTCGTTCAAGAATTCGCAAGACGGCGTCTTCCCGGCCTTTGTGAGCCCGGTTTGCGCGCGCGACGGTCGCGCGCCATAGACCCGCTCCCGACACGCCGGCAAAGACCAAGGACAGAAAGACATGGCGCGAGCCGCGAAAGAGGAAGCGGCGCCTTCAGACGCGACCCCCGCATCGCATGCGGCGCGCGTCTTCGCGGTCGCCGAGGGCCAGGCCAGCGCGCCAGGCGCCGCGTTCGTGTCGACGTCCTGGCAACGGTGCGTCAACGAGTTCGGGGTCGACCCCGCGGCAAGCGTTGCGCCCCGCGTCCTCACGCTTCCCGAGCTCCGGCATTTGCGCGAGCCGATCAAGGCGCTCATCGAGAGCGCGCGCGACGAGTTGGATCGGCTCTACGCGCTGGTGCGGCCCGCAGGCTACACCGTGCTTCTTGCCGACAAGAACGGCGTGGCGGTCGAGCATCGCGGCGACGAGGCCCAGGCGGGCACGTTCAAATATTGGGGGATCTGGCTCGGCGGCGTGTGGACCGAATCGGTCGAAGGCACGAACGGCATCGGCACCTGCATCGCCGAGGCGCAGCCCGTCACCATCCACCGCAACCAGCATTTGCGCTCGCGTCACATCGATCTGAGCTGCTCGGGCGCACCCATCTTCGACGTCGACGGCACGTTGCTCGCCGTGCTCGACGTGTCGTCGTTCGATCCCACGCTTTCCGAAGGCGCGCACACGCTGACGGGAACGCTGACCGCGATGTCGGCGCGTTCGATCGAAGAGCGGTTCTTCCGCGAGCGCTTCCACCGCAGCTGGATCGTCGCGCTGACACTGCCGCAAGAGAGCGGCCCAAGCGCCTTGCTCGCGCTCGACGGCGAGCGCCGCGTCGTCGGCGCCAACCGGGTGGCGCGGAAAATCCTCGCGATCGACGATGAAGCGCTTGCGGGCGATCTCGCCTTCTCCAGCCTTTTCTATCACGACGAGCGCGCGTTCGCCCGCAGCCACGGCGCCGACATTCCGACCCGCATGGTGTGCACCGTCACCGGCGAGGAGGTTCCTGCCCTGGTGACCCCGCCCGAGAGCGCGGTCGGCTTCTCGAGCCTCGCGTTCCACACCCGTCCCCGTTCCGACCTGCTTGCCACCGTGCGGCAATTCGTCCTCGCGCCGCAGCCGCGCGGCGGGCTTTCGCCCGCGACGATGCGTCGCGTGAAGGAGCATGTGGAAGCCCATCTGGAAAACCCGATCGAGCTGGCCGAGCTCGCCGAGATCGCCGGGTTGTCGGTTTATCACTTCGCGCGCGAATTCAAGCGGTCGGCCGGGGTGACGCCGCATCATTATCTCGTGCAAAAGCGGGTCGAGCGCGCACAGACCTTGTTGGCCCGATCCGATCTTTCTCCAACCGAGATCGCGCATGCGTGCGGATTTGCCGACCAGAGCCACCTGGCGCGCCGGTTCCGGCAAGTGCTCGGCATGACGCCGGGCGAATTCCGGCGCTCGCTGCAATAAGGCAGCAAGCCGGTTCCCCCGCCGGCAAGCCTGTCCAAGAAGCGGCGCGGCATCTCGGCGATATAGCGGCGCTGATCAATCGCAAGGAGAGAGGGTATGGCTTCGGTCCGCGCGGCGGGAGTCTCGCGATGAGCGCGACTTTGCCGATCGATCCGGTCGTGCAGCGCTTCCGCGACGCGCTCGCCGAAATCTACGGCGCGCGCCTCGTGCGCGTCGTGCTCTACGGATCGCGTGCGCGCGGCGAAGCGGGGCCCGAGTCCGATGTCAATGTGGCGGTGTTTCTCGACGCGTTGCCGGATCGCTGGGCGGAACTCGACCGGCTCGCGGATCTGCGCGTCCGGTTCCTCGATCGGGAAGGCGTGTTCTTCGATGCGCGGGCATTTGCCGCCGCGGCCTATGGCGACGACACGCCGCAGATGCACGACATCCGCCGCGACGGGCTCGATCTATGACCGCCGAGGCCTCTCATTTTCTGGCGAAGGCGCGGCGGTTTTTGGCGCACGCCGACATCATGCTCTATGTCGGCAGCTCCGAGATGGCGGCGCGTGCGGCCTCGCTCGCCGATCTTCATGCGGCGCAGGCGTTTCTGTTCGAGCGCGTCGGCTCGATCTATAAAACCCATCGCCGCGTGCACGCGGCGTTTCTGCGCCTCAGCAAGGACGAGCCGCGGATCGGCGTGGCGCGGCGCCGTTTGTTTTCGCGGGCCTATACGCTGAGGCTGGTCGCCGATTTCGAGACCGGCGCCGGCGCGGCGATCCCGCCGGTGCGCGCCGAGGTGGCGCTCGAGAACGCCAAGCGGTTCGTAAGGCTCATCGAAGGGCTGATCCCGCAAACGCCGCCGTGACGGGGCGCGCGCCGCCTTCGTTGCGCGAGCCCAAGACGAGCCGCTAGGTTGCGGGCCGATAGAACAATCGAGCCTGGGGGAATCGTCGTGGGCGGATTTTTCGGCAATCGCTGGTGGGTGGTGGTCGCGTCGATCTGCGGACTGCTGGTCGGCGCCGGATCGATCAACGTGTTCGCGTTCGGCGTGTTCCTGAAGCCGGTGACGCAAGACCTTCACGTCGGGCGCGAGTTCTTCTCGACCGGCCTCATCCTCACTTCGACCTTGACCGCCATCGGCACCTTGCCGCTCGGCCGGATCCTCGACCGCTGGGGCGTGCGGCGCGTGCTGATGGTCGGGCTCGTCCTTTATTCGTTCGGCGTCGCCGCCTATGCGCTGATGACCGCCGCGCCGGCGATGATGTATCTCGCCTTCGGCATCGCCGGGATTTTCGGCTGCATCGGCTCGCCGGTTCCTTATGGCGTCGCGATCTCGCTTTGGTTCGACCGGCTGCGCGGGCTTGCGATCGGCGTCGCCATGGCAGGCGTCGGGCTTGGCGTCGCCATCGTGCCGCAGATCGCGTCGGCCTATATCGCCCATTTCGGCTGGCGCACCGCCTATCTGGTGCTGGCGGTCACCGTGTTCGTGATCGCGTGGCTGCCGGTGGCGCTCTTCGTGCGCGAGCCGAGTGCTGCCGATGCGGCGCGCCACCACGACATCACCGCCGCCACCGACCTGCCCGGCATGACGGCGCGCGACGCGTTCCTCGGCTCGTGGCGGTTCTGGGCGCTGACGTTCGCGTTCTTCATCGCGATCATGGCGATCAACGGCACGCTCACCCATATCGTCGCGCTCTTGACCGACCGCGGCGTGCCGCTGACGCTGGCGACCGGTGCTTTGTCGGCGGCCGGTCTCGCGCTCATCGCGGGCCGCATCATCTCGGGCTGGTGCATCGACCGGTTCTTCGCGCCCTATGTCGCGATCGGCTTCTTCGCCGTTCCCATGGTCGGCATCGCGCTGCTCGGGAGCGGGGCCGGCGGGGCGGTGCCGCTCGTGGGCGCCATCCTGTGCGGCCTCGGCGTCGGCGCCGAGGTCGACATCATGGCCTTCATGGTGAGCCGCTATTTCGGCCTCAAGGCCTATGGCACCATCTATGCCGTGATGTTCGCGGTGTTCTCGTTCGCGCAAGGGTTCGGCGCGTCGATCGCCGGCTGGTCGTTCGACCGGTACCATTCCTACAATCCGGCCTTCATGATCTTCGAAGGCTTCCTGGTGCTGACCTGCTTCCTGATCGCGCCCTTGGGTCCTTATCCCTATCCCAAGCGCCCGGTGGAGCGGGCGGCGCGCGCGCCGGTGCGGGCCGCGGCCTGAGCCAGGGTCTGGCCCCGGCAGAGCGCTTGGGTATTATGGTCCTGCCAGATCAGGGAGGACCGGGCACATGTCGATGAAGCAATATCACGACGGTGGCGAAGCCATACTCGAGGCGTTCCGCAGCCTCGGCATCGATTACATCATCTCCTCGCCGGGCTCCGAATGGTCGCCCGTGTGGGAGGCGGTGGCGCGGCAGAAGGTGAATCAAAAAGCCGGTCCGAGCTACATCGATTGCTGGCACGAGACCCTCGCCGTCGACATGGCGCTGGGCTACACGCAGATGACCAACCGCATCCAGGCCGTGCTGCTGCACGCCGGCGCGGGCCTGCTCCAAGGCACCGCGGGCATGCATTCGGCGATGCTGGCCGAGGTGCCGATGGTGATCATGTCGGGCGAATCGCTGACCTTCGGCGAGAATCCGAACCTCGACATCGAGGGTCAATGGTACCGCAGCCTCAGCATCATCGGCGGCCCGCAGCGCCTTGTGGAGCCGGTGACCAAATGGGCGCAGCAGGTGACGAGCGTGTGGACGCTCCATGACAGCGTGATCCGCGCCGCCGAATATGCGCAGCGCACGCCGTCGGGGCCGGTCTATCTCAACGTGCCGCTCGAGACCATGATCGCCGATTGGACCGCGCCCGCGACGCCGCGCACCGTGCCTGCCGTGCCCAAGACGCAGGCGAAGCCCGCCGATATCGAGCGCATCGCCGACCTTGTCGCCAAGGCCAAGAACCCGGTGATCCTCGCCGACAATGCAGGCCGCGATCCGAACTCGTTCCGCGCGCTCGTCGAGCTCGCCGAGCTCATCGGCGCGCCGGTCGGCCAGCGCGGCGCATCGTTCGCGAATTTCCCCAAGAACCACCCGATGCATTTGGGATATCGCATCGACAAATATCTGAAGGACGCGGATCTGGTCCTCATGGTGTGCGTGCGCGCGCCGTGGTATCCGCCAACCAAGAAGCCGACCGCGGGCACCATCGTCGCCATCGACGAGAATCCGCTCAAAGGGACGATGGTCTATCAGACCCTGATGGCCGACCATTATCTCGAGGGCGAGGTCGTGACCTCGCTTCGGCTCCTCATCGACGCGGCGCGCGCCGCCGGCGTCACGCCCGCCAAGACCGCGGAGCGTCGCGAGCGCTGGAAGCGCGAGCACGACACGATGGCGGCCGACGAGCTTGCGGCGGAACAGAAGGCGATGGCGAATGGCGGCTCGATTCAGCCGCTGGGCCTCATCAACGTGCTGCGCAACACGATGCCCGCCGACACGATCTATGTCGAGGAGACCATCACCCACAGCCAGGCGCTGCAGCAGCACCTGCCCTGGACCGACCCGCAGAGCTATTTCCGGGTCGGCGGCGGATTGGGCCAAGGCACCGGCTTCGCTCTCGGCGTCAAGCTTGCGGCACCCGACCGGCCGGTGGCGCTCGTCGTTGGCGACGGCTCGTTCCTCTACAACCCGGTGGTGCAGGCGCTGGGCGCCGCCAAAGGCAACGCGCTGCCGATCATGATCATCGTCATGAACAACCGCAAATACGCGGCGATGCAGAAAGGCCATCTCCATCATTATCCCGATGGCGTGGCCATGGGCGCCGACATGTATCACGGCGTCCATATCGACGGGCCCGATTACGCCGAGCTCGCGCATCCGTTCGGCCTCTACGGGCAGAAGGTGGAAAAGCTCGGCGAATTGCCAGGCGCGGTGCAGGCGGGATTGAAGGCGATGAAGGACGGCAAGACCGCCATCCTCAATGTCTGCCTGACGCACTGACCACCATTTTCTTATTCCCCTCTCCACCCTTGGGGGTGGAGAGGGTCGGGGTGAGGCGGGGGATTCGAGATAGGGGCCCTGTTTCCCTGGAATCCCTCACCTCACCCCGACCCTCTCCGCTCCCGAGAGCGGAGAGGGAGGTCGCTGACGCATCGAGCGCCCTTCTCTTATTCCCCTCTCCACCCTTGGGGGTGGAGAGGGTCAGGGTGAGGCGGGGGATTCGAGATAGGAGCCCTGTTTCCCCGAAATCCCTCACCTCACCCCGACCCTCTCCGCTCCCGAGAGCGGAGAGGGAGATCGCTGACGCAGCGACCACCCTTCTCTTATTCCCCTCTCCACCCTTGGGGGGTGGAGAGGGTCAGGGTGAGGCGGGGGATACGAGACGCGGGGCCCTGTTTCCCTGGAATCCCTCACCTCACCCCGACCCTCTCCGCTCCCAGGAGCGGAGAGGGAGATCGCTGACCTTTTCATCAAGCCTATTGTACAGTAACAGAGAGTTAATCAATCATATTGACACTTAAAGAAGCGGTATATATAGTCAATTCACAGCACGGCGAGGAATGCGGCGAGATGGATGGCGTTGGCGCGGTGGTTCCGGGAGCCGAAGAGATCGCCCGGCGCTATGGCCATCTGGCGGGCGAGGCGCTGTTGCGTCCGCTGATCGAGCACGAATTCGCCGGGCGCATCGCGCTCGTCTCGTCCTTCGGCGCCGAGGCCGCGGTCCTGCTCCACATGGTTGCCGAGATCGATCGCGCGACGCCGGTCCTGTTCCTCGACACGCAAAAGCATTTTCCCGAGACGCTGCGTTATCGCGATGACCTCGTGAAGCGGCTGGAACTTAGGGATGTGCGGTCGATCAAGCCGGACGCCAAGGAGATCGCGCGCCGCGATCCCGAAGGCACGCTGTGGCACCGGGCGCCCGACGCTTGCTGTCAGTTGCGCAAGGTCGCGCCGCTCGCAGACGCGTTGGCGCCGTTCGCGGCGTGGATTTCGGGCCGCAAACGCTTCCATGGCGGCGAGCGCGCCGCGCTGCCGGCGGTGGAGTGGGATGGGCAGCGCGTCAAGATCAACCCTTTGGCGCCCTGGAACGCGGTTCAGATCGATTGCGAGTTCGAGGCGCGCGGGCTGCCGCGTCATCCGATGGTGGCGGACGGGTTTCTGTCGATCGGCTGCATGCCTTGCACCGCGCGCGCGGTGCGGGGCGATGATCCGCGCTCCGGCCGCTGGGCCGGTCTCGAAAAGACGGAATGCGGCATCCACCAATCCTGGATGTCTTCGAGCCTCTGAGCCGCGGGGCGGAGAGAGGCAAGTTGGCGCGATTCTAATTGCAAATGACTCGCATTCGCATTTAATCTCCGGCGCCATGAGCAGCGTTCGGACGGGCGGCAGGGGCGCCGCAGAGACGGAATTCGGCTATCCCGAGCATCTCCTGGTCTGGACCTGGCGGCGTATCGCCACCGGGCGCGCCGGCTGTCCGCTGATCGCGGCCGAATTCACCGATGCGTGCGGGGACGATGCCGGCGAAGTGTTCGCCACCTTCTGCACGTTTCTCCGCGCGCTGGCCCATTCCGGGCGCGGCGGGCTGCGGGTCGGCCCGCCCGGCTGCCGGGCCATCACGGCGGACGAGCGCCGGCTTCTGACCCTCATCGCCGCGGCGCAGACCAACGAGCGCACGTTATTCGCGGCGCATCTTTGCTGGCTCGCACGCGCCGAGCACCGGGAGGCGCTGGCCCTTGCGGCGCGCGCGCTGGCCGCCGCGTTCGCCGCGAACCATTTGTTGCTGGCGTCGCCGACCGCCGTTCCGACGATGAGCTGCGCGCTCGACGCTGCGGAGTGAGGCGGCTCCCGCACTTGACACGGGCGCGGTCCGTACGTAAGTATACGCTGTTTACGGTAGAGAGGCAGGCTCCCTCGCCGCGGCGGCGATTATCAATTGTCGCGATTCGGGCTCACACCGCCGGGACCGGGAGGCCGCGCCGGCGGCAGCCCGCGACCAGCGTGCTGCGCAGCAGGCAGGCGATGGTCATCGGCCCGACGCCGCCCGGGACCGGGGTGATCGCGCCCGCGACCTCCACCGCCTCGGCGAAGGCCACGTCGCCGACGAGCCGGCTTTTGCCGCCCGCGCCCGGGACCCGGTTGATGCCGACATCGATCACCGCGGCGCCCGGCTTGATCCAGGCGCCGCGCACGAACTCGGCCCGGCCGATGGCGGCGACCAGGATGTCGGCCCGGCGCGCAACCTCCGGCAGGTCGCGGGTGCGCGAATGGGCGATGGTGACGGTGCAATGCTCAGCCAGCAGCAAGGCGGCCATCGGCTTGCCGACGATATTGGAACGGCCGATGATCACCGCCTCGGCGCCGGCAAGCGAGCCGAGGCTCGACCGCAGCAGCAAGAGACAGCCATAGGGCGTGCAGGGCACGAGCCCGTCCCCGCCGCTCCACAGCGCGCCGACATTGCGGAGATGGAACCCGTCCACATCCTTCGCCGGATCGATCGCGTCGATCACGCGCTGCGGATCGATCTGCTTCGGCAACGGGAGCTGGACCAGGATGCCGTCGACCGCCGGGTCCGCGTTGAGCTGTGCGATAAGCGCCAGCAGCGCCGCCTCGGTCGTGGTGGCCGGAAGCCGATGCTCGAAGCTCGCCAGCCCGGCCTCGAGCGAGGCCTTGCCCTTGCTGCGGACATAGACGTCGCTCGCCGGGTCGTCCCCCACCAGCACGGCGGCGAGGCCCGGCACCGCGCCATGCTGGGCCTTGAGCTGGGCGGCGGCGGCCGCGACCCCTTGGCGCAAGGCGGCGGCATGCGCCTTGCCGTCGATGAGGCGCGCGGTCATAGGCGATAGACGTAGAATTCGAACTGCATCAGCTCGCGCTCGATCAGCCAGATGATCAGGAGCAGGATGATCGGCGATATGTCGATGCCGCCGAAATTGGGCAAAAAGCCGCGGATCGGCCGCAGCGCCGGCTCGGTCAGCCGGTAGATCACGTCGAGGATGCGATGGACCGCGCGGTTGTAGGTGTTGATGACGCCGAAGGCGATGAGCCAGCTTGCCACGGCGCCGATGATGATGACCCACCAATAAAGATTGAGCAGCACGATCACGACGTCGATGAACGGCACCAGAAAGCCACCCATGAGCCTTTATCGCACCTCCGCGGCAAGCGGCGCACCCTAGAGGGTCGATTCCGGTGGCGCAAGATTCCCTTACGGCGGCGCCAAGCCTGTCGCTATGGCGCGCGCCTTCGATAAAGGCCCGTCAATTCGCGGCCCTCGATGACCTTGACGGCCTCGAAGTCACTCGAGGCCAGCGCGGCCGCCTGATCGTGGGATGGCGTTCCCGGCTGCAAACGCCACAGCCATAGATAGTCGACATGCTTGCCGGTCGCCGCTTCATAATCCCGCAATTCGTTGGCCGGCGGCATGCTGTCACGAAAGCGGTAAGGGTCGAGTTCGGGTTTGAACATTATGTTTGCGACCGAGAAATGCGCATTCCAATTATCGAGAAATATCGCGCTTTGCAGGACGGCGATGTCATTGTGGAGGTGCTGATAGATATGGGCCTTCATCTCGCTAAGGTGCTGGTCGCCGGATTCGGCGTGTTCCTCGCCAATAATCGGAAGCACAAGCGAATTGGGAGGGATCAGTTCGCCAAGCTGGAAATACGCCTGCATATCCCGGCTCGCGCGTTGATCGACCCGGTAAGCGGTCGTGATGAAGGCGCAATCGATTCCCAACGCGAGCACGAATATCAGCGTCCAGGCCCCCTTGGGCATGGGTTGGCATCCGGCCCATGCGATAAAGAAGAGCAAGGGAAACATCTCGATCCGCGCATCGAACGCGTCGCCGCCCGACATTTTATTCGGGGCGATCATGTAAAGAAAAAATGCTGCAATGGCGACCATGATGAGGGCATCGGCGCGCGATGTCGCACGATCCCGCTTCGATCTTTGCCATAGACATATCGCAGCGATGGCTACCAAGGTGGCGCCCAGCGCGAGGCAGTAGGCGATCTCACTTCGGTCGACCTTATAGAGCTCCCACCCCACAATCAGTTCACGGACGCGGAGATAGGGCGAGCGCTGATACGCGGCATCCGAAGGTGGGCTGAAAAAGAAAAATGTCGCTAGAATCGCCAGAGTCGGCAATGCCATCCCACCATAGCGGAATAGAACGCGGCGCCACCGCGTAACCGGAGGCAAGCTCGGGTCGCTGGGATTGACGAGCTCACGCGTCAGCACAAACACGCCACCAAAATATAAGGCAAGAATCGGACCCGCAGGATGAATCGCCGCAGCGAGGACAAGAGCCGCAGAAATCGCCGCGAAGCGGAGCCGGGAGGCGTTAGGCGGGCGATCGCGTATTACGGCTGCGACGATGAACAACGCCAGGGCCGCGGACAGAATGAAGTTGTAATTCCCTAAAACGATCGTGGACGTGTACCCATAGGGCACAAGGAGCAGCACCGCGGGTGACGGTTGGCGCACAAAGGATGTCGTCACGGCGAGGGCGCCCATCGGCACCAAGATCACCGCCAGCGTCACGATCAGCTTCTCGGTGGCGACGGGCCCTATCTGCGACATCAATGGCACCGCAATAAAATCGACCCCAAGATTTGTGAAGAAGTGCGGTCGTATCATATAAAATTCGGCATTCCGGGTAGGCTGCCGAAAGACGATGTCGCGTAGAATCGCTGCCGCGTTGATGTGACTTGGCCCGTCCTGCGACGGAACGTAGGCGAGAGTCCATGGTAGGGCTGCCCATGCGGCGACGAGGCAGAAAAAGACGACAATGACTATTTTTCCGTCTCGAGAAAAGAAATGCGTCAATCCAACCGACATCCAATTCCTCCGACACCATCGCACGCGCGCGGGCACAATGACGTAATATCTTCTACAATGACGTAATATCTTCTTCTGTCCTCTGAGACGGTCCCCGCCGGGCCAAAATCGGTACCCCGCGAGGGGGCGCCCTTCCGTCGAAGCAGAGTCTGCGGCTGTTTTCGCTATGCTATCAAGTGTTGATTTCCCTTCCAAAGCTTCGTCAAATACGCTGAACTACAGATGCCGATCTTGGCTTTGCTCTCGCGTCCCGCTACACGCGCGACCAGGGCTCGCCAATAACCGCGAGGCCGCCCCGTGGCCAGCCCGACCGTCAGCATCATCACGCCGACACGCAATAGATCCCAATTTGCGCGACCCGTCTTCGCCTGCATCGCGCAGCAGGATTATGAAAAGCTCGAATGGCTGGTAGCCGACGATTCACCTGAGCCCAACCCGTTTCTATCAAGCCTCAGCGACGAGCGTGTGAAGTACTTTTACCTTTCCACGCCGATGACGATCGGTGCAAAACGCAACCTTCTCGCGGAGAGAGCGCGCGGAGAAATCATCGTTCAGTTCGATGATGACGATTATTATGCACCGGGCTACGTCGCTCGATCAGTGGCAGAGCTTGAAAAGCTCGCCGCCGATATGGTCAAACTGAGTGGCTTCTACATCTACAGCGCAATCTACGATAGGTTTGGCTATTGGGATTTGACCCGCAAGGTCGGCCGCCACTTTGTCTGGTCTCGAAGCGCCCCAGGTGAATTCTTTGCTACCGATCAAACCAACGGCTGGCTTGCCCAAAATCAGCTGGGTTACGGATTTTCCTACGTCTTTACCAAAGACGTGTGGCGTTCCATTCAATTCAGTGACAGGAATTGGGGCGAGGATGGACCCTTCGCTGTTGCCGTGAATCAACGGTTTCGTTTGAGCATTCGGGCCGATACTTGCGGCGATTGTCTCCATATTCTTCATCAGCACAACATGTCCAAATGCTTTCCACAGTACGAATTGCCGAGATCGGCTCTCGACCTGATCTTCCCCAAGGCTCAACCCTATCTCCACCTTTGCTACGGCTCGCATTCATAGGAGTTGAACTTGGCGGCAGGCTTTCAGTGCTTAACGATTGGGACGTCGTTGGCTATCGTCAGGTACCTCATCGCATCGCCCAGCGAGAAATTAGGAACAGACACACTCGATGACCGAACGAACCATCAGCGCATCTGTCGTCGCGCCGCGCGCCGCCGAGGCCGATGACGCGCACGCCCTGCATGGGCAGGGCGCCCTGCACTTCGAGCAAGGCGATCCATCTGGCGCGTTGGAACTCATATCGGCGGCCATCGCCGCCGATCCGCATCAGCCCGAATTTCACAACAATCTGGGCCAGGTCCTGGCGACGCTCGGCCGCGCGGCCGAAGCCAAGGGCGCTTTTTGCGAAGCGATACGGCAGCGCCCCAATTTCCCGGAAGCTTTTCGCAATCTCGGCAATGTTCTACGCGAACTCGGCTGCTTCGCCGAAGCAGAGGCAAGTTACGCGGAAGCCTTGCGCCTTCGCCCCGACTTCGCCGACGCATATTGCAACCTTGGCGTAACTCTCAGCATGCTCGGCCGTTTTGCAGAGGCCGAGACCAGCTTTGCCGAAGCCTTGCGCTTGCGACCTGACCTTGCCGAGGCGCACAGCAACCTCGGCATCACGCTTGGCTTGCTCGGCCAATTTGCTGATGCCGAGAGATGCCATGTTGAAGCATTGCGGCTGCGCCCCGACATTGCCGAGGCGCATTGCAACCTCGGCGCTGCCCTCCTCGCGCAGGGACGCGTCCGAGACGCGGAACAAAGCTTCGGTACGGCGGTGCATTTGCGTCCGGATTTGGCCGCGGCTCGCTACAACCTCGCCGAAGCTCATCTGTTGATGGGACGGTTCGAGGAGGGATGGCAGGAATTCGAGGCGCGCCAGTACGTCAAACAATTTTCGGGGGCGGTTAGCGCCTTCCCGCAGCCGCAGTGGATTGGCGAACCGATTGGCGATCGTGTGATCCTCTTGCATGCCGAATGCGGTTTCGGCGATACCATCCAGTTCTGCCGATTTGTGCCTCTGGTGGGCAGAAATGCCAAAGTCGTGCTCGACGTACCGGGACCGTTGGTACGGCTGTTGTCGTGGCTCGATGGCATTGATGAGCTCGTCATTCGCGGCGACCCGTTGCCGGCATTCGACGTGCACTGTCCCCTCATGAGCCTGCCGCTCGCCTTTGGCACGAGCCTCGACACCATTCCGGCCGACATACCGTATTTATCGGCGGACCCGGAGCTGGCGGCTCCTTGGCGCGAGCGTCTTGCCAACATCGATGGCATCAGGGTGGGTATTGCTTGGGCGGGGGGCTTGCGCCCGGGTGACCAGGCATTCGTTGCCACCGACCGACGGCGCTCGATCGCGCTGACGGCATTGGCACCGCTTGCAGAAGTTGCGGGGGTCAACTTCTTCTCGCTGCAGAAGGGCGAACCGGCAGCTCAGGCTCTGGCGCCGCCACCCGGCATGACGGTGCACGATTTTACGGCCGACCTTACTGACTTCGCCGACACTGCGGCGTTGATCGATTGCCTCGATCTCGTCATCAGCGTCGACACGGCGGTTGCTCACCTGGCCGGCGCCATGGGAAAGCCGGTTTGGCTGCTGAACCGTTTCGATACCTGCTGGCGGTGGCTGCTGGACCGTGACGACAGCCCGTGGTACCGGACGCTGCGACAGTTTCGCCAGCCTGCTCCTGGCGAATGGGACCGCCCGATCGGCGCCGTGCGCGACGCCTTGCGGCGGCTGGCCGCGGGCGATCGCAATCAACTTGTACCATGACCGGTTCGCCGAAGAGTTCATCTGGAGCGGCACCGTTCTCTGGTTAATCTTCGTTGACAAGCCGAGTCCGATCCAGCCCAAGGGTCGGCAATTGACAGAGTGGCTAGCAGATCACATAGTCCGCCGCCGGTCGGGGCCGTAGCTCAGTTGGGAGAGCGCGACGTTCGCAATGTCGAGGTCAGGGGTTCGATCCCCCTCGGCTCCACCAAGTTTTCGGCCGATGTGGCTGGCTAAAATCCAACGCCCACCCGGAATGTCGGCTTGCGGCTCATTCATAACGAGCCCATTATCGGCCGGGGGCGGTTAGCGATGAGGAAGTCGATCATGAGGCGTGCCCCCTTGTGGATGGCTTTGGCCACCGCCACTGCGATTTCAACGATGTCGGTCGATCTGACGGCTTACGCCGCGCCCGAGCAGTCGGCGTCTCCCGAATCGACAAAGCGACAACCGACCGTTGAGGAATTGCGCCGCCGGGAAATTGATCTGCGCAAACAGGCAGAAACCAATCCAAACGATCCGACCCCGCACATTCAGCTCGCGACGCTATATCTTCAGGAACAAAACCTTCCGGCGGCCGAGGCGGAGGCGCGCCTTGCCCGCGCCGCCAACGGCCCGGTTGAAGACGTCGATCCCTTGCTGGCGCAAGCTCTGCTGCAGCAAGGCAAATACTCTGAGCTATTTCGTGACGTAAAAGAGGGCGACCGCAAGTCAAAGGCCGAATCTCAAGTACGGGTTGCTCTTGGGATCGCGCATCTGGCTTTCCAGGAACTTAGCCAGGCAGAGCCGTTGCTGAAGTCCGCGGAGCAGCTTGATGAAGCGTCCGCGTCGCCGAAACGCGCATTGGCTATGCTGAATTTGGCCCAGGGGAATGTCGCCTCGGCTCAAACCGAGATCGCCGCAGCGGCTGCCATCTCGCCGGACGATCCAAGCATTCAGCGTATCGTCGCACAAGTCCTGCTCGCTGAGGGAAACTCGGATGGCGCAATCGCCAAACTGACCAGCATCCTCGCGGAGCATCCTAACGATGCTTTGGCTCTCGCCAGTCGGGCCGAGATGTTGATGAATCGGAACAAGCTCCCGGAAGCTCAAGCGGATGTCGATCGGGCACTTAAAATTGAGCCGAAGAATTCGAGAATTGTCTTTCTCGACGGTGTGCTGCTGTCCAGGGAAGGCAAGCTACAGCAGGCCGAGGCTCAGCTCGACAGCGCCAGCTTCGACTTCAACGACATGCCGTACGGCTACTACATTCAAGGCGTCGTCAAGTATCAGTTGAAGGAGTACGAGCAGGCCGAGGATAGTCTTTCCAAATACAGTGCGCGCTTCCCCAAAGCCGCGGCCCCCCGCCGCCTTTTGGCGCGCATCGCGCTCAGCAGGCGTGACTTCGATAGCGTCATTTCGGACCTGAAACCGGTGGTCGATGCCAATCCCGGGGACACGGCGTCCGCATTGCTGATGGCGCAGGCCTATCTCGCGACCGGTCGCCGCGAAGACGCGATCGAGCTTTATCAGAGGGCGGCTAAAGCGGAGCCCAACAATCCCGTTGCGGCGACCAATCTTGCGATGCTCGACATGCAAGCGGGTCAGGCCCAACAGGGGCTTGCCGAGCTGGATCGACTTGCGGATACGGTTGGGAGCACGGACGCGGCCGGTCCGCCGCTCGTCTTTGCCGATTTGCGCGCCGGTCATATCTCCGACGCGGCCACGGTGGCGGAGTCCCTCTATAAGCGCAACAACAAGGACATCGTGGCACAAAACCTGCTCGGCACGGTTCGGATGTTCCAGGGGAACTATTCCGATGCCGTCACGATCTTCAAGGGCATTGTCGACCGGGAACCGAATCTGCCCGCAGCGCAACATGATCTGGCCGAAGCCTATCTGATGTCCGGCAACCTCGCCGAGGCCAAGGCCACATTACAGAGCGTGTTGAAAATCACGCCCGGCGACGTCGATGACGCGATCGTGCTGGCGCAAATTGATGCGCGGATGAACGATATGGACGGCGCCGCAACCCTATTGACCACAACGCAGCAATCGACCCCCGGCGACCCCAAGTCGGGGATCGCGCTTTTGGACATCTATCGTCAGACCAAACAATGGGACAAGGCGCAAGCCTACGGGAAGCAACTCGAGGGGCAGTTCCCGGCGAACCCGGACGTGATCGAGGCGGTCGCATCGGTCATCTCCGCCTCTGGCGATGCCAAAGGGGCAGCGGCGGAATATGCAAAGGTGGTCCAGGCCTTGCCGGATTCACCGGTCGCACTGGTCCGCTATGCCAATTACCAGGTAGCGGCGGATGACAAGTCCGGCGCCCGCAACTCTCTGGTGACGGCACAGCAAATAGCGCCACATGATCCACAGTACATGCAAAATCTGGTGACCTTCGACATGAGGTACCGTGGCGCGGACGCCGCGCTCAGTACCGCGCGGTCGTTCAGCCAAGACGAGCCTCTGACGTCACTACTTCTCGAGGCCGACGTGCTTGAGCAATCCAAGCGCCCCGACGATGCGGTGAAATTGCTCAGGGCCGAACAGCAGCAGCAACCCTCTGCGGCGGTGGCGGCAAAGCTCGGCGAAGTCCTCTACAAGTCAGGTCAGCACGACGAGGCCAAGCAACTGCTGGAGGACTGGATCAAGCACCATCCCGATGATCCGAGCCCGCGCCTCGCGCTCGGCGATCTTCTGCTTGCCGAACACGACGACAAAGGCGCTTTGGCGCTTTACGAGCAGGTGCATGCCCAGATGCCAAGGGACGTGGCCGCGCTTAACAATCTCGCGTGGCTTTATGGCAAGGACAACGATGCGCGCGCCCTTGACTACGCTGCCCAGGCCTACCGTCTGGCGCCGCGGCCGGACACGGCCGACACGTTCGGCTGGGTCTTGGTTAAAAACGGCAAGGCGTCGGAGGCGTTGTCGCTGCTCCATGCTGCGAGCGCCGGCCTGCCGCACGACGCCGATGTGCAGTACCATCTGGCCATGGCGCTGAATGCCACGGGGCAAAAGAACGAAGCGCGTACCCTTCTCGAGAAACTGGTGGCCTCCGGCGCGCCATTCGACGATCAGGCGAATGCTCAGCAGCTTCTTACCACGCTCCAACGCGACTGACGGAGGCCGTCGGCTCGAACGCGCCTCCGGCCGGCGGGACTCGTCCCGCCGGTACCGGCGACTCTCACTTGCAGGAAATCGGTTGACCCCCTCGATTCTGTCGAAAAACTTTACAACTTCGCTTTGGCCAGGCAACGATCTTTTCTTAGTCCGTTGATTTAGAATGATTTTTTGGAAATGGCACACGGGTTGCAAGATGGTGGTCAGGTTATGCGAGCGGTCGGTAGCGTTTGGCACGCCGCGGAACACTAGGAGGATGGGAAAATGCGCAACAAACGGCTGCTCGTAGCGGCATTGCTTGGATCCACTGCGGCGTGGGTAACTGCGGCCCAGGCGACGCCCGAGCTGGAGATCACCGTTTTCGACAATGGGGTGCAGGTCGGTAGCACGGTCACCAGCACCAGTGGTGTGGCCACCTTTACCGGCCACAACTCGGATTTTGCATCGATCGTGGTAAGCGCGAGCGGGTGGCCGCTACTTGGTACCAACCCCGACATCACCTCGGTGACGACCGACATCTCGACGGCGTCGACTTTTAGCTCGCCAGCGGTGCTGACCCTTTGGGTCACCCAAATCAATCTCACCACGCCAAAGAATACGACGATCCCCTTTGTCGCTAGCGGCACGGTCAATGGACTGACGGGCGGGACGAATTGGGGCACCGTCGAGGAAGCACAGTTCATCGATGACGGCAACGTCCCGAACGGTACGGCGGACCCGGTCTATTCCACTGCGATCGCCGTTACATCGGCCACCACGGGATACACCTCGCCGCAGATTCCGATCGCATTGACCTCTGAATACTCGGACAGCCAAGTCTACACGATACCGTTCTTGATCGCGTCCGAAAGCTTCCAGGGATCGGCTCAGTTGATCGCCACAATTCCGGAGCCGGCCTCTCTCAGCCTTCTTGGCGGCGGCTTGCTTGCATTCGGTGCGTGGCGGCGCAAGAAGCGGTCCAAGGCTTAGCTGGCACAGTTTCGATCCTCTTTAGTCCGCTGACGAACCGCTTCCCTCGCGACCGCGAGGGAAGCGGTTCCGTTTTTGCGAGCGGGTGATAAACCGGTTGGCAATAGCCGCGTGCGATTTGTTCTTCGCACGCCAAGGGCCGCCGAATTAAGATTTCCATGCGCATATGATCAACCGGACGCCAGCAAGACGGCCCGGCTTGCCGCCGGACGCCTCTCTTCAGCAGGCCGTAGCGCTGCAGAATGGCGGTAATCTGCCCGCGGCGGAGAAGATCTACCAAACGATCCTCAAGCGCCATCCTGACCATTTCCTGGCCTTGTACAATCTATCGGGCGGGTTGATCGAGGCCGAGCGAAGCGCAGAAGCCATGCCGCTGCTGCGCCGGGCGCGCGGTCTGGCCCCGAGATCGGCGCCGGTGATCTCGCTGCTTGCCAAAGCGCTTCAGAATCTCGGGCGTGACGAGGAAGCGCTCGACTGCGCCCGGCAGGCAATCACGCTCGATCCCAGGTCGATCGAAGCCCGTGGGGTGCTGGCTTGGGGATTGGCGATGCTCGGTCGCTACGACGAGGCGCGCGACGCGCTTGCGCGCGCGATCGAGCTCGATCCGGATCGACCCGGCCTTTACTATCAATGGGGCAATTTGAACCGGTGGACGCGCGAGGATCCTCGCCTTGCCGCGCTCGAGGCGCTTGAGCACAAGCAGGGGTCGCAGTCGCTCCTCGAGCAAGCGCAGGTGCGCTATTCGCTGGCAAAGGCCGCGGCCGACTGCGGCGATGTGGCGCGCGCCTTGCGCTATCAGATCGATGGCGGGACGCTTCATCGGCGGATGGTCGCGTACGACGAGGCCGCCTCTTTGGCCCAGCTTGATGCGCTCCGCACCGCGATCGACGCCGACTGGATTCGACGGAATCTCGGCGTCGGGGACCCTTCGCCGCAGCCGGTCTTCATTGTCGGCATGCCGCGCTCGGGCACGACCCTGGTCGAACAGATACTGGCGAGCCACCCCCAGGTTAAGGCACTCGGCGAGCGCGGATTCTTCCAAGAGTCACTTGCGCGCATCTCGCAGATGCCGCCTGAACCGGCGCGGGGGACGGCCGGCATGGCGCCGTGGTCCCGTCGGGCGCTGCGCAAGCTTGGCGCCCTCTATCTTCAAGCCGCACGGCGGGCGGCGCCGGGCGGGTCAGCGCGCTTCGTAGACAAGTTGCCAGATAACTTCCGGTTCGCCGGCCTCATTCACGTGGCACTGCCGAACGCACGTATCATCCATACGCGCCGCGACCGGATCGACACGTGCCTTTCCATCTTTTCGATCCTCTTTTCGGGGAGTGCCGTGGGCTATTCCTACGATCTGGGTGAATTGGGCCGCTATTACCGTGCCTACGAGAAGATGATGGATCACTGGCGCGCCGTGTTGCCCGCCGGGGTTATGCTCGACATTCAGTATGAAGAGATTGTCGGCGATCTTGAAGGCCAGGCCCGCCGCATCGTCGCTCACTGCGGCCTCGACTGGGATGACGCTTGCCTGGCGTTTCATGAAGTGAACCGACCGGTCAGGACCGCAAGTCACGCCCAAGTGCGGCAGCCCGTCTATCGCAGTTCGATCGGACGGCCGCGCCCGCCCCGCACATTGCTGTTACCGCTCTTGGAAGCACTCGAGGCAGAAGATTGAGCTCCGGGCGTTCCTGATGCAGGGCCGTGGATATGCTACGATCAAGCCGCAATCCCAAGCGCTGAAGGCAAGGAGCCCCTCCCCACGATGAGCGCACGAACCGATCCGCCGCGGGCCGCATTCGACCCGCAAGTCGCGTTTCGACGGGCGGTCGCGCTGCAAACGAAAGGCCATGTCGCGGAGGCGGCGGATATCTATCGGACGCTCCTCAGGTACGATCCTCAGCATTTCGGTACGCTCTACAATCTGGCGGCCGCGCTGGACAGCGCCGATCAGCCGGAAGAAGCGGAGCGGTTGCTGGAGAAGGCGATTAGGCGCGAGCCCGGCTCGGCCGCGGCCTACACGCTCTTGGCAAGGGTGCTCCAGCATCTCGATCGTTATGACGAGGCGTCGAAGCGCGCCAGGCGTGCGATCGCGCTGAATCCCCGATATGCCGAAGCCTATACGATCCTGGCGCAGGGGCTGGCTGAGATCGGGTGCTATGACGAAGCGCGCCATGCGATGGCGCAAGCGATCGATCTCGCGCCGGACCGGCCCGGTTCATACTACCAGTGGGGCTTCATGAGCCGCTGGACCGCCGACGATCCTCGCCTTGCCGGGCTGAAGTCGCTGGCTGCAAACTTGGCGTCGCTCCCGGTCGACCAGCAGGTGCTCGTCCATTTCGCGCTCGGCAAGGCTTATCAGGATTGCGGCGATCCCGAGCGCGCCATGCGTCACCAAATCACGGGCGGCGCCCTGCAACGGCGAATTCTCGGTTACGACGAGGTCACGACGCTCCGGGAGATGGACGAGAGAGGCCGGGCGTTCGACGCCGACTGGATGCATCAACATCTTCAAGGTGGCGACCCCTCGACGCTTCCTGTCTTCATCCTCGGAATGCCCCGATCCGGGACCACGCTGGTCGAGCAGATCCTGGCCAGTCATCCCAAGGTTCATGCGCTGGGCGAGCGCGCGTATCTCGAGAAGGCAATGACCGAGATAGAAGCCGCGCGCGGCTTGGGGCACCTTCCATCGGCGGCGGCCAAATGGTCGAACGAGGAATTGCATCGCCTCGGGTCGCGCTATCTCGAGATGGCCCGGCGTGGCGTTCCCGAAGCGGCAACCCGGATCACCGACAAGCTGCCGGATAATTTTCGACATGTCGGCATTATTCGGGCCGCGCTGCCCAACGCCCACATAATCCACACGCGCCGTGATCCCATCGATACATGCCTGTCCATGTTTTCCATCCTGTTCTCCGGAAACGGCGTCCCCTTTTCGTACGATTTATCCGATCTTGGCCACTATTATCGCGCTTACGAACGGATGATGGATCATTGGCGCACCGTACTGCCCGCCGACGCCATGCTGGAGGTGAGGTATGAGGAGGTCGTCGAGAATGTCGAGGAACAGGCACGCCGAGTCATCGCGTTTTGCGGGCTTGACTGGGACGATGCCTGCTTGGCGTTCCATAGGTCCGATCGTCCCGTCCGGACATCCAGTCACGCCCAAGTTCGCGCGCCGATCTATCGCGACGCGATCGGGCGGCCGCGCGCATCGCGCGACCTGCTGATGCCGCTTCTGACGGCGCTCGGCACGAACTGAACCCGGGCACGCAAATCCTCCCATGTCGCAAATCGAAGAAAAATTCGAGCTGGCGATCGATCTGCATCAGGAAGGACGCCTGACCGACGCTGAGCGGTTGTACCGAGAGATCTTGCAGGAAAAGGCGGATTATGCCGACGCGTTGCATTTTCTCGGAGTGATCGAGCACCAACGGAATCACAACGAGGAGGCCGTGCGGCTGATCGGCGAGGCGCTCAAGCTCAACCCGGCGGACGCGTCGGCGTATGTGAACAGAGGCGATGCGTTGCGCGCGCTTGGACGAACCCTGGAAGCGCTGGAGAGCTTCGAACGCGCGCTGTCGATTGAACCGGATCTTGTCGAGGCACACTACAATCGGGGTCTTGCGCTGCTCGATCTGAGTCGGCCCGCGGAAGCCCTTGAGAGCTTCGATGCAGTGCTCGACGGCGAGTCCGAGCTCGTGGAGCTGTGGGTCAATCGCGGCAACGCATTGCGCGAGCTGAAGCGTTATGACGACGCCGTCACGTCCTATGACCGAGCGTTGGCGATCAATCCCGACCTTGCGGCGGCGCATTATAATCGCGGTAACGCACTGCGCGCTGTCCTCCGTCTCGAGGAAGCGGTTGCGAGCTACGATCGGGTGCTGTCGGTCGACGCGAACCACGTCCAGGCACACAGCAATCGCGGCAACGCATTGCGTGATCTGAAACGTCCGGAGGAGGCTCTGGCGAGCTATGAACGAGCGCTGGCGATTGACCCGAACCTCGCCGAGGTTTTGAATAATCGAGGCAACGCACTCCTTGATCTCGATCGGGCGGACGAGGCGCTCGCCTCTTATGATTGCGCGCTTGCCGTCAAGCCAGATCATGTCGAGACGCTGAACAATCGCGGCAACGCGCTCCATGCGCTCGGGCGCGACGAAGAGGCGCTCGATGCCTATGACCGCGCGCTGTCGATCGGGCCCGATCGCGCCGAAGTGCATTGCAACCGCGGCAACACGCTGCGGTCACTCCGGCGCGACCAAGAGGCGCTTGCTGCCTATGATCAAGCACTCGCGATCGCGCCGAATTTCGCCGAGGCGCTTCATCGCCGCGGCAACGCCCTGCGCGTCCTGCGCCATCTTGAGGAAGCGTTTGCCAGTTACGATCAAGCGCTGATTCAGAACCCTGATTCGGCCGAGGCATGGAACGATCGCGGAACGGCATTGCTGGATGCTGCACGCTACGCCGATGCGCTCCCGAATTTCGACCGCGCCTTGCAAATCCGGCCCGGCTATGCGAACGCGCTTTACAATCGCTGCAACACGTTGATCGACCTGAAGCGGTACGGGGAAGCAAAGACCGAAATTCAACGATTGCTCGCGATGAATCCGGAATTTGATTACGTGCTTGGCAATCTGGTGTACTGCCAGCTCAATTGTTGCGACTGGCGAGACCTTGAGCAAAACATCGAGATGACCAGGAGTGGTATCGCCGTCGGAAAGCGCGCTGCCTTGCCCTTTCTATCCCTGTCGTCCCTCGAATCACCCGCGGATCAGCTTCGATGCGCCCGGTTATATAACGGAGAGAGATTCCCGGCCTCCGAAAATGCCCTGTTATATCATGGGCGCCATCAGCACGGGCGGATCCGGGTCGCCTATCTTTCGGCCGATTTTCGCCACCACGCGGTTGCCATCCTGGCCGCGGGATTGTTCGAAGCGCACGACAAAGCGAGGTTCGAAACCACGGCTATCTCGATCGGGTCGGGCGTCAGCGATGACATGACGCTGCGGCTGAAAGGCGCGTTCGACCGGTTCATCGATGTGCGAGGCAAGAGCGACCGCGAGACCGCGCTGCTGCTGAGAGAGCTGGAGATCGATATCGCCGTCGATCTGATGGGATATACCGAGGTCGAGAGCTGTGGAATCCTAGCATTTCGCGCGGCGCCGATCCAGGTCAACTTCCTCGGCTATCCGGGCACGATGGGGGCGGATTACATCGACTACATTCTGGCCGACCGGTTCCTCATCCCCGAGGACCAGCGGCTCCATTACAGCGAGAACGTCGTCTACCTGCCCGACAGCTACCAGCCCAACGATG
>Ga0335073_10000784_pt1 | contig 41681 bp, 38 predicted proteins | sample Lox_Sample_22_FD_207093 | JGI IMG/M metagenome (GOLD analysis project Ga0335073, IMG submission 207093) | Soil microbial communities from Loxahatchee National Wildlife Refuge, Florida, United States - Lox_Sample_2.2 | ecosystem: Environmental > Terrestrial > Soil > Wetlands | place: USA...
TCGCCGATCCGATCATGCTGACCGCCGGGACGATTCCGATCCTCGTCACCGCGCCGTTCTTCTTGATCTGGTTCGGAACCAGCCGGAGCGCCCAGATCGCTTTGCTGATTCTCTTCGACGTCACGATCGTTTATCTGTTCGCCCAGCGCGCTGCGGCCAATCTCGACCCGACGTATGTGGCGGCCGGCCGAACGCTCGGCGCTGGTCGGATGAGAATCCTCTCCGACGTCTACCTCATGGGGGCGCTGCCGGAGGTCTTCGGCGGAATTCGCATCGCGCTCGCGGGCGCGTGGGGACTCGAGGCTTTTTCCGAGCTGCTCGGCGCGCCCAAAGGCATCGGCAGGGTCATTCAGGCGATGGCAGAGGACATGGACACGCAAATGGTGTTCGCTGCGATCATGGCGCTGGCCGCCGTCGCCGTCGCGTTCGATGCCACCATTGGCGGGGTATTCGGCTTCATAACGAGATGGAGGCGGAGGGCGCGCCTATGAGGGAGCAATCGCGGGATGGCGGAAGTCGAACTCCGGAATGTCCGACAAATTTTTCGCCGATCGGGCGGCGCGTTGGTCGAAGCGGTGACAGATGTAAATCTAGTGATCCGGTCGCACGAGTTCGTTTGCCTGATCGGGCCCTCGGGCTGCGGGAAGACCACGCTGCTGCAACTCGTCGCCGGGCTCATGACCGCAAGCCAGGGCCGGATTTCCGTGGATGGCGCCACCATCGCCGGCCCCTCTCCCGAGCGGGGACTCGTTTTTCAGCGCGACAGCGTTTTCCCCTGGATGCGCGCGATCGACAACGTGTCGTATGGGCTCAAGTGTCGAGGCGTCGAAAAGGCCAAGCGCATCGAGATCGCACGCCAATATCTCAGGCAGGTCGGGCTTGGCGATGTCGAGCATTCTTGGCCGCGTGAACTCTCCGGCGGCATGCTCAAGCGGGTCGCCGTGGCTACGGTGTTCGCGAACTCGCCGAGGGTCCTGCTGATGGATGAACCCTTCGCCGCCCTCGACTACGTAACCAAGCTGCAACTGCATCAGCTGCTGCTGACCCTCTGGGAGCAATATCGGCCGACAGTGCTGTTCGTCACCCACGATGTCGACGAGGCTATGCTGCTCGCCGATAGGATCGTGGTGATGAAGGAAGGCCGGGTCGTCGACGACCGAAAGATCAATTTGGCGCGCCGGCGCACCGTCGAAAGCCTCGCGCTGCCAGACGCCGTCGCGCACAAGGAAGCGCTGTTGCGCCACCTCGGGCTCGGCGACCTGGTGCAGGACGGGGCGGCGCGGCTGTGAAACGCTCGACCGTGCAGCGCGTGACGAGTTTCGGTGTTCTTCTCGCCCTCGCGGCGCTGTGGCAGCTCGCGTCGATCCTGATGCCGTATGAGAGCGTACCTGGCGAACCCATGATCCCAGGCTGGCAGGTCCTGGTTACCCGCACCTTCCTCAGTTTGGCCGACTACTGGCAGGGCGGGCTGGGCATCCCGTCGGTTGCGCAAGGCGGCGCGCGAACCTACGCCGGGGCGGCGCTCGCCATCCTCAGCAACTCCTGGGATACAAGCCTCCGGCTTTATACTGGACTCGGTCTCGGCGTCGCGGTGGGATTGCTTGTCGGCCTCGCGGTCTCCTGGTCAAAGTGGTCGCGGCGGATCGTCGCGCTGCCGGCGCAGATCCTCCGCACGTTTCCGATGTTGGCGTTGATCCCCATGTTCCAGCTTTGGTTCGGCGCAACATTTCTGGGGATGACGCTATTCATCGCATTCGCCGTCGGGGTCATCTTCTTCACCGGGACGGTGAGTGCGGTCAGCAATATCTCCGATATCCATGTCGACTACGCGCGCACGCAGGGAGCGAGCCGAATTCAGATCTATCGCTCGATTGTTCTCCCGGCGATGTTTCCGGAACTGCGCTCGAGCATCCTGCTCAGCCTCGGTATGGCTTGGACGGCCGCCATTGCTGCGGAATTCCTTGGCGCCCAGAATGGGCTCGGCCAAATCATCGTCTTTGCCCAGTATTTCGGATACGTGGACCGCATGTTTCTGGTAGCGCTGTTTCTGCTTCTCTACGCAGCGATTACGTACGCCCTCTTCGAGCGGGCGTCGCGGCGGCTGACCGAGTGGATGCCGCGCGAACCGGCGACGCCTGACCGACATGGGGCGTCATGAAGACGATCGATCTGTGGCCCGCGAGCGATGGCCGGGATTTTTGGGGTTACGGAAGCGCCAAACCGAATCCTCACTGGCCCGGAGACGCCCGCGTTGCCGTGTCGTTTGTCGTCAATTTCGAGGAGGGCGGCGAATACGCCGTGTCCGACGGCGACGATCGTAATGAAGCCGTTCACGAAGTCGAACATCGCGTTGTCGGATTGCCCGACCCCGGCCTCGACAGCCATTTCGAATATGGCACGCGCGCCGGCTGGTGGCGTATCGCCGACGTCCTCGGCCGCCACGACGTCAAGGCGACGGTGAGCGCGTGCGGCCGCGCGGTCGAACGGTTGCCGCGACTGGCCCAGGACGCCAATCGGCGCGGGCACGAGATCGCGGCCCACGGCTGGCGATGGGAATCCCATGCGGGCATGAGCGAGGACGATGAACGGCAACGGATCGCCTGGACGGTCGCCGCCATCGCCAAGGCGACCGGCGTACGCCCGGTAGGATGGCATACCCGCGCGCCGGCGTCGTCCAACACGAGACGACTGCTCGTCGAGGAGGGCGGCTTTCTCTACGACAGCGACGCTTACAACGACGACTTGCCGTACACCTTGGCGTATGGCCCGCGCCGCCATGTTGTGATGCCCTATGCCTTCGACACGAACGATATGCAGTTCCAGACCACCAATCGGTTTCGCGGCGCCTCCGATTTCGCCGACTACGTCCTCGAGGCCTTCGAGTGGCTCTATCGTGAAGGCCTGCAAGCGCCAAAAATGATGTCGATCGGCCTCCACCTGCGGGTGATCGGACGCCCCGGCCGCATCGGCGCCCTGGAGCGGATCCTGTCCACGATGCGGGCGAGAGACGATGTCTGGATCGCCCGGCGCGATGAAATCGCGCGCCACTGGCTCGCGCGGATGACGGCCCCCAAGTGAAGGCTGGGCGGCGCCGGTTGGTTATCGTCAATCCCAACGCGAATGCGCGAGTAACCCTTTGGCTTGCAGACGAAGCGCGCCGCGTCGTCGGAAAAACGTTCGAGGTGGTCGCAGTCAATGCGAGGTCGGGGATCGAAGCGATCGAGACGCCCGAGCACCTTGAAGTTGCGGCGCACGCCGTCGCATCCGAAGTCGCGAAGCATGGGGGCGCCAGCGGTGCGGTCGTCGCGGGCTTCGGCGATCCCGGCCTAGCGGCGGCGCGAGCGCTTGGCCTCATCCCCGTTGCGGGCCTCGGCGAGAGTGGAATGATGGCAGCGGCTCTGGACGGTCGGCGGTTTTCGATTGTTACGTTGGGCGCGGCGATGCGGGAGCCGATCCACGCGAAAGCGGCGTCGCTTGACCTGGCGAGTCAACTTGCCGAAGTTCTTGTGCTGCCGTTCTCGATTGCCGAAATGGTCACAGATCGCAACGTCGCTCGCGCCGAGATAGTTCGCGCGGTCTCTGGCTGTCAGGATGGTGCCGTGCTGCTGGGAGGCGCCCCGTTCGCAGGGATGGCGGCTGACATCGCCCAGGAGACAGGGCGGATCGTGCTCGACGGCGTCGAGGCCTGCATCGGAACGGTCGAACACGCGCTTGGGATCCGGCAATGTCCGACTGGCGACGGCGCAGTCTCAGGCGCGGTCCGGGAATATTAGCCCGGCGACTGCGCCTCAACGATTTTCGCGGGGGTCGCGCCCGCTTCGATAGGCTGGCGGGCCCGTCCTAATCGCGGGCCGTCCTTCGACCTGACGCGACGAGGCGGTGAAAAAACAACTACGGGAAGGAATATAAAGTAAATTCTGTCGAGATGGACAATGTCGGCTGGGATTTGGAGGCTACCCCGAGGCGGGGAGGAGCTACTATCTGCATTGAGGTAAAGGGGCTTTTTGGTGGAGATGCCAGGGCAGGGGTGACGCCCAAATGAATACCGGGCACTGGTTCTTCATTTGGGGGGAAGCAAGCCGCATTACAGGTTTTGTATCGTTACAAATGCTCTTTCGACCAACCCTTGACGAGCCTACGTTACGATCAAGAGGCAAGCGCGTGGTTTAACGACATTTCGCGTGGTCAGATCGGAATCCAAATTGATAGGCTAGAGTCGGTAATAATTTCGTTAAAACCATAGGAGTAAGGCAACCAGCAGTTTCTTGTGACTTTGTGACGGTGCCGCACTTGGTATTAGGGTCGCTCATCCAACTGGCTGTCTAGCCGGCGGCGAAGAATGGTTTGGCCCGCGTGGTCCACGTCGTGGTCAATACCCCTGAGCCTATGATCGGAAGCGACGTGTTCGTCGAGGGCTGAAATCGCGGCGCAGGCGTTCCCTGAAACTCGATCATCGCCGTCTCTCCCGCAAATCAGCGGGATTCAATGAATCACGACGCTGGGCTGACAGCGGTCGGCGTTCTCGATCTCGCCATGCCTTACGCCAAGAATTGAGGCGAGCTTGATGGGTCGCTGAGCGCAGTCCGCACGTGTCCGGCGGCTCGGCGAACGGATCATGTCCACCCATTCCTACCGTTCAAGTTCGCTCCGATGAAGGGTCGGATTGCGACAACAGACCTTCCCGGTAGAGCGATTCCCGACTACGCCAGCGATGCTGCATCGCTGTGTCAAAGGCGATAAAGTTGTGGCTCGGCTTCGGGAACCCGCGCTTCGTTGTGAATAAGCTCCGAATATTGACCCCAGTATCGCTGATTGTTTCAGAGACCTGCTGCGCCGATCGGCGTTCGGACCCACGCCGAATAACAATCGCGATAATGCTTCGTTACCAGCCCCGCCAACGAGGCTCAAGCGCCCGAGGCCCGCCTGCAATGAGCGCCGTCTCACATGAGCTTGAGGGTGGGAAGCCCGTGCTGCTCGGTGCATCCGGCAGAACGGCGAGCCTCCAAACAAATTGATCCGCCACCAATTGGTGGCCGCGCATCAACGCTGCCCAACTGCCATGCCCTTATCGGCCAACTCCTGCTTCGCATGCTCGTTCTTGGTGAGATGCGTCAGGCCCATACCGCGCAGCACATTGGGAGCCTTGGTAAATTGGATGTTGTCGTAGCCGACGATCTCGATGCGATTGCCCCAGGGGTCGCGAAAGTCTAGGAAGGGTCCATCAGTCAAAGCGACTCCTGCGGCGTCGAGCGCCCGGCGAGCCGCCTCCTTGTCGTCGACCACAAGGCCGAAATGGCGGCCATCGTCGGCCAGTTGCTTGCGGCCCTCCTGCAGGGCGATGAACTGGTCGCCCAGGTCGATGAAGGCCATGGAGTCGCTCTTGCCGCGCAGTTCGAATGTGAAGAGGCGGCCATAGAACGCCAGCGCCTCTTCGATATCCCCCACTTCCAGCGCCACATGGTTGAAGCCAACGAGGCGCGGTTTTGCCAATTCAGCCATCAGATCCTCCTGTGCCCGCCCGAAAATTAGGTGGGCACTCGTACGCGCAATATCAAAGACATCGTGCAAGAAGATCATTTCGAGAGGGCTGTCTCCGCGCCTGATCGAGCTGTCGACTGATCGCGGCGTCGCCGCCAGCGTCCCGAGCTTCGAGAACAAGATGAAGAAAATCGGCTTTCTATCGTTCGGCCACTGGACACCCTCACCGCAATCGCAGACACGGTCGGCATCCGACGCGCTGTTGCAGTCCATCGAACTAGCCGTCGCCGCGGAGCAATTGGGCGCGGACGGGGCGTATTTCCGCGTGCACCACTTCGCCCGCCAACTCAGTTCACCGTTCCCATTGCTCGCTGCCGTCGGCGCCAGGACCAGGCGGATCGAGATCGGGACAGCTGTCATCGATATGCGCTACGAGAATCCGCTCTACATGGTGGAGGATGCGGGCGCCGCGGATCTCATCGCCGGTGGACGGCTACAGCTCGGCATTAGCCGCGGCTCACCCGAGCAGGTGATCGATGGCTGGCGGTACTTTGGTTACGCCCCGACCGACGGTGAGACCGACGCAGATATGGCGCGGCGTCACGCCGAAGTCTTTCTCGAACTGCTAAAGGGGCTGGGCTTCGCGCAACCGAACCCGCGCCCGATGTTTCCAAACCCGCTGGGTCTCTTGCGCGTCGAGCCGCATTCGGAAGGCCTGCGCGAGCGTATTTGGTGGGGCGCGGCCACTAACGGCACCGCCGAATGGGCGGCGACGCTCGGCATGAACCTACAAAGCTCAACACTTAAATTCGACGAAGGCGGCGAGCCGTTTCACGTCCAACAGGCGAATCAGATCCGCGCGTTCCGCGCGGCATGGAGGAATGCCGGTCACTCGCGCGAGCCGCGCGTCTCGGTGAGCCGCAGCATCTTCGCGCTCGTCAACGACATGGACCGCGCCTATTTCGGCGGTGGCGGCAAGGATCAGGACCAGATCGGCTTTATCGAAGCCAACACGCGCGCGATCTTCGGCCGCAGCTATGCAGCGGAGCCGGATGTGTTGGTGAAGGATCTTGCGCGGGACGAGGCCATCGCCGAGGCCGACACGCTGCTTCTCACCGTACCGAACCAGCTTGGCGTTGCCTACAACGCTCATGTGATCGAGATGATCCTCAAGCACGTCTCGCCTGCGCTCGGCTGGCGCTAGCCGCTCCAGTCGAAGGAGACCGGCGATCGGCTCTCTTGTAGCCTGCAAGCGGGCCCGCTTGGGTGCGGACTGGTCCCTCAAGGTCATAAGTTCTGCGTGCGCGCGCAGGTCCGCAAACGCTCCCGTCAAAGCCGCCGTTCTGTCAGGCCAAGTCTCATGTGCGATCCGAGCCGAGGAAGGTGACGCCGACGCCGTCTGCGGGGCGGAGGCATGGATTGTAGCTTGCTACTTCCTCATAAGCCGTCGTCGGCCGCCGGAAGGGCGCGGAAGGCGCGTCTGGCTTATCGCATCAATGGGCGGAAACACGAGGCTCCGGTCATATCTTCGTCTCGGGCAGTAAAGCGCTCTCAGCCGGACCAGCGCGTTCCGCGGAGATCCTTCCAGGGACCGCCATCCACATAGCGCTCCGGATAAAGGGCCTTCGAACGCGGGTCCTCCGCCGTATCGAGCTGGAGCACCATCCACTTCGGGTACGGAATGCCGGGATCCGAGGCCGCGTCCAATAGCCGAACGTCTTCGTCCGAGAGCCGAAGGTCTACAGCGCCGATGTTATCCTCCAGTTGCTCAGCCTTCCGGGCCGCCACGATCACAGTGCTGACCGCAGGCCGGCCAAGCACCCACGACAGCGCTGCACGGGCCGGACTTACGTTATGCCGGGCAGCCACCTGCTTTAGCGTGTCCACGACGCGGTAGCCCATATCCTTGTCAAACGGCACGAACGAGCCTGCCTCCGCGAATCGTGTGCCGGCAGGAGCAGGGTTGGCGCGGCTGTACTTGCCGGCGAGGAAGCCCCCGGCAAGCGGACTCCAAGCCAAGATACCGATGTTGTGATACTCGGCGAACGACTGGAACTCATATTCAAGGCCTCGGCCGACGAGGCTGTAATACATCTGCGCAGTAACGAATTTCTCCAATCCCATACGCTCCTGCAGCATCACCGCGGTGGCCGCCTGCCATGACATGTAGTTGGAGAGCCCGATATAGCGGACCTTCCCCTGGCGCACGACATCGTCAAGTGTTCGCACTGTCTCCTCGAGCGGCGTGTTGCTGTCCCATCCATGCACTTGGTAGAGGTCGATGTAATCGGTCTGCAGCCGTTGGAGGCTGGCCTCCACTTCGCGCATGATGTTCACTCGCGTCGCGCCGCTCCGATTGAGATTTTCGCTCATGGGGAGCCGGAACTTCGTAGCCAGGACGATCTCCGTCCTCACGCCCTTCAGGGCATTACCCACCAGAGTTTCGCTCTCCCCGAGGCTGTACACGTCCGCGGTGTCAATGAAGTTGATGCCCCTATCCAGGGCTAGCTTCACCATTCGCGTTGTGTCCTCCTGACCGAGGTTGCCCATGTTCATCCTGCCGCCGAACTGCATCGTGCCAAGCGCAACTTCGCTCACGATGAGGCCTGTATTCCCCAGTTTCCTGTACTTCATCTCCTACACTCCTAACGGTCGTTCTGGGAGGCGTTAGATTGACACGTTCGAGTCGACTTGCCTGGTCAGAATAGGGCTGTGACGGAACGGCCGGTTTGTCCGGCGCGGGAGACCTCGGACGCCTCAGAATCATACAGGCGCGCGCCGCGTAAAGGGTCCTGAGCCTAATCCTTCGATCGCTTTGATTTTACTAGGTCGGCCGACGAGGCTCCTTCGAGGGATAGTCCGTAACCAACTTCGCGGACGATGCGCTCCTTCAACGGTTGAATGAAGTGAACGCGCGTATTCCGGCGGGTCACTTCAGGAGCTCGCAGGTACAAATCGGCCAGTTCCCGAGCGCGCGACACGGCCTTGCCGTTTGGGACGACCTCTGCAACTACTCCCCATTCGTATGCGGTACGCGCCGGCAGCGGCTGTGGATTGAGCAGGAACGCCTCGGCCCGACCTGGTCCAGCTCGGTAACTCCACGTCGTAAAAATCCCGTCTCCCGGCGTAACTCCCACGGCAAAGTGACCAACGTCCTGGAATGTCGCGCCTTCAGCCGCCACGATGACGCTAGCGAGGAGTGCGTAATCCGAGTGGATATGTGCGCGTCCCTCGACGGCCGCGATCACTGGAACGCGGATGTTCGCAATGTTCTCTAAAACCTGGACGCCTTCATCGTGAATTCTGCTCCAGACGCCAGGATCGGAGACATCTCCGAACGATGGCCATTCTACGTCGCCAATGAAATTCCCGCCTGCGCCTGTAATGATGACAATCTTGTTCGCTCGGTCTTGTCCGATTCTATGAAAGGCGTCGACAAACTCCGTGTGTGATTGCGCGGTCATGATGAACTGGCCGCCTTCGCTATGGAACTCGGCTACCAGCACACCCTCATCGTCACGTGACAGTTTCAAATTGCGATACGCGGCAAAGTAGTCGGCTTGAGGCGTTTGCATGGAGTCCTCCTCAATTGATCGATTGGCTGCAGGGAGACGGTCCACACCTTAATCCGCAATGTTGCTCATCCTCGCGGTGGAACGCGTTGCTGCAACGCACAATGCGCACTCATCCGGCATACACCGTGCGGAGTGGGGGCGTGTTAGGATCGGACTCATAACCAATAGCAGACGGTTGCGGCGACTAGACGGCGGCGAGAAAGCTGACGGGCCGTAGCGAGTGGCGGCGCGAGGAAGTGTTCGAGCTCAAGCATCTGCGCGAGCGAGTGAGCAATAGCGACGAAATGCTCGTGAACCGGGCTCGCCATCTGCTCGCCGAAGCGCCGCGCGTCACGCTCTCTCTCCTCGGAGCGCCCTCACCGGACTTGGAGAAAGCATGACGGCGCGAGTGACGGTTAGCCCCCAACTGTGATGTTCCATCGTCTTGACTGAATGTCCGCTTGACGTCGACTCCGGTCGTTGCTGGCGCGACTGTCATGCTCGAAATTCGCCGCAAGGCGCTATCTATTTGCGCCATCGGCGTGGCCCGCCGGGAAGCCCGGAGTGGCGATTTCCTCAAGGTCATTAGTTCTCGCGTGCGCGCGCGAGAGCAGTAGGGTCGGTCACTCGGATCGTCCAGCGACGAAAGTATGAGGCCTCGCGACCTCGCCGTAAGGGCGCTCGTCAAAGCCGCCGTTCTGGTCGGGGCCGTGTCTCGTGTTCCATCCGGGGCCGAAGCGGACGCCGCCGACGCCCGCTTCGACTCTCACCCATTGATGTAGCTCGCGAATTCCTCATGCGCCGTCCTCAGCCGCCGGAAGGGCGAGGAAGCACCACGACGAGGCGCAGGGAAAGTTCGAGGGCCGGAGTTTTCCTTCAGGGGCTATCGTGAATCTCCCTATCCTCGCAGGATGGAATCCGCTCGAGACTTGCTCGCGGGCGGCGTAAAACTCTTTGAGATAACGAGAGTTCAAATGGCGCGAACGCAGAAGCGCAATCCCAAGAGCTTCTTGATCCCAGATTCGGAACTCAAGGAACTCCCGCGGCACCTCGTTGAGTGGAATGAATCTCGCTCTATGGCGCTCGATATAGACTCCTTACGAAAGGAGCTGATGGAGCTAGCGCACGTTATTGAGCCGATCGCGATTCCTTCGCAGGAAGCCTGGGAGGGAATGCTTGTCGAGCGCTCGCTTAACGTGCCCTTCAGGAACGAACGGCTCTACTGGGCGTACCATGCTTACTTCGGCTCCGAGAGATTTCGCGCCGCCGTAGATGAATACAACACGGAAGTCCGTATCTCAGGGCTTGTGGAGCTGGCGGAAGGAAAGGCGCCCGTGGAGAATTCAGCAGCATCGAACGTCCTGCGCACAATAGAAGACAAACGACCATCGTCCGCGCTCTTGGACTCATGGTTCCACTTCGGGGTGTTGCTAGGGCGTCAGTTCGAACTGCTCGAAGCGCGTACAGACCAGAAGGGGATATTTCAGCGAGGTCTCAAGTCTGGGGCTCCCTCCGCGGCCATAGGACAGCAGGTCTGGTACTCTCGGTGGCTCAATATTCATTGGCTCAAAGAAGGTGGGGACCGGGCCACTGTCGAGGGCGAATTGGCGGAAATGTGCAATGACGTCGTGAGAGGGCGACGCAGGGTTCATACGCTTGGGGACAAGCAGTCGCGGTGGGGACTGGGTTGGTTCACTAAGCTATTTGAGGGAGGGCGTAGACCCGCTCAGGGAGAGGCACCCGAGCTCGCGGACCGTTTGACTCGCATGACGAGGAATCAAATCGAGCGGTTATCGAGACACGCGTTCATCCCGAACAAACTCTTACCCCCTCTCCGGGCGAGCGAGTTTCCGCGCGTAGGTTGAACCACCCCTAAGGGGTGGCGTGCGGCGCATGGACTCGAATCGCTATGCTCTTCGCATGAAAACGGAAAGGAGAGCTCTACGGAACAGCAGGCAGACGGCGATACGCCGATTGACGAACTCGACCGACCTCGGACATTCAAGGAAGCCGCCGTACATCTTGGCGTCGGCTACCACGTGGTCCAGCGGGCCGCGCGTCGCGGACTGGTGCAAACGTTCCACCTAGGAACCTCACGCCCTTACGTCAAGTTGCGGGACTTCATCAATCTGATGGAGCGCAGCGCAAACCGCTGACGGGCGAATAGCCCGTCAGCTTCAAATAATCCGCCGAGCTCCAGCCCACGCGAACCACTTCGCAGGGACCGAGATCGCTTTACCTAAGGCAGCGGCCATGTACAGATCGAACACACAGAAGCCTGCGGCCGCCGACGTCGCGGACCTGATCGTGCCAGGCACAAGTTCAATCGTCCGAATCCTGGTCTCGTCGGAAGGCAACCACCTTAGCTCCGTCACGGTGTGGCATTCGACCGGGACCGGCGCGCGCGTCGATCGTGACCGCGATTTCTTCCTGCGCGAATTCATGGAGGGGAGCGATGAGTGACGCTCCTCAAATCCTCGCCGAATGGGCGCGTGTGTATCGCGAGCTCGGCTATTGGCCGCGTCCGATCACGATCGGCAGCAGGGCGTGCCACGTGTCGGGCTGGCAGAAGCCCGACGCTGAGATTCCCGCCGCCGAGCTCGCCTCCTGGCTGACCAAGTACGGCCCTCTCGGCATCGGCCTCCTGTTGGGCAGCCCGTTTCCCGATAGCACCACGCTCGGCGCGCTCGACGGCGATCACAACGACTACATGCGCGTCGCCCGCGAGCTGCTCCGCGATCCGCCGTGCGGTCGCATTGGCAAGAGGGGCGCGGTGTTCTTCGTCCGCGTGCGCGGGCGGCTCAGCAACCCGGAGTTCCGCGTCGCAGGCAAAGGCGACAAGGTCGCCGAGTGCCTCTTCACCAAGAAGCTCTGCGTCATCCCGCCGACGATCCATCCCGACACCGAACGGCCGTACCAGTGGATGGGAAGGCCGCTGCACGAGATCGATTTCCGTGAGCTGCCTATCGTGGAGATGGGCGATGCCTGACAATCAAACGGTCGTTTCGATCGGCCTCATCCGTGAGGTCTTCACCAGCGAGTTCACGCCGCAGCTGTTCGGCGGCGTGGACACGCACGAGCCCGCGCTCCGGCTTGTGGCTCAGCTCGTCCGGTACACTCTGGACGACAACCTGATCGAATCGGTCGTCGCCCCAGCGATGCCCGAGGCCTACTCGGGCGACACCCTCGCCGAACTGCCGCGCATGATCGCCGACGCGAGGAAGAAGGGGTTCGACAAAACGGCGCCGAAGCGCGCCGAGTTCGAGATGACCGAGTCGGGTCTCGTTTTCTTCAAGTTGACGGGCAAGAGCGTCATCCCCACCGACGTCAGCGACCCGTTGGAAATCCTGGGCTTGGTGCGTGATGCGAAGAGCGCCAGATGGGCTCGCCTGCTGCGTTGGCGCGACGCCGACGGCAACGAGCACGAATTTATCGCGAGCGACAAGCAGCTGCTCAGCGACCACGACGTCGTCTGCGGCGACATGGCCGAGCAGGGCCTAAGGATCAGCAAGGGCCAACAAGGCAACCTGGCGCGCTACATCTCGGCCTCGAAGACCGACGTTCGCATCACACTGGTCAATCGGATCGGATGGCACGGAATTGGTGAGAGGGACATATTCGTCTTGCCGTCGCAGGTCATCGGCAACCCGCCCAGCCGCGTCATTTATGAGGCCAACGACAAGCGGCATGAGGATTATTCCGTCCGTGGGACGCTCAGCGATTGGCGCCACGCAGTGTCGATCCCGGCGGGCCAGCATCCGCTGCCGACGCTTGCGATATCGGCGTCGCTAACCGGACCGCTCCTTCATCTCGCCGGGCTGGAAAGCGGCGGGATCCATCTCTTCGGTAACTCATCCACGGGCAAGACGACGCTGCTCAAGCTCGCCGCGAGCGTCTGGGGCAACGCCAATCTGGTGCGCTCGTGGCGTGCGACCGGGAACGGCCTGGAAGTCATCGCAAACCAGACGTCGGACGTCTCTCTTATCCTCGACGAGCTTGGTCAGCTTGACTCGAAGGACGCAGCGACCGCCCTTTACATGTTGGCCAGCGGCGTTGGCAAGATTCGCATGACCCAAAGTGCGACGCTTCAAGACATCAAGACTTGGCGCGCCTTCATCCTGTCCTCTGGCGAAATGACAGTCGAGGCGAAGATCACTCAGCTGCGCGGAGCGAAAGCATACGCGGGAGCGACGCTTCGGCTTTTGAACGTCGGCGCTGACCGTGGACTCGGCTTTGGGGTCTTCGACAACGCCGGGCCGACCGGCGACGTCCGCGACCTGGTGAACGCCTTCGCCGCGGCCGCCGCGTTAGCTTATGGCGTGGCCGGTCCGGAGTTCGTCAGAGCGCTCATCTCGCGAGCTTTGGAAAGCGCGGCGATTCAGAACGCGATCGACCACTTCGTTCAGAGCAACGTCGAGCATGACGCAAGCGGCCAAGTCGTGCGCGCCGCCAAACGATTCGGATTGATCGCAACCGCTGGAGAGCTCGCGACCGAATTCGGCATCACCGGCTGGCTCCCCGGAACGGCCGCGGCAGCGGCTGCCGCCGCCTTCAAGAAGTGGGTCGAGGTCCGCGGCGGCGACGGCAAGGAGCCGGCCGAGGATCGCGCCGCCATTCGCCAAGTCACCGAATTGATCGTGCGCTACGGCGAAAGCCGCTTCGACGAGCTCGACGAGAGGGGATTCAACGTTGAACCTGCCTGGAACGGCGACAGCGAAGGTTCGAGTCCGCCGCCGCCACGGCCCGCGGTCATTCGACTCGGATGGCGGAAATATGAGGGCGAAAAACGGATCTGGATGATCGAGGACGCGGTCTGGGAAAGCGAATTCTGCCGGGGCTTTGATCCTGTCCAGGTCTCAAGGGCGCTCGAGAGACATGAAATGCTCAAGTGCGCCAAGGGTCGGTTCACCTACGCCGAGCGCTTCCAGGACAAGCGAAATAAGCGCTTTCACATCATCACCGCCAAGGTCCTGACGAGTGATTACGACAGAACGCCCGAGGACGAACCGGACGACAACGACGGCGTGCCCGAGCGACCAGGGCGACCATCCTACTGACCAGGCGCCCGACGACTGGAGACACGTCAGCCCGTCGCCCGGGACCATCGGGACCGTCGGGACCATGGTCCCGAGGGGCGGGGCGGGCCGCGTGAGACGAGGACCACATGACCCATCCGGAGGCCATTATTTATATGAGTCGCGCGACCCCCCGAAAAGCGAAGGGGACGGCTGGTTGGCGTGGCTCACAGCCGGCAGGGCTGGCCTCAGGCCGCCCCTTCGCCCACCAGGACCATGGTCCCGGCGGTCCCGATGGTCCCGAGGGCGTCGAAGAGCTTCTCAGGCGGCGTCGCGCCCCGTCTCGAGTTTCGGGAGGCGGGTCTTCGCTTGCCGCGGCGGGCGATGGCCTCGCGGGCGGGACCATGTGGGCGAATGGTCCCGGCAAAGCGACGAGAGCTCGGGGCCGCTCGCCAAGCTTGGGGTCGGCGCCACTGTCAGGACGTGGCTCGACCACCGACCTCAGGCTCGCTCGGCTTTGGTTCATCCCCGCCGCCAGCGCCCCTCGCGACCCCGGCCTGTCGTTATCCCGCGCCCGTCGCCCGGGCGGTCGCCGGGCCGTGGTTACGTACGTGGTTCCAAGCCGGGCCTCGAAGCCGGTCTCTGGGCGGTTCGCCGGCGCGGGACGCTCGGCGGCAAACGCGACCAACGGAATAATTGTTGGCGTTGCCTCGGCGTGTTTTCGTTTTGCTTTTGATCAACGGACCCTTCCATGACTCTATCAATCAACCTCACCCGCCGGGTTCGCCGCCGCAAGCTCAAGTCCGGCGCCATCGTCGAACAGGTCCGCTATGTCCTCTCCTGGCGCGATCCGCGCACCGGCGAGCGCGAGCAGCGGTTCTTCGAGCGGCAGGAGGACGCGCAGGAGCGGCGCGCGGAGTTTGTCGCCGCCTATGACCGCGGCGCCTTCAGCTCCGAAAACCGAACCGTGACCGTCGCCGACGCCGTCGCCGCGTGGCTTGAGACGAAGCGCGGCGTCGTCCGACCGATCACCTTCGCGAGTTATGAGTTCGAGATCGGCTACATCGTGGGCCCCCTGCTGACGAGCGAGGCGAGGCGAGAGATCGTTCGATCGGGCGTCGGCGCCAGGCCGAAGGCGATCGAGCTTCTCGGCCGCGTCAAGGTTCAGGAACTGACCACGCGCCGCATTCGGGCGTGGCATAAGCTGATCTCAGACGAGGTCTCGGTCTATTCCGCCAACAAGGCGCTGATCAAACTGAAGGCGGCGCTGGCGCTCGCCGCCGAGGACCATGAGTTCCGGCCGCCCGCCATGCCGACTGGCCTCCAGCGCCAGCGCGACAAGGCGCGCAAGGCCGTGCTGACGCCCGACGAGGTGGCGCGGCTCCTCGCCGCGGCGCGGGACGACCTCGACAAGGGCGTCTACTATGCCGCGCCGTTCCTGATGGGCACGCGCCCGAGCGAGCAGCTCGGGCTCATGTGGGACGACGTCGACTTCGAGGCGAACCTCATTCGCATCCGGCGCGCCCAGATGCGCTACGGCGCGCTGTCGGAGATGACCAAGACCGAGGCCGGTCGGCGCGACATTCCGATGTCGCCGATGCTCCGCGAGATGCTGCTCGCGTGGCGGGTGCGCTGCCCGCGTAAGGACGGCGAGCTTCACCGTGTCTTCCCCGCGCCCGGCGCGCCGCGGGCATGGCCGCTGCCACGGGAGGGCGGCGGCGGGCCGTTGGTCTACGGAAGCTTCCGCAAGCGCTATTGGGCCCCGACGCTGAAGCGCCTCGGCCTCCCGCCGGTGACCCCGCACAGCGCGCGCCATTCGTTCATCTCGACGCTGCAGGCGCAAGGCGTCGAGGTGGGCCTGGTCGCCAAGCTCGCAGGGCATAAGAGCGCGGTGGTGACGCTGTCGCATTATACGCACGCGATGCGTGGAGGCGACGATGCGGTGAAGGCGCTGGATCGAGCTTACGCGGGCAGCGGGTCATGAAGGGGCAAGTCGCCGAGAGCGGAGGCGCGAGCAGAAGAGATGGGCGGGTCTCTCACTTCATGAAAGCGCCGGCCGCTGTCGCTCTGCTGCGCGAACGACATGGTGAAGCCGACGCCCGAAAGATCGCGCTGACGGAGCAGCGAAGGGCAAGGCGGGCGCGATCGAAGAAGCGCTTCGCATTTTGGGGCGAGGTGGCGGCGCGGATCGGGAACGGGAACTACAACAACGCAGCGGACACTCGGCCCGCTGACCGGGAAGGCCCAGCATCCCGCCTGTGAGCACGTTCGGCGTGCTCGAGGGAAACGTCTCTTCAGGGCGGAAAGTGCACCCACGGCGGACGCCTCGGGAAGGACCAGAGCGCGCTCCAAACCCGCCATCCAATTACGGGCGTGAGTAGGCTTCAGCGCCCATAGCCGACCCTCAGCTTCGTCCGACGTCTCACTCCCCTCGATGCAGGCGGTCGCCAGCGGGCGAATCGTGCCGTCAGGGAAACCGAATATTGAGGGAGCAAGCGTGCCGGCCGCTTCGCGCCATGACAGTCCTTCGGGCGAAGCGAGCCACTCTTCGAGAGCGGACATTAATATCGGGCCGCCTTGTTCAGCCCGTATGAGGGGCGGTCTCGAATAGGTGCTCCTTCTGACGTGAGCCATCTTGCGCTGCGAAATCGGCTGGCGAGACGCCTTTGCCGCCAAACCTCTTGCGGTAGGCACCCGGCGCCAAGCCAACGGCCTTGCGAAATGCGCGGGTAAAAGAGGCGACGTCCTTATAGCCGAGAGATTCGGCGATCTCTTTTTGCGAGGTTTGCCCTCCCTCCAGAACCTCGCGCGCCCGCGCAATGCGAACGGTCCGACAATATTCGATCGGGGTCATTCCCGTTGCTCTCGCGAACCGCCGTACCAGTGTGCGCCGTTCAAGTCCGGCGGCTGCCGCTAGCGCAGCGAGGGACACGCCTTGCCCGTCCCTCATGTGCAGCCACTCCTGAGCCTTCAACACGGCCCGATCTCCGTGGGTCAGCGGAGGAGCAAAGCCGGCAAAATAGCGCGCCTCACCCGCTGTTGGGTCGTCGAGAGCAAAGCGCGCCGTCTCGGCCCTTATGGCCGGGCCAAGGATCCTCTCAACGAGAAGTAGGCAAAGATCGACCCACGACAGGAATCCGCCCGCCGTGACGATGTCGCCATGATCGATGATGCGCCGATTTGTATCGACGACGACTTTCGGAAAGCGCTTCGCCAGCGCCGTTGCGCAAATCGGAGGCGCGGCGACCGATAAGCCGTCCACGAGACCCGTCTCGGCGAGGATGAACGCTCCCGAGCACAGGGAAACCAGCGTCGCGCCGGCGGCGTGGCGACCGCGGACCCATGTGACGACGCCAGCGGGGATCTCGGGATCCGGGTCAACCATCGTCGGCGGGATGATCAGGGTTCGCGGCTGTGGGCTGCCGTCCGGCGCGCTGTCATAGACGCATGAGAGGTCCGCGTCGAAGCTGTCGACCGGCTTCCAGTGGGTAACGCGAAGCGCGATTTCGCCAGTTCGCCCCTGGTCGAGCGCCATCGCGGAAGCGACCCCGAACAAATCGGTGAGGCCCAGGATAGAAGCCGCTTGCGCGCCGGGGTAATCGACGATGCCTATTTCGTGTGCGGCGCGTCCGAACATCGCTTTGTCGCTCCCGGTCAAAACTTTGACCCTTTCGGCGATTGAACCTGCCGACCGGACCGAAGCAACCTGGCAAAACCAGGGCGCACGGTCGCGGTGCTCCATTTGGGGTGGACGCTCGAGCGATGCAACTGCTTCGCCTTCGCGTCGCCGCGAACCCTTATCGGTCGAAGGAACTGAATGATGGAACGCGACTCCACCTATCGAGCGGTGCAGGCGGTCGCCCCGGGACGGCTTGAGCTGGTGCGGAAGCCCATTCGCGATCCCGGGCCAGGCGAGGTGCGGATTCGCATCGAGGCTTGCGGCGTGTGCCATTCGGATTCCGCGACGGTGGAGGGGGTCTTGCCGATCGAGTGGCCGCGGGTGCCCGGCCATGAGGTGGTGGGGCGGATCGATGTGATCACCGAGGGCGTCGAAGGCTGGGCGGTGGGCCAACGCGTCGGCGTCGGATTCCTCGGCGGCAGCTGCGGGCACTGTGAGTACTGCCGCGATGGCGACCTCGTGAACTGCATGAACCAAGGCTACACCGGGGTGCAGCACGACGGCGGTTACGCCGAGGTGATGATCGCCAAGTCGAGCGGGCTGATCGCCGTGCCGGACGATCTCTCCTCGGTCGATGCGGCGCCCCTATTATGCGCCGGCCTGACGACCTTCAGCGCGCTCAGGAACTCGCCGGCGAGGGCGGGAGACTTGGTCGCGGTGTTCGGGGTTGGCGGGCTGGGCCATCTCGGCGTGCAATACGCGCGTCGCATGGGGTTCGAGGTCGTCGCTATCGACCGCGGCGACGACCGCGCGGATTTGTCAAAGAAACTGGGCGCGCATCACTACATCGACAGCTCCGCCACCGACATCGCCAAGGCGCTCCAGGCGCTCGGCGGCGCGCAGTTGGTCTTGGCCACGGCCTCGGGCGGCAAGGTGGTCGCCGCCGCTCTCGGCGGCTTGCGACGCGGCGGCGTGGTGACTTCGCTCGGCGCGACCGATGAGCCGATCGAGTTGTCGGCGTTCGATCTGCTGTTCAAGCAACTTGGTGTAGACGGCGCCCTTACGGGAACTCCGGCGGCCGGCGATGCGACGCTCAAATCCAGCGCGATGAGCGACGTCGCCGCGATGATTGAAACCATGCCGCTCGAACGGGCCGCGGAAGCCTACGCGAAGATGATGTCAGGCAAGGCGCGCTTCAGGATGGTCCTCACAATGGACTAGAGGGCCGCGTACCCGCAATCACGAAACATGAGACAAAAAGATGAGCGGCGCTTTTCCACAAGTACCAGAATCCTTGACCGGGGGCTGCATGTGCGGGGCGGTCCGCTACACGATCGCCGAAAAGCCGCTTGTCGCCGGCCTTTGTCATTGCAATCGGTGCCGGCCGCAATCCGGGAGCGCGTTCTCGACGGTCATCTTCATCCACCGCAGCGCATTAACGATCACCGGAAAGACGGCGGTCTTCGAAGACATCGGGACTAGCGGACTGAAAGTCTTCCGCCGCTATTGCCCTCGCTGCGGTTCGCCGCTCACCACCGAGCCCGACCTGACGCCCGAACTCTACATGGTCAAGGCCGGGGGTATCGATTCAAACGAATGGTTCGAGCCGGTGTGGGAGCTCTTCGTCGGCCGGCGCAGGCCCTGGGTCAGCGCAGTGCCCGGCGCGAAGCAATTTCAAGGCAATCCTGAAATCTGAGCGAGGCCCGATGAACACCTTCCAGGATTCTTTCGACGCCCAGAAGGCGCTGTTCGCCACGGGGGTGACGCGCACTTACGAATGGCGCGTCGATCAACTCGACCGCATGGCCCGCATGATCAAGGAGAACGAGGGGCGCTTCCAGAAGGCGATGGCCAAAGACTTCAAGACCGCCTCGCAGGAGTATATCTTCGAGACCGCGGCGTCGGCTGCCGAGACGGAAGTCCAGAAGAGCCAGCTGAGAGAGTGGATGAAGCCGGTCGAAGCGCCGGTTCCACGCTTCCTGGCCGAAACCGGCCACAAGGGAATGATCTATCGCGAGCCCTATTGCGTGGCGCTGATCATCGGACCGTTCAACGGGCCCTTGCTGTTGCTGATCCGCCCGGCGCTCGCGGCCCTCGCGGCCGGCAACACCTGCATCCTCACACTCAGTGAAGCGCTGCCGGCAACGACCGAAGTGCTGCTCGAGCTTGTCCCGAAGTATTTCGATCCGAGCGCCGTGATCGCGGTGGCGGGGGGTAAGGAGCAGAACACCCAACTCCTGAAGCTGCCGTTCGACTTCATCTTTTTCACCGGCAGCACCTTTGTCGGTAAGATCGTCGCTCGGGCGGCGGCGGAAAACCTGACGCCCGTCCTGCTCGAACTCGGGGGTATGAACCCGGCGGTCGTGGACAAGACCGCCAACATCCCCGACGCCGCGAAGAAGATCGTCTGGGGCAAGATGGCCTGGGGCGGACAATGGTGCACATCGCCAGGCTACGCGTATGTCCACGAGTCGGTCGCAGACGCCTTCGTCGCCGCGGCCAAGAAGGCGCTGGTCGAGCTCTTTGGCGATGACCCGAAATCCAACTCCGACTACTCGCGCATCATCAACGCGCATGCGGTTGATCGGCTCGCCTCGCTGATCGACCCCGCCAAGGTGATCGCCGGCGGCAAGTCGGACCCGGATGCGCATTACCTCGATCCCACGCTTCTTTATCCCATCACCTGGGATGACAAGGTCATGGAGGACGAGGTGTTCGGGCCGATCTTGCCGATCCTGACCTACAAGTCCCTAGACGAGGCGTTCGCGCGGATCGCGGCCACGCCGCGTCCGCTTGCGAGTTTCATCTTCAGCCGCGACCAGAAGACCATCGATCGGTTCATCGGCGAGTTGTCCTATGGTGGGGGCGGGGTGAACCTAGTGAACGTTCACCTGTTCGTCGAGACCATGCCGTTCGGCGGCACGGGATCCGCTGGGTTGGGCCACTACTACGGCAAGTATGGCTTCGACGCGCTCACTCACGCCAAGTCGATGCTGATCTCCCCGCCCGACGTCGCGATCGACCACCTCTACTCGCCCTTCACCGACGAGAAGAACAAGGCGCTGCAACAGTGGTTCGAATATCAAAGGCCACCTTGGGACAGCCTCGCAGAGTAAACAGGGCGACCCCGCGAATGTTTGCTTCCGGCGCCACCCACGCCTTCAGCCGAAGACTGCTTTCCCGCGCTTCTCGCCCGTTCATTGGCCTGATGTCGAGGGGAAGCTTTGGGTCGAACGGGCGCGTCCGCCAGCCGTCAGGGAACGGCCGCTATTTGCGCAAGAAGCGGACATTGCGCCAGACGGCTCATAACGTCTTGTGTCGACGTGAATAGCCGATCGCGAGCGTGACGTCGCACTTTTGGGGGAACGCGGCCTTTTTTCGGTTGCGTTCGAGGAAGGTTCGGGGCGGCCGCGCAACGTCGGGCCGGCCCCAGCGCCGCGGCTGCCTTGATGATGACGATGCGCACAATCGATGCTTAACTCGCGTTCAGTTGGAATAGGGGCGCGCCATTGAGCCACTGGGATCATTTGTTTCGGGAGCTCCGTGAGGCGCAAGGGGGCTACCTGCTGGCGGGCGGAACAGCGCTCGTTGGCCCTGGAGGCGAGGCGCGAAAGGCCGACATTCTCGTCTCCCACGACGGTCGATTCGGGCGCATCGGCGATTCTACCGCTGTCCCGTCAGATTTTCCGCGCATCGATGTTTCCGGCCTGACCATCGCCCCCGGTTTTGTCGACGCCCATCAGCATCTCGACAAGACCGGCGCGGTTGCCCCCAACCCCTCGGGCACGCTGCAGGGGGCGCGCGAGGCGTTCGCCGCTTTTGCGCGCCGCGTGACCCCCGGGGATGTAGGCGTTCGGGCGGCACGGACAATGACGCGCTGTCTCAACCGTGGCACGACGGCGATCCGCAGTCATATCAACGTCGACAAGGACGCCGGTTTCATTGGGCTCAACGCGCTCAGCGAGCTCCGCGCCGAATGGGCGGACCGATTGACGCTTCAGCTTGTCGCTTTCATGATCCCCCACCCCGGGCAGGATTACGACTGGCTCGCCGCCAACATCAACGCCGCCGCCAAGAGCGCCGACGCGATCGGCGGGACGGTCGCGGTCGCCGAGGATCCCGGACGTTATCTCGACATCCTCTTTTCCTCCGCTGCTCGCCACGGCAAGCCGATCGACCTGCACGTGGACGAGCATCTCGATGCGTCGCGGCATCGCTTCGATCTCGTCTTCGAACGCGTGCGGCGCTTCGGCATGCAGGGCCGGGTCGTGCTGAGCCACGCCTCGGTGTTGAGCGCCGTGCCGGACGAGGAATTCGCACGCATCCGAGACCAAATTCTCGCGCTCGATCTCGGGGTGATCACGCTTCCAGCCGCCAATCTATACATCCAGGGGCGCGGTCAGGAACATCTGCCGCCGCGCGGTCTGACCCGCGTCGCCCCGCTCGCGCGCGCTGGCGTGAAAATTGCTACAGGCTCCGACAATATTCAGGATCCGTTCATCCCGACAGGCTCCGGGGACATGTTGGAAATCGCCCGTTGGACGCTGCTCGCCGGCCATCTCCACGCCAGCGAGCTTCCGCAGGCGTTCAGCATGATCACCCATGTCCCAGCCGGCCTCATGGGTCTCGGCGCCGACTATGGACTAAGCCAGGGAGCTCGGGCGGATATGGTGATTACGGACAGCGAAGACGCTGAGCATCTGGTCGCCGGCGGGCCGGATGGAATGATCGTTGTTTCGAAAGGCAGACCGGTCGAGGACAAAGCAGCCGCTTAAGCGAGGCCTCGAATCAAGGCGGGTGAAGGACGCGGGTGAAACGGAGATTGAAGACCGACCACACAACGGGGAATAAGCCAATGAAAATCGATCGAAGAGCATGCTTGAGCGCGCTTGGCGCCGTCGCGGGCGCAATGGCGCTAAGACCCGCCGTCGCCGCCGACCAATTCAAGATGGGATTGCTGGTGCCGGGCAGCGTCGCCGAGGAAGGCTGGAACCGCATCGCTTACAATGCCCTCAAGCATGTCGAGGCGGAGCTCGGCGCGAAAGTCAGTTACGTCGAGCTGCAACAGAATCCCGCGTCCTTCGAAAAGGCGTTCCGCGACTACGCCGCGCAAGGCTACAATGTCGTTCTCGGCCACGGGTTCGAATTCCAGGATTCGGCGCTAACCGTCGCTGAGAACTATCCTGACACCTGGTTCCTCATATCCTCGAGCAAAGTTCACAAAGGCAAGGTGATCGGACTCAACACCGATTCCAGCCAGCCGTTCTACCTGATGGGCGTGATCGCCGGCAAAATGGGCAAGGGGGCGGGATTCATTGGCGGACTGGAGATCCCGCCGATCAAGGAGGCGCTCGACGGCTTCGCCAATGGAGTCAAGGCGACCAAGGCCGATATGCCGGTCCGCTCGGTCTATCTGGGCAATTTCCAGGACGTCACCGCGGCGAAGGAAGCCGCAGTCAACATGATATCGCGCGGAGCCGACTTCGTCATTCCCGACGCCGACGCCGCCGGAATCGGGGTGATCCAGGCGGTACGCGAGGCTGGCCCCGATGTTTGCACGTTCGGCGTCTTCACCGACATCACCTCGACCGCGCCTGACAACATCCTCGGGACTTACCTCGCCGACTACGCCCAGGGCGTCGAGAGAATCGTCGCGGGAATAAAGAACGGCTCTCCGCTCCCAGCCTCCAACGTCGTCTTTGGACTGAAGGACGCCGACGTGATGAAATTCACCTACAACGATAAGGCGAAGCGGGCTGTGCCAGAGGACGTCCGCCAGTACGTCGACGCTGTCAAGGCGAAGATCATTTCGGGCGAGATTCACACCCTTGGTGGATGAAGTGCGGAATGTCGTCGAGGGTTGAGCGCGCGGGGGGAACGTTTTGAGCGACCTCCCGATCCGTTCCTCCCTCGATCCCGCCGTCCGTCTTTTGAGCCGGGTGGGGTTAGCCGCCCTCGCGCCGATCGCAGCGGTGCTTTTCGCGCTCGGCGTCAGCGCTCTTCTATTGCAGCTCAATGGATTCCATGCGGCCGACGTCGTCAACGTCATGATCCTTGGCGCCGTATCGGACAAGCGTTCGATCGCCGAGGTGCTTCTCAAGGCGACGCCCCTGATCCTGATCGGCGTCGGGCTTTGCGTAGCGTTCCGATGCAGCATCTGGAATATCGGCGCGGAGGGCCAGCTTTACGCCGGCGCCTCGGCCGCGACGGCGTGCGGAGTCAATTTCGGCGCGCTGCCGGCCTGGCTTCACATCGTGCTGATTCTCGTGGCCGGATCGGTCGCCGGCGCGGCCTGGGGCGCGCTCGCTGGACTATTGCGCGTCTATTTTCGCGCCAGCGAAGTCGTGACCACCATCATGCTCAATTACATCGCGATCATCTTCACGAGCTATCTCGTGACTGGCCCGCTCAAGGATCCAGCCGCCTCCTATCCGCAATCCGCCAAACTGGCTCGCGACCTGTGGCTGCCGCGCTTCCTGCCGCCGACGCGGCTCCATGTCGGCATCCTGATTGCGCTTGCGGCGGCCGTGGCGGCTTATGTCTTCCTTTTCCGCAGCAGCGCCGGCTACGCCGTGCGGGTGGTCGGCCTCAATCCGAGCGCGGCCGCCTACGCCGGCATCAGTGTCGCACGGAATGTCTTGCTCGCGATCGCAATCAGCGGCGGCCTCGCGGGGCTTGCGGGCGCGATCGAGATCGCCGGCGTGAATTATCGCCTCTACCAGGATATCTCGCCCGGCTACGGCTTCGAGGGCATCGCCGTCGCTCTGCTCGCCAACAACAATCCGCTCGCCGCCGTCGCTTCGGGCGTGCTCTTCGCCGTGCTGCGTTCGGGCTCAGAGCTCATGCAGATTTCGGCCCAGGTGCCGCAGGTCCTCGTTTTCGTCATCCAGGGCCTGTGCATATTGTCGGTGGCCGCCTTTGGGGCGCTTCGGCTGCGCGGTCCGCGACCGGCAGGCTAGAATGCAGACCGCCAGCATGCTCGATTTTCTTTCGACGACAGTCGGAGCGGATTGGCGGCTGGCGACTCCGCTCATCTTCGCAGCGACAGGCGAGGCGATCTGCGAACGGGCCGGCGTTCTCAATATTGGCGTCGAGGGGATCATGTTGATCGGCGCCTTTTCCGGCTTCGCGACCTCGCACGCGACAGGGGATCTTGCGCTTGGCTTCGGCGCCGGGATGGCCGCGGGATTCCTGACCGCGCTCGTCTTCGCGGTCTTCGCGGTGACGATCAAGGCCAATCAGATTGTCGCCGGCGTGGCGATCAATCTCCTGGGGCTCGGGTTGACGTCCTTTCTCTTTCGCACGTATTTCATTTCCACCGGCAGGGGCGTCGATATCGCCCGCCCGCTCAACATCCCCTTTCTGAGCGACATCCCCTATCTCGGCCCCGCGTTGTTCCAACAGAACCTTTTGGTTTACGCGACGATCCCGGTCGTCATCGCCGCGTGGGGCGTCCTCTTTCGGACTTCGTACGGCCTGACGATCCGCGCGGTCGGCGAGCATCCCAAAGCGGTCGACGTCACCGGCAAGAGCGTCGCGCTCTACCGCTATTCCGCCGTGCTGATCGGCGGCGTGCTCGGGGGTCTCGGCGGCGCCTTTCTGACGCTCGCCCACGCCAATCAATTCGTCGAGAACATCACCTCGGGTCGCGGGTTCATTGCCCTTTCCATTGTCGTCTTCGCGCGCTGGTCGCCGATCGGCGTGTTTTTCGTCTCGCTCCTGTTCGGCCTGTTCTATGCGCTGCAATTGCAGCTTCAGGCCGATCCGAATGTGCGCGTTCCGTATCAGGCGCTGCAGGCTCTGCCCTATCTCACGACGATCGTCGCGCTCATGCTGGTGCGCAACCGCTGGGACGCGCCCAGCATGCTCGGCATCCCCTATTGGAAGGCATAGGGATGTCCGTCCCGAGCGCGCCGATCCTGCAAATGGAGAACATCAGCAAGCGGTTCGGCCGTGTCTCGGCGAACGCCGCCGCCTCGATCGAGGTTGGCGAGGGCGAAGTCTTCGCCCTGGTCGGCGAGAACGGTGCCGGGAAGAGCGTGCTCATGAGCATTCTTTGCGGAGTTCTGAGGCCCGACGCAGGCCGGATCCTATTCAAGGGCCAGCCGTTGAAGCTCGGCTCTCCGCTTGAGGCGACCCGCCATCGAATCGGCATGGTGCATCAGCATTTCATGCTCGTGCCCAACCTGACGGTGGCGGAGAACTATGTTCTCGGCGAACGCTCGCCCTTCCGACCGTTAGGGCGATTGACTGAGGTCGCCGCATGCATTGTCGAATTGAGCCGCCGCTATGGGCTCGAGGTGAGGCCGGATGCGTTCGTGCGCGACTTGTCGGTTGGCGAACGCCAACGCGTGGAAATTCTCAGGATTCTCTATCAGGGCGTCGAGCTGGTCGTTCTCGACGAACCGACCGCAGTTTTGACGCCCGGCGAGACAGACCGCCTGCTGAAGCTGCTCCGCGAGCTGGCGCGTGATGGAAAGACCGTGATCTTCATTTCGCACAAGCTCGACGAAGTAATGCGCGTCGCCGACCGCATCAGCGTGATGCGGGATGGGAAGGTCGTCTTCACGACATTGACCGACAAGACCAACCCTCGCGAACTGGCGCGTCAGATGGTTGGACGCGATGTCCGGACGGACCTGCCCGCGCGCGCCGCCGCGCCGGGACGTGTCGTTCTTTCCGTCGAGAATCTGCATTGCCGAAACGACCTGGGGTTGCCGGCGGTGCGTGGCGCCTCCTTCGAGGTTCGCCAAGGCGAGATCGTCGGGGTCGCAGGCGTTTCCGGAAACGGCCAGAGCGAACTCGCCATGGCGCTGGCGGGTCTCATTCCCACGACCGAGGGGACGATCAAGCTCAACGGCGAACAGATTTCGGGGCTCTCCTCTCGCGCCATCAACCGGAGGCCAGTTGCGCACGTTCCCGAGGATTGTGCCGCCAACGGCGTCGTGCTGCCACTGCCGCTGACCGAGAATGCGATTCTGCAGAGCTACGATCGGGCGCCCTTCGCGACGCTCGGCATGCTTAATGTCCGAGCGATCGAGAGCCACACTCAAGTGCTGGTGGATCAGTTCCACGTGCGGACAGACGGCATTCAGGCGCCGATTCAGAGCCTCTCCGGCGGCAACCAGCAAAAATTCGTCGTCGCCCGGGAACTGGCGCGCCATCCCGATCTCCTGCTTATCAACCAATTGACGCGAGGTATCGACATAGGGGCGAGCGAGCTCGTAATGCGGGCGGTCCTGGAACAGCGCGATCTCAATAAGGCGATCCTTCTGATTTCGACCGAGCTCGAGGAGCTTTTCGCCCTCTGCGATCGTATCCTTGTGATCTACGAGGGGCGCCTCATAGGCGAATTGCCCCCCGACCGCGGCCGTCTCGAAGAATTGGGTCTCCTGATAGCTGGCGAAGTCGCCGAGGCGCATCGGTCGCAGGGTGGCCTAACTCAGTCACCCAATTCCACTACCGCAATGGAATGACCGCTATTTGCGCGAAGCGGTCCAGGGAAGCGCCAACGGAATGTCGCCTTCGGGTCGAACTGACACGTTCGCAGCTTGTTGAGGGACGCGTCGCCGAAGTGGCCGAAACCCGAAATTCAAACCACACCGAGATTGGCAACTCTCGAATTGGACCAAATTCGGTCGTGGCATGCCAGCGAGTGCGCACCTCACTGGATGCGGCCACAGCCGCGCGCCTCAGAATTCCTTGAGCTTGTGCTCGAGCTCTTCTTCGGTCTCGTCCTCCCCGGTCTCAGTCAGCTCGCTCTTGTCGTTGGGATCGTAAGGCTGCAGCTCGCCGGGCTCGTACACAAAGCGATTGGATTCGGGTTTCTGGTTCTGGTCTTCTTTCGGCTTGTCGATCATGGTGTGTGTCTCTTTTTAATTGTTTATTTTACCAGCAGCGCGCAAATCGCACAACATATTGGGGTCCGCGATTATTTTCGGTGACCGTACGTTCACCTACTGCCGTTGCAATTCGGAGTCAGAACGCGCGCTACGCGCCGCGTCCAATAAATTATGCCTACGCCTTCGCTGTGTTTTGGTCGTGTTCCCGAAAGATGAAGGAACACGAGATGGCGTCATCCTATCCGCATCTCTACCAGGCCGCGCTCGCCTTGTGCATTGATGCCCGAATTGAAGCGGGCCTGACCCAAGCCGAATTGGCCGAACGCTTTGGCCAGCCCGAGCGGTTCGTCGCGTCGTATGAATAAATCGACAGGCACCGCCTCGGGATGTTACTGTTCGCCATGACTTCGGGGCCGATGTCGCGGCCCAAGCAAAGCGGCTGGAAACCGTGAACGTAACTCTTCAACGTCGGGGCACTGGCAAGACCTACCTCGTGGCGACAACTGAATAATTCTGACACCTGGCCTATCCGGGCGTTAGCAAGAAACTAATCGATGCCCCGGGCAGCGATCAGGGCGTGAATTTTGAATTCGCCAGGTCCCGGGACGGTCTAGCCAACAAAAAAGCGCCCTTTTCATGGGAAGCGCCGCCGGTGCGACCAAAGTGGCACGCTGTCCTACAATGTCGGGTTCGGCGCTTGCGAAAAAGGAGGGCTTGGCCGGCAGTCCGCGTTTCGAACTTGTAACCGCGCGGTAACCGCGGCAGCGCTCCTCCCTCACGACTCACGTTCTCTACCCGTGAATACGTCTCCCGGTTGCACGGGAGTTCATTCCCGTTCACGTCTGTACACCGGAAATTGTGTGGAGAATGGCGTCCCGGAGAGGACTTGAACCTCTGACCCCAGGTTTAGGAAACCTGTGCTCTATCCAGCTGAGCTACCGGGACTTCCGATCGACGCCTCAAGCCGCCAAAACGCTCTGGACAAGGAAGGCCGACGCGCGGCAAGGCCCTTAGCATGAATTTCCGCTCCGCGCACCGCCGCCGCGCCTGGGGCTCGCGCCGCCGGGCGGCGCGGCTTTATCTCGCTTGTGCGCTGCCGCTTATGGCGACGGCGGCTCCCGCCTTTGCGGCTTGCGGCAAGCCGGCCGGCCGGGTCGAGCCGGTCGGCGTCGATCAGCGCCTCGATATTGCCCTGAGCGACGGCAGGACCGTCCGGCTCGGCGGCCTGGACGGCCCCAGCGCCGATCGCGGCGCCCCGGAAATCGCCAGCGCCGCGCGTGATTTCCTCAGCCGTCGCCTGGTCGGGCGGGAGACAGACCTCATCGCCCTCGCCGGGACGCCTGACCGCTGGAGCAGGACGGTCGCCGACCTGAGCCTGCTCGATTCCGACGGCGGAGCGGAGGGTTCGACAGCGGCGGCGCTGCTGGCGGCGGGTTTTGCCCGCGTCCGGCCAGAGTTCGAGACCCGCGGCTGCGCCGCCGAGCGGCTCGCGATCGAGGACGGCGCGCGCCGGGCAGGCTTGGGAATATGGCGCGATCCCGATTTCGCCGTGATCCACTCGTCCGATCTCGCCGAACTGCGCCGCCGCGACGGCCGGTTCGTCGTCATCGAGGGGATGGTGCGCAGGGTTGGCTTTGCCCGCTCGCGCCTTTATCTTGAGCTTGTTCCGCATGACGGTCCGACGATCGTGATCGGCCGCAAACTCGAGCCGGCTCTGGCGCGGGAGGGACGGCCGGTCGGCGCGCTGCTCGGGCAGACGATCCGGGCGCGCGGCGCGCTCGATGACCGTTTTGGTCCGAGAATCGAGGTCGGCGAGGCGGCGATGATCGAGATTGCGCGTCGCGCCGACGGATCAGGAGAAGCCGGACCGCACCCATGATCGGCCTGCCGGACAGTCTGGGATCGACGGCCTCGCCTTGGGGCCTACGACGCCTGCTCATGGCGCTGGCTGCCGCGCTAGCTTTGAGCCTCGCGGCCTGCGCGTCGATCGATCCGGCGCCGGCGCCGGTCAGCGTGGCTCCGGCCGCTCTCCCGCACGCTGTCGCCTCCACCCCGGCGAGCCCGGAGCGCAAGCGTCTCATCGACGCGTTCGGCGGCGTCTACAGCGCGCCGGCCACCGAGGCTTACCTCAACGGGGTTCTGGTCAAGATCGCTCCCGCAACCGAGGCGGGAGGCCAGCCCTATCGCGTCACGATGCTCAATTCCCCGATCGTCAACGCTTTCGCCCTGCCCTCCGGCGATATATTCGTCACCCGCGGCCTTCTCGCGCTCGCCGACGACACGTCGGAGATCGCCGCGGTCATGGCGCACGAGATCGGCCATATCACGGCCCGGCACGCCGCCCAGCGGGCCGAGTTCGAGAAGACGACGGCGTTGTTCACCAAGGTGAACACGCAATTGCTTGCCCAGCGGCAGGCCCAGGACGAGGCTGAGGCGCGTTCGAAGCTGGCGATCGCCAGCTTCTCCCGCCAGCAGGAACTCGAAGCCGACCAGATCGGCATCAGAACCATCGCCCGGGCGGGATACGACCCGTATGCCGCGGCCCGGTTCCTCACCGCGCTCGGCGAGTGGAGCGCGCTGCGCGCTTCGGTCTCGGGCGCCGGATCGGCCGACCGTCCCGACATGATGGCGACGCACCCGTCCACCCCCGAGCGCATCGCCCATGCGACCGAGGAAGCGCGGCAGTTCGGCGCGCCGGGGAGCGGCGAAGTCGATCGCAGCGGCTATCTCGCCGCCATCGACGGCCTCGCCTTTGGCGACGACCCGTCGCAGGGCATCGTGCGCGACAACGCCTTCGTTCATCCGAAACTCGGCTTCGCCTTCGACGCGCCGGACGGCTTCACGCTCGACAACCAGTCGGCGGCGCTGATCGGGGTCGGCGAAGAGGGCGGCGAGGCTCTGCGCCTCGACAGCATCGCGATCGCGGATTCCACGCCGGTGACGAGCGCGATCGCTTCGGGCTGGATCGACGGCGTCAAGACGACCGCGATCGAACCCAAGCAGATCGCCGGTCTTGAAGCCGCCACCGCGGTCGCCCAGGGCCAACAGTGGAGCTTCCGCCTCGGCGCCGTTCGCCTGAACGGACGGCTTTACCGCCTCATATTCGCCGCCCACACGCTCTCGCCCGCCGTCGACTCCCGGTTCATGGCCTCGCTCGACTCCTTTCATCTCATCAACGCCCAGGACTCGGCGCTTGCCGCGCCGCAGAAGATCAGGGTCGCCGAGGCGGGGAGCGGCGATACCGCCGAAACAATGGCCGCGCGGATGGCCTTCCTGCCGCAAGCGCTCGACCAGTTCCTGATTCTCAACGGCCTCGAGCGCGGCGCGGCGCTTGTTCCCGGGCAGCGCTACAAGATCGTCGCCCGGTGAGCGGCGAAGCCCGGAGCGCTGGGAAGCGCCCGCGCCTCGCCGGCCGCGTGGTCGTGGCGAGCCACAATCCCGGCAAGCTGAGCGAGATCCGGGAGCTCTTGAAACCTTATGGCGTCGAGGCGGTCGGCGCGGCCGAGCTCGATCTCGCCGAGCCCGAGGAGACGGGCGCGACCTTCCGCGACAACGCCGCCTTGAAGGCCGAGGCCGCCGCGCGCGCCTCCGGAATCGTCGCGCTCGCCGACGATTCCGGGCTTTGCGTCGAGGCGCTCGACGGCGCGCCCGGGATCTATTCGGCGCGATGGGCGGGCGGCGGCAAGGACTTCGGCGCAGCGATGGCCCGCGTCGAGCGCGAACTCAAAGCGCGCTCCGCGCCGCCGCCGTGGCGGGCCTCTTTCGTCAGCGCGCTGGCCCTCGCCTGGCCGGACGGCGCGCTCGAGACCTTCGAGGGACGGGTCGACGGGACGCTGGTCTTCCCGCCGCGCGGGACGGCCGGGTTCGGCTACGATCCGATTTTTCGCCCCGAGGGCCACAGCCGCACGTTCGGGGAGATGGGGCCTGAGGAGAAGCACGGGATTCCACCCGACGGCTCGCTCGCCCTCTCACATCGCGCCCGGGCTTTCCAGAAGCTAGCCCGCGCTCGGCTTTGACTGGGGCCGGAGGCGTGCGGCAATTGCGATTCGAGGTGGCCGCGAGCCACGCCTTCTGGCAAAGAAGGGCCGCCCGAACCGGTCGGGCGGCTCGGACGGGGGTCCTTGGTTGCAGGTGGAAGAGACGGCCATTCCGGCGGTCAAGATCATAACGCCGACAAAGCACGGTGATAAGCGCGGATATTTCTCCGAAGTCTACAGCCAGGCGGCCTTTGACAAGGCCGGCCTTCTGCTGACGTTCGTGCAGGACAATCATTCCTATTCCGCCGCCAAGGGCGTTCTGCGGGGCCTGCACTTCCAGACGCCGCCGTTCGCGCAGGACAAGCTGGTGCGAGTCGCGCGCGGCCGGATCCTCGACGTCGCGGTCGACATCCGCCGCTCCTCGCCGACCTTCGGCCAGCATGTCGCCGTCGAGCTCTCGGCCGAGAACTGGCGCCAGCTGCTCGTCCCGATCGGGTTTGCCCATGCCTTCATCACCCTCGAGCGGGACGTCGAGGTCCTCTACAAGACGACCGCGCCCTATTCGGCCGCCCATGACCGCGGCGTCGCCTGGGACGATCCGGCATTCGCGATCGACTGGCCCGCGCCGCCCGGAGGCCCGATCCTGTCGGACAAGGACCGGAAATGGCCGCGGCTCAAGGACGCGCCGGACCTGTTCGAATGAGGATCGCCGTCACCGGAGCCACCGGCCAGGTCGCGACGTCGCTTCAGGAGCGCGCGGGGCCGAAGCTCGAAGTGGTTGCGCTCGGCCGGCCAGCGTTCGACCTGACCGATCGCGGCGCGGTCATTGCCGGGCTCGAGACGGCGCGCCCGGACGTCATCGTCAACGCCGCCGCCTATACGGCCGTCGACAAGGCGGAGGCCGAGGAGGCCCTCGCCCTTCGGGTGAATGGCGAGGGGGCGGGCCATGTCGCCGAGGCCGCCCACCGGCTCGGCGTTCCCCTCCTCCATCTCTCGACCGATTACGTTTTCGACGGGGCGCTCGACCGGCCCTACCGCGAGGACGATCCGACCGGCCCCGCCGGCGCTTACGGCCGCTCGAAGCTCGCGGGCGAGAAAGAGGTCGCCCGGCGCTGCGAGGACAGCCTCATTCTGCGCACCGCCTGGGTCTATAGCCCGTTCGGCGCGAACTTCGTCCGCACCATGCTGAGACTGAACGAAACGCGGGAAGAAGTCGGCGTGGTCGCCGACCAGCTCGGCAATCCGACCTCGGCGCTCGACATCGCTGACGCGGTGATCGCCATCGCGGCGAGGGTGAAGGACGATTCGTCCCCGACGCTGCGCGGCGTCTTTCACATGACCGGATCTGGCGAAGCGACCTGGGCGGATTTCGCCGAAGTCGTGTTCCGCGAAGCCGAAGCGCGCGGGCGGCGCTTGACCCGGGTCAAGCGCATTGCGACCTCCGACTATCCGACCCCCGCGCGGCGGCCGGCCAATTCCCGCCTCGACAACGAAAAGCTTGCTCGCGTATACGGCTTGAGCCTGCCGGACTGGCGCCGGTCGGTCGCGGTCTGCTGCGCCCGCCTTCTCGCCTGACCGCCGAGGGCGAGGCGGCCGCGAGGGCTCGACGTTCAACCCTGGGGACCTCATGCAGCGCAAAGTGCTCGTGACCGGCGGTGCAGGATTCATCGGCTCAGCTTTGTGCCGGCGCCTGGTCGGCGAGGGCGCCTCGGTGCTCAACATCGACGCGCTGACCTATGCCGGAAACCTGCAATCGCTCGCTTCGATCGACAACGCGCCCAACTACCGCTTCGCCAGGATCGACATCTGCGACCGGCGCGCCGTGGCCGAGGCGTTCGAGACGTTCGCGCCCGACCAGGTGATCCATCTGGCCGCCGAAAGCCACGTCGACCGCTCGATCACGGGCAGCGACGCTTTCATCCAGACCAATGTCGTCGGCACGTTCTCCATGCTGGAGGCGGCGCGGGCCTATTGGCGCGGACTGCCCGAGCCGCGGCGGGACGGCTTCCGCTTCCTGCATGTCTCGACCGACGAGGTTTACGGCTCGCTCGGCGAGGACGGCGCATTCGTCGAGGCGACCGCCTACGACCCGAGTTCGCCCTATTCGGCCTCCAAGGCCGCCGCCGACCACCTGGTCTCGGCCTGGGCGCGCACCTACGGCTTCCCGGCGCTCATCTCGAACTGCTCGAACAATTACGGTCCCTATCATTTCCCCGAAAAGCTGATCCCGCTGATCATCCTCAACGCCATCCACGGCAAGCCGCTGCCGGTCTACGGCGCGGGCTTGAACGTGCGCGACTGGCTCTATGTCGAGGACCACGGGCGGGCGCTCGACCTGATCCTGGCGCGCGGCCGGATCGGCGAGAAATACAATGTCGGCGGCCGCAACGAGCGCCGCAACATCGATGTCGTCAGGCGCATCTGCGCCATCCTCGACCGCCTTCGCCCGATGGCGCGCCCGCATGAATCCCTCATCGCCTTCGTCGCCGACCGGCCCGGCCACGACCTGCGCTACGCGATCGACGCGACCAAGCTCGAGCGCGAGCTCGGCTGGCGCGCGCTCGAGACATTCGAGAGCGGCATCGAGAAGACGGTGCGGTGGTATCTCGACAACGAATGGTGGTGGCGGCCGCTGCGCGAGAAGGTCTACGCCGGCGAACGTCTCGGCGTCGTCGCCGAGGCCGGGACCTAAACCCGAGATGCGGCAATCGGGACGGATTCGAAGATGAAGGGCATCATTCTCGCCGGCGGCGCGGGCACCCGGCTCCATCCGATCACGCTTGCGGTCTCGAAGCAGCTCGTCCCGGTCTACGACAAGCCGATGATCTACTATCCGCTTTCGGTCGCCATGCTGGCCGGGATTCGCGAGGTGCTGATCATCTCGACCCCGCATGACCTGCCGATGTTCCGCCGCCTGCTCGGCGACGGCGCGGAATGGGGCATCAGGATCGAGTACGCCCCGCAGCCCGAGCCCAACGGGCTCGCCCAGGCTTTCGTCATCGGCGAGAAGTTCATCGCCGGCGGCCCAGCGATGCTGGTGCTCGGCGACAACATCTTCTACGGCGCGGGCTTGAGCGAGCAGCTCCGGCGCGCGGCTGCGCGCGAGCGGGGCGCGACCGTGTTCGCCTATCACGTGCCCGACCCGGAGCGTTATGGCGTGGTCGATTTCGATTCCAGCTTTCGGGCGCTCTCGATCGAGGAGAAGCCCGCCGCTCCCAAGTCGCACTGGGCGGTGACCGGCCTCTATTTCTACGACTCGAAGGTGGTCGAGATCGCCAAGGCGCTCAAGCCTTCGGCGCGCGGCGAATATGAAATCACCGATGTCAATCGCGTCTATCTCGAGGCCGGCGCGCTGAGCGTCGAGCGGATGGGACGCGGCTTCGCCTGGCTCGACACGGGAACGCCGGACTCGCTCATTGACGCCGCGAGCTTCGTCAGGACCATCGAGCAACGCCAAGGCGCGAAGATCTGTTGCCCCGAGGAAATCGCGCTCGACCTCGGCCTCATCGACGTCGCCCAGTTCAAGCGGATCATCGCCCGGTTCGGCAAGAGCGCCTACGGGCAATACCTGATGTCGGTGCTCGAGGAGCGCAGCCTGGGGGCCGCGCGGCGCTGACCATCAATAGCGGCCCGGGTGGGGACGCGCGTTTCGCGCCATAATTGTAAGCTACGGACATGCGCCGACTCCTCGCGCCGTTGACGAGGTCAAAGCGGGGAGGCTCTCGCGAGATTTTGAGCGGGCGAAACAGCGTCCTTCGTGGGATCGGCGCGCGCCGGACGCAGCGAGCGGCCATACCGATTGCCGCTGCCGCATCGACGAACTAAGGTTCGGCAAAGAGCCTGGCAGCCGAAGGGAAAGGCCGATGACTGAGAAGCCGCGACGCGGCGAACCACAAACCGGCCTGCCGAACGGAGGCCCCAAAGTCAATCTGGACCGCGCGCTCAAATCCATCGTCACCGTGCAGTCCTCGATTCCGGAGGACGCTTTCACAGCCCAGACCCTGGGCGAGCAGCGGTCGGGCAGCGGCGTCGTCATCCGCGAGAGCGGTCTCGTTCTGACGATCGGCTATCTGATCATGGAGGCCGAAAGCGTGTGGCTCGCCGACGCCGAAGGCCGCGTCACCCCCGGTCACGCGCTCGCCGTCGATGGCGAGACTGGGTTCGGTCTCGTCCAGGCGCTGGGGCCGCTCAATTGTCCTGCGCTCGAACTCGGCCGATCGAGCGAAGCGAAGCTCGGCGATCCGGTGACGGTCGCCGCCGGCGCGGGAACGAGGCCCGTCCGCGCGATGGTCGTCGGCAAGCAGGAGTTCGCCGGCTATTGGGAATATTTCCTCGACGAGGCGCTCTTCACCTCCCCCGCTCATCCGTTCTGGGGCGGCGCCGGCGCGATCGACCGCAACGGCCGGCTGATCGGCATCGGCTCTCTCCATGTCGAGCAATTGAGCGCGACCACCGGCCCGCGCGACATCAACATGATCGTGCCGATCGACCTTCTGCCCCCGATCCTCGACGATCTTCTGGCCTATGGCCGCGTCAACAAGCCGGCGCGCCCGTGGCTTGGCATCTTTTCGGCCGAGAGCGGCGACGAGATCATCGTCGCCAGCGTGGCCGAGAATGGACCGGCGGCCGCTGCCGGCATCCGCCGCGGCGACGTTCTCGCCAGCGTCGGCGGATCGGAGATCGAGGGCCTCGGCGATTTCTACCGCAAGGTCTGGAGTCGGGGTCCGGCGGGGGTCGAGATTCCGATCGAGATCGTGCGCGACGGCCGTGCGCTGGGCTTGCGCGTCCATTCGGCCGATCGCTCAAGCTTCATGAAGCGCCCGCGCCTGCAGTGAGGCCTGGCGCGCTTTACTCCCGGGGGGCGCGCGCTAAGGCGATTTCGTTGACGAGCTTGCGCATCATCGCCTCCCCGAAACTCTTGAAATCGTCGATCTGCAGCACGAACGCGCCCGAGCCGCCCGTCACATTGTCGCGATAATATTGAGCGATGCCGCCCGGCGGGTTGGTGTGCAGCGCCAGGTAGCCGCCCATCGCCGCGGCCTTCTTGTTGAAGATTGCGAGCCCATTGATGATCGCGCCGGCCCCGACGGCGGCGTCGCGCGCCTCCGTCACCAGGCGGCCCTGGTTGTTGGTGCCGTCGCCCGAGACGTCGATCACCCTGCGGTCGGTTGAAAAGGCGCTTTCGGCGAACATCGCGAACGAGAAATCGATCGCCGTGCCGATCGCCGTCCGGCCGACGAACGACCTCGGCGCCGCGGTCAGCGCGGCGGCGAACGCGCCCGCGTCGGCCTGGTTGCGGATCACCGCCCAGTCGACCACGACCTTCTCCTCGCCGTCGCCGGCCCATTCGACATAAGCGAGCGCAATTGTGCCGTGCGGCCCGGTCGAGACCGCATCGAGAACCTGCTGGCTCTGGATCGCATCGGCGTAGCCGCGCCGCTGCAGCGCAAACTCATCGTCGTCGATGCTGCGGGACACATCCGCCGCCAGCACGACGGCGGCGTCGACCGCAACCGGCGCCCCGGCGGCGCCGGCCTGGCGCGCTCCCGGCGCGAACAAAGCCAACATGGCCACGGCGCCGAGCGCCAAGCCGATACGCCAGCTGCGCATCGGAGTCTCCCACGCCCCGCCCACGTCGAGCATACGCGGGGAAAGCGCTCGCAGGAAGGGTGGAGCGCGATCACTTCGATTTGCCGGCGGACTCGCGACCCCGCGGCGCTCCGGACTTCAGGGGAAAAGGCGCGAGGGGAGGTGCAAATCAAGGACGACCCCAAAAGGATCGCCGCCTTCGGCAGTGCGTCCGTGACAGGCCCCCCAATGCGAGACCCTACGTCGCCCTATGACGCATCCTTGATTTGCAGCTCCTCTCGCGCTTTCAGTTTTGCCGCGGGCCGCAGGAGACCCGTGACGCTAGTTTGCGGCGAGCCCGCCGCGCAGGGTGTGGCTTTCGCCGTCGAGCGTGGCGTAGGCGATGTCGTCGATGCGCCATTCGCCACGTTCGTTGACCATCGTGTAGGTCAGCCGCTCGCGCGCGCCGTCGCCGCGGGCAAACTCGGCCAGGACCTTGGCCGCGCCGCCGGTTTCGGAAATCGGCGAGATGCGCAGCGCCACCATATGGGGCGCCTCGTCGCTGAGCGGATCGCCGACGATCGCCGGGGGTGCGTTGTGGGCGTCGGCGATGATCTCATTTGCGGCGATCGACTTCAGCAGCGCGCGCGAGAAGAAGCGCGCGCGGAGCTCGTTGTCGCCCATGATTCCAGCGCCGCGGCCGTGAATGGAGGCCTCATCGGCGACGTAGGCCGCCCTCACCGCCGCCTCGGGGGAATGCCTGTTGATGGCGGCTTCCGCAGCCAACGCGAACGGCAGGAGACAGGCGACCGCAACCAGGATCCTCATCACGCATTCCTTCCCAATTCTTAACGAGAATTTAACGCCGCGCCGCGCCTCCCGCTGTGATGGCCGTCACACTCCGGAAAGGTAACAGTGGGGAATCAGCGGCCGAGGAACCCCCCCAAGGGCGAGCTTTGCGGGCGCGCGGCCAAGCCCCGATCGCCCGGCTCGATCTCCTGCTCAACGAAAGAAGAGATGATTTTGCTTGCAATAAACAGAAAGCCGTGCTATTATGAATACCCTTGCCGGATCAGGGGATTCAGCATCCGGAACCGGGAGGAAATCGCCCACCCCATGGCTTACTTTTGAGCTATGTTGAATTGTCGGAACCAGTATTTTGGACAGAATTTGAGGGTTAAGCCGTTGAAAAGTCTAGGTTGACGGTCAGAAAGCGACGTTGGATTTTGCGCCGGACGTCCGCCGGCCGTGCTGGCAGCGCGAGGCCGTCAGCGCCTCCGGTCCGCGAAGGCCCGGGCGAGGAACAGCCCGCCGTGGCGTAAGCCCCCGGTGTCGATGCCGTGGCCGATTCCAAGCGACAGGTGCCATTGGGTCGGGATCGAAGCGCCGGCCAGCGCTTCCGCCGCGACGAACATCGCTTCGAACGGGATCAACTGATCCTGGTCGCCGTGGGCGAGGAGGATCGGCGGCGGCCGGCCGGCCGTATCGCGCGCCGTCGCCTCGCCGAGCCGCTCCGGGCCGATCAGGAGGCCGGAGTACCCAAGGATCGCCGCCGGCGCGCGCGGACGGCGCAGGCCGACGTGCAGCGCCATCATCGTCCCCTGGCTGAAGCCGACCAGCGCCAGGCGCGACTCATCGAGGCCGAGCGCCTTGAGCTCGGCGTCGAGGAAAGCGTCGATCGCGCCGCGCGCCTTGACCGCGCCGCTCCAGCGCTCGGCAAGGGCAGCTGGATCGTCGGGCGGACGGTTGGAGAGCGCGAACCATTGCCGGCCCATCGGCGAGGCGGCGGAGCGCTCGGGCGCATGCGGCGAGACGAACGCGGCCTCGGGCATCAGCGCCCGCCATTGGCGACCGAGCTCGATGAGATCATTGCCGTCGGCCCCGTAGCCGTGCAGGAACACCACCAGCTGGCGGGTTCGGCCTGCGGCCGCTGGAATGCGCGGTCCGTCCAGGGCGGCGCTCATCAGATGTTGGCTCCGGGGATAAATCGATGGTCTGGCTTAGCGCGAACCATCGGCGAGAGCCATCCCCGAGCGCGCCTTCACGCCGCGGTAGTAAGCCCAGAGCATTCGCGCGGCGACGCCTCTCAGCGGCCGCCAGCGTTCGGCGATCCGCTCGAGCCTCGCCGCGTCGGGGCGGCGCCTGAGGTTCAGGGCGAGCTTGGCGGCTTCCTGAAGCGCGAGGTCGCCGGCGGGAAATGCGTCCGGGTGGCCAAGGCAGAACAAGAGGAAAATGTCGGCCGTCCAGGGGCCCACGCCCTTGACCGCGACCAGCGCCTTGTGGGCGTCCCCAGCGTCGAGATCGCCGAGGCGCTCAAGATCGAGACCGTCCTCGACGACCGCTCGGGCGATCGCCCGCAAGGCGCGGATTTTGGCGCTTGACAATCCGCAGGCGCGCAGATCGTCCTCGGTCGCCCTCGCGATTTCGGCCGCCTCGAGGGGGACGACGCGCGCCTGCAGGCGGCCGAAAATGGCGGTGGCGCTTGCGACCGACACTTGCTGGGAGACGATGATTGCCGCGAGACCCGCAAAGCCTGGTTCCCGGCGGCGAAGCGGCGGCCGTCCGCCGGCCGCGGTCAGGCGCTCGATCAGTTCCGGGTCTGCGGCGCGCAGGCGCTCGGCGGCCTTGTGCAAAGCTGCTTCATCGACGATCAGGGGACCGGGATGATAGGCCCTCGCCGCCGTGGGCCGCGCCCGCCGGGTTGCGCGCGCCGCCGGCTTATGCATGCGTTTCGCCGCCATGTCCCCCGACATCCCCGCGACCGCGCCGGTCTTGCGCTTCGCGCCGTCGCCAAACGGCGCGCTGCATCTCGGCCACGCCTATTCGGCGCTCATGAACGAGCGCATCGCCGCGGGGACGGGCGGGCGCCTCATTCTGCGCATTGAAGACTTGGACCGCGCCCGCTGCAAGCCGCGGTTCGAGGCCGCGATTGTCGAAGATCTCGCCTGGCTCGGAATTCGTTTTCCCGCGCCTTGGTGCCGCCAGAGCGAGCATCGCGACGACTACGCTGCGGCGCTCGCCCGTCTCGACCAGCAGGGCCTCGTCTACCCATGCTTCTGCACGCGCTCGCAGATCGCGCGCGCCTCGGCCGGCCTTCGCGACCCGGACGGCGCGCCGCTTTACCCTCGAACCTGCCGCGCGGTTCCTTCGGCCGAAGCGCGGGCCCTCCTCGCGCGCGGCGACAAGGCGGCATTCCGACTCGACATGGAGCGAGCCCTCGCCGCCGCGCCGGCGCGTCTCTCCTGGCTCGAATATGGCGAAGGCGCCGTTCCGTCCGAGCGCAGGGCGGCGCCCGAGGTCTGGGGCGACATCGTCCTTCGCGGCCGCGATTTGGCGGCGAGCTACCATCTGGCGGTGGTCGTCGACGATGCGTCGCAGGGCGTAACGGACGTCGTGCGCGGACGCGACCTCCTCGCCGCCACTGCGGTCCACCGGCTGCTTCAGGCGCTGCTCGCCTGTCCCGCGCCGCGATACCGCCACCACCGGCTCGTTCTCGACCAGAACGGAGCGAAACTGTCGAAAAGCCGTCAATCCGAGTCGCTCGCCGGACTGCGCGGAACAGGCTTGAGTCCGGGCGAAGTTCGGGCGGCGTTGGGGTTTGCGGCGGGTGCCGGCGGCGGGCTCGCGGCCTCTTTCAGCTGAAGCTCTGCAGTCGCGGCGACGGGCGCAGACGCGGGCCTCTGCGCCGCCATTGCGGCCGCCGAGGGCGACTGGGCCATGAGCTGGTCGATCCGGTCGCGTTCGCGCTTGAAGGCGGCAAGCATCTTGCCATCGAATTCGCGCGTGCGGGCAAGCTTGATCGCCATCGGATCAACGAAGTTGCCGTTGATGATGACCTCGTAGTGAAGGTGCGGTCCGGTGGCCAGTCCCGTATCGCCGAGATAGCCGATGGTCTGGCCCTGCACGACGTGCGCGCCTTCGACGACGCCGCGTCCGAAACCCGACATGTGATTGTATGTGGTTACGTAGCCGTTGGCGTGCTGGATTTCCACCCGCCGCCCGTAGCCGCCATCCCAGCCGGCCTCGATGATGACGCCGTTGCCCGCGGCGAAAATCGGCGTGCCGATCGGCGCCGCCCAGTCGACGCCAGTGTGCATGCGCGTATAATGCAGGATAGGATGATAGCGCATGCCGAACGGCGACGTCATTTCCCCCTCCGCGATCGGTTTGCGCACCAGGAATTTGCGCATCGACCTGCCGTTCTCGTCGTAAAAATCGACCATGTTGTCGTCGGGCGTCTGGAATCGGTAGTACTTGAACGTCTGGTCGCGGACGGTCATCGACGCGCACAAAAGCTCGGGCCGCGGATTGATGTCGTCCGGGTCGGAATAAAACGCCTCGATCGAATCGCCCGGCGTAGCCGAGCGCTGGAAATCCACGTCATTGGCGAAAACTCTCGCCAGGACGTCGATCACCTGCCGTGGCACGCCCTGCTTGAGCGTCGTCTCGTAGAGGCTCTGGTAAAGGCTCATGCCGCCGCCCGCGTCCTCCTCATCCGCGTCCTTCGGCTTCCGGGGTCCGGCGGCGACGCGCTCGGCGACGGCCTTGTAAGCGCCGCTGTCGGAGATCGCGACCGTCGCCTTGAGCTGATCGTCGGAGTAGACCGAGACCCGGGCTATTCTCGGCTT
>Ga0335073_10000786_pt1 | contig 41624 bp, 32 predicted proteins | sample Lox_Sample_22_FD_207093 | JGI IMG/M metagenome (GOLD analysis project Ga0335073, IMG submission 207093) | Soil microbial communities from Loxahatchee National Wildlife Refuge, Florida, United States - Lox_Sample_2.2 | ecosystem: Environmental > Terrestrial > Soil > Wetlands | place: USA...
TCGCCGGCCAGATCCCCGGCCTCGCGGGCCAGGCGCGCGTTCTCGCCGAGGGAGGCGTGGAAGACCGAGACCGACTTTGAAAGCGACAAGGTCAGGTCGAAGAACAGCGGCGACTGCCGCGCCATCCGGGTGGCCTCCAGGCGCAGCTCCCGCTTGCGCTCCGACGTTGCGTGCGGCTCAGCCGCCAGGAGCTGCGCGTAGAGGTCGGCCGCCTTGCGGCCGCCGCCGGGCGAGCGGCCCAGCCGGGTGCCGTCCGGGGCCTTCCGCTCGCCGAAGAGAAGATCGTACGGTCTCCGCTCGATCGTCTGGCCGTTAGCGAAGCCGAGCGCCTGCGCGCCCGGTCCCCACCAACGGCCGGGAGGCTCTCCGCCCGCCTCAGCGGGCTGCATGTAATAGCTCGCCGCGCACTTCACGGCGGACTGGTCGACTTGTTTCCAGACGTAGTCCAGGTCGTACCCCTTGGTCAGGGTGGCGATCACGGCCAAGGGCTACCTCCGCGGCGCAAGCGCGACGGAATTGACCACAGTCGTCAGGTGGTGCATGGGTGCGACGCAACCGAGGGTCATAAGACAAGGGTTACTACGGACGATCAAGATCAGAAAGAGAAGGGAGCAATCGACAGTAGAAGGGACCTCTAATCCGGAAATTGGTGCTGGCTGGAGGGACAGCCGATCCGCGACGAGTACCTCATCGTCCCAGCCGGCGGCCTGGCCGGCACCGGAGCGAGCTCTGCAAGCTCTGACGCTAGCTGCCGAGAGGGGCCGGCGGGCTGACCGTCGCGGGTTCGGTGGTCACGCGCCCCGTTAGGCCCTGACCCCGGTAACGCGCGAGCTTTGTACCCAGCGGGGCATCGGCATCCCCGCTCATGACGCCGTCGTCGCCGCCCAGTGGAAGGTGAAGGTCACCTGGTGCGGCTTCAGCCAGACGTTCTGGTACTCCAGGTGGCGGGCGGACACCGGCGGGGAGACCAGAAGGGTGAGCGTGTAGGTGCCGGCCCCGGGCAGGTTCACGTCGTCCCCGTAGTGCGGCCCCATGTAACGGGAGATCATCGGCCACAGCCGGTTGTCGAAGGGCATCGCCGAGCCCTTCGTGACGGTCGCCCACACCGACGCGTACGGGATCACCACGCCCGTCTGAGCGTCGTTGAGCTGCACCATCAGGTGGAAGCTGGTGTTCTTGGCGGGCTTGATCTCTTGCGAGGTGGTGCCGTTGTAGACGATGAACGGCACCGGGGTCATCGCGTCCGCGGTGATCTTCATGCCCTGCCAGTCCGCGACGCCCAGCTGCTGCATGGGCACCGGCTTGATCCCGGCCGCCGACGCGCCCGACGTGGCGCCGGTCCCCATGTTCATGCCGCCGGCCGACGAGTTGCCCGCTGAGCTGCTGGTCGCGGAGGGGGTACTGGTCGTGTCCCCGCTGCCGAACGCGATCACGAGGAGGGCGCCGATCAGCACGCCCAGCAGGAGCATGCCCGCCGGCATGGCGCGCCGCAGCCCAGCGCGCACGCGGCTCACTTCGGCCATCTGGATCGTCCTTTCATTTGCTGCCGTGGGTCACTTGCCGGCGCCGGCGAGCGCGGCCCGCACGTGCTGGTCGAGAGCGGCGCGGGTAAGCCATCCGGACGTAGGTACGTTCCAGGTCCACAGGAGCTTGCCGGACGGGGAGACCAGCACGAACCAGGGCGCGCCCTGTACCTGGTAGCCGTCGGCGACCTGCCCGCCGCGGTCAACTGCGACCTGATACCACAGCGGTTCCCCCAGACCGGCCAGGAAACGGGTGAGCTGTGCTGGGGACGGCTCGACGCTGCCCTCGTCGACTGCGGTCAGGCTGGGCAGCCCGGCGGCGCCCGCGGCGAGCTGGTAGCCGTTGAGCGCGTCGAGCTGTCCCGCCAGGCTGGTGATCTCCTGATCCCAGGTCGCGAAGAACAGGTACAGCCGCGCCTGGCCGGGGTCACCAGGCCCGATGCTGACCGTTCCGCCCTCGGCGCGCGGCAGCGTGGTCGTCGCCGCCGGGCTCGCGCCTGCGATCTGGGCGTACGACAGGTGTGACCGTACTGGCGGGTGACCGGGCAGCAGCCGCGAGGCTTCGCTGGCCAGGAGTTGCCCCAGCTGCCCGACTGCGGCATACGACTGCTGGGTGAGATACAGCTTCGCGAGGTTGCCGTCCGGGGCGATCACAAAGACGGCCGGGGTGTGATCGACCTGGTTCTGGCTGATCGTCACGCCGATGCTGTAGGCCTTCCAGACGCTCTCCAGCTCCGATAGCGAGCCGGTCAGGAAGCGCCACTGGTAAGCCATTCCGTGCAGCTGCGAGTAAGAGAGCACGTCCTCGATCGCGGTGGCCTTGGGATTGGCGTCGATGCCAAGTAGCTGGACCTGAGAGCCGGCCGCGCCCAGCATGGCCTTGGCGTCCAGCAGCGCGGCGGTGGTCAGCGGGCAGATCGTCGTGCACTCCGAGTCGTTGAACGCCAGGAGCACGACCTTGCCGCGATAAGACTTCAGCGACACTGGCTGGCCGAACTGGTCGGTAAGCGTGAAACCCGGGGCGGGGCCTGACAGGGACGCGCCAGGATCGAGGCTCGGGTTGTCCGCGAGCAGAGCGCTCTGCGCGGCGCTCGCACCGCCGCGCGGCGCGCTGGCAACCGCGTGGATGACGATCCCTGCGGTCCCCACGAGCACCACGGACGCAGCGACCCAGGTGACGGGCACGGACCGCCGCAGCCGCCCCAGCAGCGCCGCGAGCCCCGGCCGCCAGCGTCGAGGCCGGAACCGCCGCGTGAGCCGGTAGAACACAGCGGCGACCACAAGGGCCGCTACCCCGATCAACGCGATCCTGGCGGCCTCCCGCAGCGGGAAGCCCGGCGGAGGAGCCTGGGCCGACCGGACAGGCGTGGCCTCAGTGGCGCTCGCCGCGCCAGGTGTGGGGGAGCCGGCGTCAGTCGGCGCCGGTAGCTGCACGCCCGAGGCCGCAGCAAGGCCCCGCACGGCCGTCACGGTGGCGGTGGTGAAGCCATCTCCGCTAGTGCCGACGGGCACCTTGGCCAACAGCCGGTAGGCGCTCGCAGTCGGGTGGCCTGCCCAGCTGAAGCCGAACCCGTCTGGCATCACCACCAGCAGCCGCTGCTTGTAGGCCAGCGACAGCTCGATCCCCAGGAACCTGGCATACGCGGCAGGCTTGCCCCACAAGGCCGTAACCGCGCCCAGGTCGTCAGGCGCGCCGATGATCGCGACCCGGACGGGAAAACCGTCGCGCGCTGCCGCGCCCAGCAGGCTCGCCAGCTCCACCTGCTGCGACACGGACACGCCCGACAGAGAGGTGACGAACAGGTTCTGGTAAACCAGCACGTCGCTGCCCGGGTCTCCGTCGGCGCGCGCGGCAGGCGCGAACGCTCCCAGCGCGCAGCAGGCGAGCAGGACGGCTGCCAGCAGCCAGCGGCCGCGCGTCAGCACATCGTGATTGCGTCCCATGCCATATCAGTGGCTTCTCGGAGGCCTGAAGTTCCCGCGTCCGCAGGCCGCTGCGGGCACGGGACATTGTTGCACCGGGAAACAGCAGCGGCCCAGAGCCATCCTCCGTCAGGAGGTCGATCTTGAGCTTGCTAGCAGTCGACGAGCTCGGAGCTATGGTTCAGCGGCTACGTCCTAGACGAGGTGAATGTAGCGCGAGCAGCGGAAATGGGGCCAGCTATGGCTTCGCCACCAAGCCGCACGGTTTCGTCGTCACTGGCCGCTGACTGTCGGCAGTGGGCCAGCACCTCAACACTCGGTAGCGAGCTTCTGACTTGGTGGGCGCAACTGGGTTCGAACCAGTTGGCCTTCGCTCGTAAGGCGAAACCGGATCGTCGCGAACTGTCGGCTGATGCGTCCTCTAGCCGACCCGTCCCTGGTCATGGTCACCGTCGAGTCGGTAGAGCGGCTGCTCGGGGACGGCAGCGCGCCACCTCAGGCGGTGGCCTGAGATGGCACTTGCCCGCTATCCAGGACTTCGGAATGTCCGCGACCGCGTATGTCCTCAGCCGTTGCACCCGCAGCTGCACCCGGCAGGGCAGCTGCACGACGACCCGTGCCCGCACGAGCACTCTCGCATTGCCACCACCTCCTTCTGGTCAGCGGCCGCTGACCTGGTAGCCGCCGGCCTCGTCAAGGGCCGCGCTGACCACGGCATCGGGCAGCAGGGTCTCGCTAATGACGGTTACCAGGGAACTGCCGCCGGGCACGAGGTCGACGTTCACGGCGGAGACCCCGCCGAGAACGCCCAGTTCGCCAGTTACCGCGTTGACGCAATGTTCGCAGGTCATTCCGGTAACGGTGTACGTGGTCGTGGTCAACTTCTAGTCCCTTTCCGTGCTCTGCTTGCAACGGGTATGTGTTCAGGACCGGACGAGGCGGGCGATCGCGTCGGAGGCCTCGCGGATCTTGTCTGCCGCGCCGTCCTCGTCCTCGGCCATGGCCTGGGCGACGCAGTGGCTGAGGTGCTCTTCCAGCAGGCCGAGGGCGACCGACTGCAGGGCCTTGGTCGCCGCGGCGACCTGGGTGAGGATGTCGATGCAGTACTTGTCCTCGTCGATCATCCGCTGAAGGCCGCGAACCTGCCCTTCGATGCGGCGCAGCCTGCGGAGGTAGCTGTTCTTGTCGTGGGTGTAACCGTACATGCCATCCTCCGGGTCGTTCCGTGCCTGCATCGCTGATGAATCGTGATCTCATGTCGCCTGGTTCGGTGCTGCCGCGTGCCCGTGGGCGGCGAGCGGCCCGTTCCGGGCGGTCTTCCCGCGGCGGGGTTCGGCGGCGGCATTGTGCCGCTGTAGCCGGAGGCTGTTCGCGACGACGAACACCGAGGAGAGGGTCATGGCTGCCGAGGCGAAGATCGGGTTGAGGAAGCCGGCCGCGGCTAGCGGGATCGCTGCGATGTTGTAGCCGAACGCCCATGCCAGGTTCCGGTGGATGGTCCGGAACGCGGCGCGGGCGAGCCTGATCGCGTCAGCGACGGCCCCGAGGTCATCGCGGAGCAGGATCAGGTCGGCGGCACAGATCGCGACGTCCGTGCCGGACCCGAGGGCTAGCCCGAGATCGGCCGCCGCAAGCGCCGGGGCGTCGTTGATGCCGTCGCCCACCATCGCGACCCGTCGCCCCTTTGCCTGCAGGGCGGTTACGATGGCGGCCTTTCCGGCCGGGAGCGTTCCGGCGATGACCTCGTCGATGCCCGCGGCCGCGGCGACGGTCCTCGCGGTGGCCTCATTGTCCCCGGTCAGCAGAATCGGGTGCAGCCCGAGGCCGCGCAGTTCGCTGACCGCGGCGGCCGCCGACGGCTTGATCGTGTCGGCCACCGCGGCGGCGCCGCGGACCTGGTTGTCCCAGCCGATCAGCACAGCGGTATGCCCCGCTAGCTCCCACGAACGGCATTGTTCAGCGAGTGCTGCCGGTACCGTCAGCCCACATTCGGCGAATAGCTTCTCGCGCCCGACGACGACTTCCCGGCCCTCGACGACTCCCTTGGCGCCTAGCCCGGGCAGGGCCCTGAACCCCTCTGCCTGTGGGAGCGGTCCCGCTTCGTCTTTCGCGGCGGCGCTGATGGCCGCAGCCACCGGATGCTCAGCGGCATGCTCGACAGCGCCGCCGAAGCGGAGCAGGTCCGTACGGCTGACGCCGTTGCCGGGCCGCACGCCGGCCAGCGACATCTGGCCGGTTGTGACGGTTCCAGTCTTGTCAAGGACGACCACCTCGACCGAACGAGACGACTCGAGAACCCGGTAGCCCTTGATGAAGATCCCCAGCTGCGCGCCGCGGCCGCAGGCCGCGACCAGGGCCGCCGGGGTGGCCAGGCCCAGCGCGCACGGGCAGGCGATGATAAGGACGGCCAGCCCGGCACTGACCGCGAGCCCGGCAGGCGCGCCGGCCAGCAGCCAACCCGCCAGGGTAAGGACCGCGCAGCCCAGGACCGCGGGAACGAACACCCCGCTGATCCGGTCGGCGAGCCGCTGGATGGCGGCCTTCTGCGCCTGGGCCTGCTCGACCAGCCTGATCAGGTGCGACAGCTGGGTGTCCTGCCCAACCTTGACCGCGCGGACGACCAGCCGCCCAGTGAGCGCCACCGTTCCGCCGATGACGGTGTCGCCCTCGGCCGCTTCACCGGGTACTGATTCGCCGGTCATCATGCTGCGGTCCACCGCGGTCTGCCCGAAGAGCACCTCGCCATCCGCGGCGATGGTCTCACCCGGGCGGACGACGAACATGTCCCCTGTCCGCAACTGCCCGGCCGGCACCTGCCGCTCGGTTCCGTCCGGGCCGAGCAGGCACACGTCCTTGGCAGCCGACGCCGCGAGCTCGCGCATCGCCTCCCCGGCGATGCGCCGGGCCCGGGCCTCGTACAGCCGGCCGGCCAGCAGGAAGGTGGTGACGGTGGCGGCCGTTTCCAGGTAGATGCCGCCGCCGGAGGCGTGGATCAGCAGCTGCCAGACGCTTCCGGTCCGCTCGGCCGGGTCGAGGACGAACATGGCGTATACCGACCAGCCGCACGCGGCGATGACACCGAGCGAGACGAGCGTGTCCATCGACGCTGAGCCGTGCCGGGCGTTCTTCAGCGCGGCCCGGTGGAATGGCCACGCGCACCACAGGGCGACTGGAGCCGCGCAGGCTACCAGCAGCCACTGCCAGCCCGTGAACCGCAGCGACGGGATCAGCGACAGCATCAGGGAGAGGTCGGTCAGCGGGATGAAGAACACCAGGGCGACGATCAGCCGGCGTTTCAGGTAGGCGAAGTGACGGGTAGCGTCCTGGCCGTCCGCCGCATCTCCTCCTTCTTCCGCGACCTGGCTGTCTGCGGCCTGCCTGGCCGCATAGCCCGCCTGCTCAACCGCCGTGGTGAGTTCGCTCACCGGCAGGCCGGCCGGGGCGGTGACCCGGGCGGTTGCGGTCGCGTAGTTCACGGCCGCCGACACGTCCTGGAGCCTGTTGAGCTTCCTCTCGACCCGCACCGCGCAGGCCGCGCAGGTCATGCCGTCAATCGACAGCTCGATCTCCCGCGTACCGGGCCTGACGGCACCGGCCACGCTGGGTTGCGTCACGCGACTTTCCCGCCGCCGCGGGCTATGTCTGGGCCAGTGATCTCAGCGGCGTCGCTGCCGCCGTCCTCGGGCGTCTGCCGAGCTTTCGGCCACAGGACAGCGGCCCGCCCCGCTGCCCGGGTCGGCGCTGGACCCGGCAGGTCACCGGGCCACGCGCTTGCGAGCGCTGGGCCCGCGGTACCCGCGCCGATGGTCCGGGCCTGCCAGAACAGCAGGGCCGCTCCGGCTGCGGCGATCAGGTGCTGCGCCTCATCGGCGCCGAACGTCTGCCCGGCCATCAGGTCGGCGATCGCAGTGCTTACCAGGCCCGCGGCGGCGACGCCGCACGGCCAGGCGAGCCCTGTCGACAGCGCCGGCCGGATGGCGCCAACGGCGAACGCGATGGCCAGGGCCAGGTCGAATGAGCCGAGCTCATGCGCCGCATGAGTGCCCGCGCCGTGGTCATGCCCCAGAATCAGCAGTGGCAGGGTGATCGCCAGCTGGGCCAGCGCGACCGCCGCCAGCCCGGTCCGCTGGACCATGCTCCGGCCCTGGCCGGCCGGGCGCCGTCCGGCCAGGGCCGGGCCGACCGCGGCGAGCACCTGTGCGGTGAGGTCGCGCTCAAGGAAGGGCCCGCCCAAGCGGGCCCGGCGGGTCACTTCATGTGCCCGCTGCTGCCAGTCCCGGCACTCAGCGCAGCTTGCCAGGTGGGCCTCGATAACGTTGCCGGGCAGGCCGGGGTCTTCGCCGTCAATGCGGGCCGAGATGGCCTCGCGCGCCCTGTCGCAGTCCATACCCGCCTAGTGCGATAAGAGCGGCGGAAAGTTCCCGCTGTCAGGAAAATGGCCGCCGGGCCCGTGTTCAGCAGGTGAGGCTCGTGCCCGCCTGCCGCCTGCCCTCCGGAACCGTCTCGTCCGCCGGCAGCATCGCGATCAGGTCCTCGCGCGCCCGGGCCACTCGCGACCGGATCGTGCCCTCCGGGCATTCGCACACGGCCGCGGCCTCCGCGTACCGCAGCCCGAGCAACTGCGTAAGCACGAACGCCGCCCGCCGCTCTGGGCCCAGCCGCGCGAGCAGGTCACCGACTACGACCTGACCCGACGCATCGGGCGCCTTCAGCCAGTCCGGCTCTGCTGGCCAGCAGGCAGCGGTGTTCCTCGTCCTGATACGGGACCGCAGCTCCGCAGCGCACACGTGACGGGCGATCCCGAGCAGCCAGGTCATTGCCGGGGCGTCACCGCGGAACTGCCGCAAGCCCGGAACGCACCGCGCATAGGTCTCTTGAACCAGGTCATCCGCCGCGGCCGGGCCGGCCAGCGCGGCGCAAAACCGCCAGACCTGGTCGTAGCTAGTCCTGACAAAGGACTCCAGCGCGGCGGCGTCCCCCAGACGCGCGGCGTGAGCTAGCCGGGTGAGCTCGTCCACGGCACTCACCGTACTCTCCTGATGCTCGCAAGGACTCGTTGCTGCCTGGCGCGAGCGAAGATGACGAAAATGTAAAAGTACGTGTGACCGGTGCAGGCGATCCACTACAGAGTGTCGTAGTCTGCTCCGTGTGGACGAGCTGACCTCTCTCGCCCGCGCCGCCGGGCGCGGGGACAGTGCCGCGCTGACCCGGCTCGTTCAGCAGACCCAGGGCGAGGTGTGGCGGCTCTGCGCGTACCTGGCAGGCCGGGACTCAGCGGATGATCTTTCCCAGGACACCTACCTGCGGGCCATCCCCGCGCTGCGCCACTTCCGCGGTGACGCGCCGGCCCGCGTCTGGCTGCTGACTATTGCCCGCCGGGTATGCGCCGCGGAAATCAGGACCCGCTCCCGCGACCGGCGGCTGACCGCGCGCCTCGCGGCCATCGGGGGCACGATGAGTCAGTCGGCCGCCGAGCCCGGCGCCCAGGCCGCTGCCGACGAGCTGGTAGCCGCGCTGGAACCAGACCGGCGGGCCGCGTTCGTGCTCACCCAGCTGCTCGGCTGTTCCTACGCCGAGGCCGCGGCCGCCTGCGGCTGCCCAGTCGGCACGATCCGCTCCCGCGTCGCCCGCGCCCGCGAGGATCTCGATGTCGTGATCGCGGGCCCCGGGGATTTCCTTAATGCCGCGCATTAGCCAGCCGAACGCGATGCTGCCTTTAAATACCCCGCAGGGGTTCCGCTAATACCCCAGCGGGGTTTATCTAATACCTCACGGGGGTTTCCTTTGGGGCGTGACAGGCAGGTGGCCAAGGCTCATCTACGTGCGGGTTCATTTTCGATTACCAATATGTCGGCCATTTTTCTTCGGTAAGTATTGCGCCGCCGCCAGCAGTCCTTCTATGGTTTTCCTGGCCTTTTACAGACGCCGTCGGCCTGACACTGCTGGCCCGGCAAACGAGGGGAGCCCGATGAGTGATATCGCCGCCGCCGGCGGCGTCCGTCCGGCATGGCGAGGCAGGCTGGGCATCGGCACTCAGGCAGCCGGAACGGCGATGGATACCAGGCGCGCACTGCAACTCGGCTTGGCCGGCATCTGGATGCTCGACGGCGTACTCCAGTACCAGTCGTTCATGTACAGCAAGGCGTTCGCGCAGATGCTGGCGGGCACGGCCGACGGCAACCCGTACGTCATCGCCAGGCCGATCACCTGGGACGCCACCCTGGTCGAGCATCACCTCGCCCTGCTGAACACCATCTTCGCCACGATCCAGCTCCTGCTCGGGCTTGGCATCGCGTTCCGTCCGACAGTGCGGGCCGCCCTCGCCGCCTCAATCGCGTGGTCGCTCGGCGTGTGGTGGTTCGGCGAAGGGCTCGGCGGGGTGCTGAACGGCGGCGCCAGCCCGCTCAACGGCGCCCCCGGCGCGGTGATCCTCTACGCGCTGCTCGCGGTGCTGCTATGGCCGTCCGACCGCGGGACGCCGGCGCCGTTCACCGCGGCCCGGGCGGTGGGGGTCCCTGTCGCCAGGGCGCTATGGCTCGTGCTGTGGCTGAGCGAGGCCTGGTTTGCGCTGACCCCGGCGAACCGGGCACCGCAGGCGGTGAGCGGCATGATCTCAGGCATGGATGGCGGCCAGCCCGGCTGGCTGGCCGCCATCCTGCGGGGAGCGGCATCGCTCGTCACCGGCCAGGACCTGGCCGCGTCGATCGCGCTGGCCGTGGCGTTCGTCGTGATCGCCGCCGCGGTGTACCTGCCGGAGCGGGCCGCGAAGGCGGCACTGGTGCTGGCCATCGTGGTGTCGGTCGTCATCTGGGTGATCCCCCAGGGGCTCGGGGGGATCCTCGCGGGCGGCGCGACCGACCCGAACTCCGGGCCACTGCTCGTGCTGCTCGCACTGGCCTACTGGCCGTCAAGGACGGTAACGGCGCCCGCCGTGGCCGCCGCCGCGGAGAGGAGCGCAGCTTGATGATTCCCGCCTGGCTGCTGGACATATTCGCCGCCGTCATGCTGGTCGTCGCCGCGGTAAGCGCGGCCCGGCTGATGGCGGCCGGGCGGCGGAGCGAAGCGGCCACCGCCGACGTCGACTTGGCGCACCTGCTGATGGCCATCGCCATGGCGGGCACGCTGACAGCCGCCCTCAAGACCCTGCCGGACACCGCGTGGGAGGTCATCTTCGGGCTGATGACAGCCTGGTTCGCGTGGCGGGTATGGCGCGACGCTCGCGCGAATGGCGCTCGCGCGCTGGCCGGGGGGCACTGCGCGCCGCACCTGGCACACAGCGGTGCAATGCTGTACATGTTCCTGGCCCTTGGCGCTCCGGTCGGCGGTTCCGGCATGAGCGGCATGGGTGCCGGGGCGACGATGGGAACCCTGGAGTACCCCGCGCTGGCGTTCGTCTTCGCGCTGATCCTGGTCGGCTACAGCATCTGGGATCTCGACCAGCTCTCCGCTAGGCGCTACCGCCTGCCTAGCGTAGGAGCGCTGGCGGTCCCGGTCGGTGTGCCGGCGATGGCGGCTGCCGAGTCCGCGGCTGCCGCGTTCCCCGGCCCGCTGTCAGCGGATGATCCAGACCGCATGGAGGCCTCCCCGGCGGCTGAGGCAGTCGCCCCTGCGGCACCGGGAAGCCGGCCCGCTTCGACCGCGGTCCTGCTGTCGCCAGGCATCGCGATCGGCTGCCGGGTCGTTATGGGCGTCACGATGGCCTTCATGCTGGTGATCATGATCTAATGCCGCTGGCGGCAAGACTGCTGCGGTCGGCGCGGGACAGCAAATCATCCCGAACGGTCTCGTGGCGCCTGTCCGGCCCGCCCGCTTCGCGTGACCTAAGAGTCGGCCCCGTTTGGCTGTTCCCGCAGCTCGTTCGGCGCATCGCTAGACAGGTGACCCGTTGAATCCCGTGGTCAAGCTGATCGGTTTTCTCGTCCTGCTCGTCCTTATCTTCGCCGGGGCGCACGCGGCCGGGGCCAGGCTCGGCCCTGTCACCGCCAGCCACTCTCACATACGGTCCGACGTCGGCGGTGGCGGCGTCAGTCCCGGGATCGGCGGGATGAACATGGGCGGGAACCCGTGACCGGCACCGCCACCGGCGGACGGGCCGAGGTCGAGTTCGTCGTCACCGGGATGACCTGTAGCGCGTGCGCGGCGCGGATAGAGCGGCGGCTGAACCGGCTCGACGGGGTGACAGCATCCGTGAACTACGCCACCGGGCGCGCCTATGTCACCAGCACGGGCGGTCGGGACGCCGCGGAGCTGATCGGCGTGATCGAGTCCACCGGGTATCAGGCGGCGCTGCCGCAGCCGGATGAAGACGCGGCCGTGGATCCCGCTGTCCGCGACGTAGGCCGTCGGCTCGTCGTGTGCGTCCCGCTGGCCGCAGCCGTGATCGTGCTGGCGATGGTGCCGTCCGCGCAATTCACCGGCTGGCAGTGGGCAAGCCTGCTGCTGGCCGCCCCGGTCGCGGGCTGGGGTGCCTGGCCGCTGCATCGCACGGCGCTCTCCGGGCTCGGGCACGGCGCGGCGACGATGGACACCCTGGTCAGTCTCGCGGTCACGGCATCGTTCGGCTGGTCCGTGTACGCGCTGGCCTTCGGCGGCGCCGGAGCGGCGGGCATGCGGATGCCGTTCGCGTTCACTTTCACCGCCGCGAACGGCATGACCCTTTACTTTGACGCCGCTGCGGGCGTCACCACCGCCGTGCTGGCCGGCCGGTTCCTCGAGGCCCGCGCCAGGAAGCACTCCACCTCGGCGCTGACCACCTTGGCGGCCCTCGGTGCTAAGAGCGTCGCCGTGCTGCGCGACGGCGCCGAACAGCGAATCCCGGTTGGCGAGCTGGCCGTCGGAGACTTGTTCGTGGTCCGCCCGGGGGAAAAGATCGCCGCCGACGGCGTCGTCGCCGAGGGAGCCTCGGCAGTCGACGCGTCGCTGGTCACCGGGGAGGCCATGCCCGCCGAAGTCGGGCCGGGTGACCCGGTCACCGGGGCCACGGTGAACATGAGCGGCCGGCTGATTGTGCGGGCGACCCGGGTCGGCGCGGACACGCTGCTGGCCCAGATCAGCCGCACGGTCAGCCATGCCCAGGCCAGCAAGGCTCGGGCACAGCGGATCGCGGACCGGATCGCCGCGGTCTTCGTGCCCTGCGTTATCGCCGTCGCTGCCGCGACCTTGGGCTTCTGGCTGGGTGCGGGCGTTTCCGGCGCGGCGGCCTGGAGCGCCGCGGTGGCGGTGCTGGTGGTCGCCTGTCCGTGTGCGCTCGGCCTGGCCACGCCCGCCGCGCTGGCGGCCGCCATCGGCCGCGGTGCTGAACTAGGCATCCTTGTCAAGAGCGTGCGAGCGCTCGAGCCGGCCCGCCGACTGCGGGTCGTGCTGCTGGACAAGACCGGCACCCTGACCGCGGGCACCATGACGGTCACTGGCGTGGTCACGGTTACGGGTGTCGGGGAGAAGGAAGCGCTGCTGTTGGCCGGTGCGGTCGAGGATGCCTCTGAACACCCCATAGGCCAGGCGATCGCGCGCGAGGCCGCCGCCCGGTTCGGCTACCTGCCCCCGGTCACCAGGTTCACAGCGCTGCCGGGATCGGGGGTCCAGGGCCGCACCGAAGACACTGACGTTACGGTTGGGAGCCTCCGGCTATTCGAGGAGCTGAGCGTCGAGGTGCCGGCCGACCTGCGTCAGGCCGTGACGGCGGCACAGGACGCTGGGCGCACCGTGGTTCTGGCTGGCTGGCGCGGGCAGGCTCGCGCCGCGCTGATGGTCGCCGATCAGCTGCGGCCCGGAGCGCCCGCCGCCGTCGCACGGCTGCGTGCGCTGGGGCTGCGCCCGGTACTGCTGACCGGGGACAACGAGCGCGCCGCCCTGGCCGTCGCCGGGCAGCTGAGTATCCCTGCGGATAGCGTGCTGGCCGCTGTCCGGCCCGAGGGCAAAGCCGAGGCTGTGCGGGAGATGCAGGCCGCCGGGCTGTCGGCCGCGTTCGCCGGCGACGGCGTCAATGACGCGGCCGCCTTGGCCCAGGCGGACTTCGGCATGGCGGCGGGCCGCGGCGCCGACGCGGCGATCGGCGCCGCGGACCTAACGCTCATCAGCACCGATCCGGCCGCGATCGCCGACGCGATCGAGCTCGCCCGCGCCACCATGACCGCCATCCGCGCCAATCTCGTCTGGGCGTCCGCCTATAACGTGATCGCGATACCGCTGGCCGCGCTCGGCTACCTCAATCCCCTGTTTGCCGGGGTCGCGATGTCCGCCAGCTCATTGATCGTCGTCGCCAACAGCCTGCGACTGCGCCGCTTCGCGCCCGGCCGTCACGCGCCGCACCCGCCGGGGGCCACCGGTGACCGCAGTGGCCACTAGGCCGCGCCCCGGCGGCGGCGCCCGAGGCTGGCTGGCGGACCTGGCCTGGTCCGCGGCGGGACCGGTGATCTGCGCCATCGTGGTGACCGGCCTGCTGTCGGCGTGGGCCGCGACGGGCGGCGCCGGGAGCTTGACCCGGGTACGGCTGGAGGTCGTCATGGCCGCCGTCCCTATGCGTGCCTTCACCCCGCAAGCGGCGGGCTCCGCCGGGGCCGCGCACACCTACCTGGCTATTCGCAACCTGGCTGGCACGCCAGACGAGCTGATCGCCGTTCGCAGCCCCATAGCCCGCCGCGTAATCCTTGTCCGCCGCAGCAGCCCCGCGAGCCCGCCAGTCACTGTCGGTGCCTTGACGATCCCGGCCAGCGGCGTCCTCACTCTCAGCCCGCTCACCGACGACGTCGTGCTTGAGGACCCTCTCCCATTCGAGGACAGCGCCCGCGTGCCGCTGACCCTGGTGTTCCGGCACGCGGGGCAGATCACGATCGAGGTGCCCGTCACCGGCCCGGGGACCCCGTGAGCCCGCGTGACATCCGGGGGAACTTTCCCGCCGTGCTCGCGCACTAGTAAGGCGTGGATGTGAAGGAGCCCGCGCCGTGCCGGGCATGAACTCCGGACTGAACCCGTCCGATCCGACCCTGGTAGCCGCGTTCCGGTCGGCGCTGCTGCACCAGGGGCTCATCGCGGTGGCGATTTTCGCGCTGCTGTTCCTGATCTGGGGTGCCTCGAGGAACTGGGTCTCCACTTCGACGGCGCCGGCCCGTGCCGCCGAGCCCGCGGGCCGCCAGCTGCTGCGGGTCGGCTTCGGGCTGCTGTGGGTGTTTGACGGCGTCTTGCAGGCTCAGCCGCAGATGCCGGGAGGCCTGCCGTCTCAGGTCATCGAGCCGACTGCGCAGAGCTCGCCGCGCTGGGTCCAGGACCTGGTCAACGTGGGCGGGACGATCTGGTCCAATCACCCCATCACGGCCGCCGCGGCCTCGGTGTGGATCCAGGTCGGGATCGGGCTGTGGCTGCTCGTCGCGCCCCGCGGCTGGTGGTCGCGCGCCGCCGGGCTGGCCAGCGTGGCGTGGGGGCTGGTCGTGTGGGCGTGGGGCGAGTCCTTCGGCGGGATTTTCGCCCCTGGGCTTTCCTGGCTGACCGGCGCGCCCGGCGCGGTCCTGCTGTACTGCGTGGCCGGGGCCCTGATCGCGCTGCCGTTCCGCGCGTGGCGGACGCCGCGGACCGGGCGGCTGCTGCTGGCCGGGGCTGGCCTGTTCTTCCTCGGTATGGCGGTGCTGCAGGCGTGGCCGGGCCGCGGCTACTGGCAGGGCAAGTCAGGCAGCCTGTCCGCGATGGTGACCACCATGGCGCAGACCTCCCAGCCGCGCGCCTTGTCGTCGCTGGTCTCCGCGTTCGGGTCTTTCGACACCGCGCACGGCTTCGCGGTGAACCTGTTCGTGGTGATCGCGCTGGCCGCTATCGGTGCCGCGCTCCTCACCGGCCGGCCGCGCCTAGTGCGCGCCGCGGTGCTGGCGGCGGGCGTGCTGTGCCTGGCGGACTGGGTGCTGGTCCAGGACTTCGGCTTCTTCGGCGGTCTCGGCACCGACCCGAACAGCATGATCCCGACGATCCTGCTGCTGGTGGCGGGGTACCTCGCCCTCACACCGGCGCCTGCCGCGGAGCCGGCGGTCGTGGAGCCGGCGGTCGCGGCGGATACAGCGGTCACGGCGGATGCGGCTGCGCCGGAGGCCGCGGCGGATCCGGCCCCTGCGCCGACGGCGGGCGGGAGATGGCGCGGCTGGCTGCGGCCGGACAGGGCCCGCGCCGGGCTGGCCGGGACCAGCACTCAGGCGGTAGCCGCCCTGGGAGCGCTTGCCGTGGTGGCGATCGGCGCGGTCCCCATGGCGGCCGCGTCGGTGAACGGGACGGCCGACCCTATCCTCGCCGAAGCCATCGCCGGCTACTCGCCGCCGCTCGACACACCCGCCCCGGCATTCCAGCTCACCGACACCCAGGGGCGCACAGTCACCCTGGACAGCCTTCGCGGCAAAGTGGTGCTGCTGACTTTCCTTGACCCGGTATGCACCACCGACTGCCCGCTGATAGCGCAGTATTTCAAGGGTGCCAGGGCGCAGCTCGGCAACCAGGCCAGCCAGGTCGAGCTGGTGGCGATCGCCGCCAACCCGACCTATTACGGCACCGAGTTCACGCAGGCGTTCACCCGGCAGGAAGGCCTGAACACCGTCCCGGACTGGCTGTACCTGACCGGGACGCTCAGCCAGCTCAGGCAAATCTGGAATCAGTACGGAGTCGACGTGGAGAACTTGCCCGCCGGGGCGATGAGCGCCCACAACGACCTGGCATTCATCATCGACCCGGCTGGCCGCATTCGGCAGGAGATCGACGCCGACCCCGGACCGGGCACAGCCAGCACCCAGTCGTCGTTTTCGGTGCTGCTCGCCGGGGACGCGCGCCAGGCGATGGGCCAGTCGTGAACGCGCGAGCCAGGCGGCCGGGACGCGCCGCCGCCCTCCTGGCTGGCACGGTACTGCTGGCGGGCTGTGCATCTGCGGCCAGTCAGCGCTCTTCCGCACTGCCCGCCGCCGCGGCGGCGGCGCCGCTGGCTACGTCGATGACTGTGGCCGGGGCCGGAACGTGGGCGATCGTGGAGATGGGCGGCTCGGCAGCGGACGAGAACAACTTCTGGGAGCTGTTGACTCGCCCGGCCGGGAGCACTCAGTGGAAACTGGTTACCCCGCCGGGCGTCGCTGACAACGGCGGGCTGGTAGCATCCGGCGGCAGCGGCTCCCTCACCGTTGCGTTCCGGCCGAGCCAGGGCCTCACTTTCTCCCCGCTGGCTTCCACCAGCGATGACGGTAAGACGTGGGGTACCGGGCTGCTCGACGCGGCGGTCGCCGCCGTCCCTGACGCCCTCGCCGCAGGCGGCGGGCCCATGCTCGCCCTGCTGGATGACGGCACCATCGAGCAGGCCGGCACCGCCGGCGCCAGCTGGACGACGCTAGCCGGGCCTGGCGCCATAGCCAATTCCCCGGCGGGCCGCCAGTGCCAGGTCACCGGCCTCACTGCGGTCGCGTACGCGCCGTCAGGCTCGCCGCTCGCCGCGGCATCCTGCGGCCACGCCGGCACAGTCGGCATCTTCGCCCGTACCGAGGCAGGCGCCTGGCAAGCCGCCGGGCCGTCCGCCCCTGGCGGCAGCCCGGTCCGCGTGCTCCGGCTCACCAGCACCACCGCGGGCGACACCGCCTTGCTGGCGTCAGGGACCGGCAGCGCGACGAGCCTGTTCGCCGCCTGGACCTCCAGCGGAGGCAGCTGGACTACCTCATCCGCGCTGCCTGCCGGATCCGGCCAGGTCGTCGCCTCAGGAACCGGGCCTGGCAGCACCGCCTGGGTCCTGCTGACAGGCGGGCGCGCCGCGATCATCGCGGGCCCTGGGGCGGCCTGGCGGCAACTCGCGGCACTGCCACAGGGAACCGCCGCCCTCGCAGCCGGGTCAGGCGCCACCCTCGACGCACTGGCCATCGGCGGCGCCAACCTGACCGTCTACCTGCTCACCCCGGCCGACACCTGGACCAAGACGCAGTCCGCGAAGGTGCCCGTCCAGTACGGCTCCTCAAGCTGAGGTTGAAAACCCTCCTTCCCGTCCGCCGTGAGCGGGACCGAGCGGGCCGTCTGCAGCCAGCCTCACCATGCATCTCACCAGCGCATAACCGTATTTGTGGGACGGTGCCGCAGTGACCGCCGCCACACCGACCACCGTGCCCGCGGTAGACCACCAGCGCGACGCCATTGTGGTGCTTCCCTGAGAGCACTTTCCCGTCCGGGTCAAACGCCGCGGAAAATGACCTCGCCTGGACAACGCCTAGCGGCCACGGCCGCCGGCACCTGCGTGATCTGGCGGGGAAAGGTCGAGTTCGGTCAAGATAAACGGTCCGTCGAGCTCTTCAACAAGCAACGCGGTGGTACGCACCGAAACTCCATAAGTACTTCCCTGGGAGCAAGGCCAGCGTCCAACTGCACGTAGACGTTACAAAAGCCGGGCAGGCGCCCGTGGCGCCGCGCGTCCGCGGCGCCACGGGCAACCGGTGGCGTATGCCAGGTTTCGGCAGGCTTGCTACCGGTCCAGGCCGTTTTGTACGAGCAGGGGGGTCGGGTGGTCGGTCCGGAAGTTGCCGCCGCCGAGCGCGGGGGGCAGGGCGTTCGCGGCCTCGTTGAGGGCGGTGACGGTGACGCCGGAGGTCCAGTGGCCCGCGGCGACGACATTGGTCATGGCGTCGATGGCGGCCACCATGTCGGCATCGGTGAAGTTGCAGTGGCCGATCGCGTTGACGTACACCTGTCGCAGCAGCGGCAGGCTGCCTGCCAGCGCGACCCGCTGCGCGTAGGTGGCTTCGAACTGCACCGGGGCCAGCTGATCAGAGACCGTGTGCACGTCCAGCTCCGGGACCTGGAGCCGCCCGGTGTTGACGGAGGTTGCCTGGGTGCGGGACAGCGAGTTCCCTTCAGGCGCGTAGCTTTCGTGCTGGTCGAGAGTCGCGATGTCGGCGCCGAGGTTCAGGCCTGCGGCCTTGTACAGGGCCTTGATCTGCGGGTAGTAGGGAGATTCGCGGATCAGGGCACCGTAGTTGACGCCGATGTTGTAGCCGCTGTCGCCGCCTTCGGCGAGCGAGATCATGTACCGGCCGGATTCGATGAACGCCAGCTGGCCGCTGGTGAGCATCTCTTCTTCCTGCAGTTCCTGGCCCGCGTAGTCGTGCGCGGCGGGCGGGGTTTGCCCGGTGGTCCAGTCCGTTTCGTTGAGCAGCGCCGCGCTGAGCGCGATCCGGGCCTGGCCGGCCGCGGTGGACTGGGCGGCGGAGACCGCGGCACTCAGCTCTGCCCCCGCTGCGCTGCCCGCCGCCATCGAGGCGTAGTCGCGGATCTGCACCCCGGCCGCGCCCGGCAGCAGTTCGGTCATCGCGTACTCGGCGTTGAGCTGGTAGTTGTTGAGATCCACCCCGCCGGCCACCAGGCCGCAGAAGGTGACGGCGCCCTGGACGCGGCCGTAGGACTGCTGGTCGATCAGGGAGTTGATCAGCCCGCCCATGGATGTACCGACCGCGAGTGTGCGCTGCGGGTGCAGGCCGCTGGCGCTGAGGAACGCGTCGAGCGAGCCGAACTGGTCGGACACGGCCGTGTCCAGCGCCCACCAGGAGCCGTTGACGTCGTAGGACGAGCCGACCAGCGCGTAACCCTGGCTGAGCAGCTGCGCGGCGCTGCCCGCCGATGGCGCATCTTGTGCCGTGAGCGGGCCGAAGCCGTGGCTGTAGAGCAGCACGGTGCCGTTCCAGTCGGCCGGGACCTGGGCGATCCACTGCGCGCTGTCGGCCAGGGTGCCGCTGTAGCTGGTGGTCGTGGCTGCGGATGCGGACGCCGCCTGCGCGCCGATCGCCGCGGCGCAGGTCAGGGTGAATGCAGACGCTAGAGACATGATTCTCAATTTGCTGGTGCGCATGAGAGTGCTCCTGACGAGGGTGCCGGGCAGGCTCGGCCCGTGCCGGAAACGATAGGCAGCATTTGTGCAGCAGTCAATAATTCGCCGAATATAGATCATCGAGGCCGTGCCATGCGCTCGGGTATCGTGACGGCCGGACAGACGGAAGAACGCGGGGGGCCAGTAGTGGCGCGAGAGATGGCACGGTCGCCTGGGCCGGGGGGTGTCGCGGCCGGACAGGCCTCGGGTGACGACGGCGCCGTCCGCCCGCAGACGCTGATGCTTAACCTCCTTGGCCGTTACCTGCTCGGCCGGCAGGTCGTGGTGTCCGCGGCGAGCGTCATCGACGTCTTCGCCCGGGCCGGGGTCGGCGAGCACGCCGCCCGCTCAACGCTGGCCCGCATGGTCAACCGCGGAATGCTCACCCGCCAGCGGCACGGCCGCGCCATGTACTTCGGCCTGACCGGGCAGGCAGAGCGGATCTTGCGCGACGGCGAGGACCGGATCTGGCGCTCAGGGGCGGTCAACCGGGACTGGGACGGATACTGGACCCTGCTCGGGTTCTCCCTGCCCGAATCCTGGCAGCGCCAGCGCCACGAACTGCGCTCCCAGCTGACCTGGGCCGGCTTCGGGCCGCTGTTCAACGGACTGTGGATTGCCCCAGGCCGGATCGAGGTCACCAACCTCGTCGCCAGCCTCGGCCTCGAATCACGCGTCAAGGCATTCCACGCGCAGACCGTCCCCGGCACGGACATCGCGACGATGGTGCAGGAGAACTGGGACCTGGACGCCGTCGCGTCCCGCTACCACCGCTTCCTCGCACGATGGCAGAACCCGGACATGCCGGCCCGCCGCGGCGACCCGCTCGCACTCCAGCTACTGCTGGCGAGCGACTGGCTGCAGGTAATCCGAACCGACCCGCGGCTGCCCTGCGAGCACCTGCCCGCCGACTGGCCCGCCGCCAAGGCGGAATCCCTATTCGCCGAACTGGACAAGACCGTGGAGCAGCCGGCCGGCCATATTGCCCAGCAGATCCTCGACCTCCGGCCGACCGCCGAAATCTAGGCATGAGGGCGCGGCTTCCCATATCAGGGAGCGCTCGAGACGTCTTGCCCTCGGACGTAAGCGAAGGCACTCGGATTTTTAGGGAGCCAAACAGGGAGCCATCAGTGGCAGACGCAGAACGACAAACGGCGACCTGCCCAGACGATTCGTGCAGCTAGATACGTCATAGAGCGACGCCAGGCGACTTCCTTCGACCTTAAAAATGGTGCCTTCTCAGCAGCTGGTCACGGATTCGAACCCTGCCTTCGCCCCAACTCAGCGGCTATCTGGCCCCGCCGGGCCGCAGACCCTGGATCCGCAAGAAAGATGATGGAACTTTACACTGCTTGTCCCTGCATGATGGCGTGTCAGACAACGTATCCGGCCCTGATCGCATCGGCTTTGGCCCAGTTGACGACGGTGGGCCAGGGCAGCCGGAGCGGGCCTTGGGTGGTGGCGATGGTGTGCCACAGTTGGCTGCTCGTGTCGCCTGCGTTACGGGCGTCGGCGTCTACGTCGTTCAGGGTGAAAGGTGCTTGGGGCGTGGCGAATACGCAGCGGATGAGCGCCTGATAGAGCGTGTAGGGGCTTCCGCCTCCGTAGCCGTAGCCGAAGCTGGGCCCTGTCCTCGGCTCCAGAGGCAGCGGGTCGACGGTCATCTGGCCGCTGGACGTGGGGGTGAGTGCGAATACGGCCCCGGAGCTGTCGCGGTCGGCGGCGATGATGGTTCGCTCGTTCCAGCCCTGCGGCAGGTCATAGGGCCATTCGGCTTTAAAGTAGAGGTCGCCGTGGTCGTTTTTGAGCACGGCGACGTGCATGTCGCCGGGGCCGCGCAAGATCTCGGTGATGTGGTCGGCTGACCAGCCGTTGAGGAGCCGTTGCACCCGGCGTGTCGCCGTTGCGGCAGCCGGGACTTCTGTGAGCGTCTGGCGCCACTGGTCGATGACCGGGCCAGCGGCGCGCCGTGCCGGTACCGGTGATGGCCCCCCCGGGCTGGCGGTGCTGCGCGGCAGCAGTCCCCGCTCGCAGCGCCGGGTTCTGCCGGGCCGGTTCCTCAGGTCCTGCCGAGCCTGGCACAGGTTCGTTTCCCGGTCAGCCAGCGCGGCTGCCGCGTCATCGCCCGCCCCGCAGGCGGCCAATCGCATCGTTCGTGTGACGCCCGCTCACACCGTCAGGAGGCAGCCTGGCCTATGGCGACCACGACCTGTGACACCAGCCGGAGGCGCTGCCGGGAGATCACCATGGACTTCGTCTCGACCCACATCATCACCGGCGACGTCGCGCGCCTGGGCGGCTTGTACGAGAAAGCCGCCGGAGTTCACGAAGGAAAGAAAGAAGGAAGGAAGCAATGAACATCGCGGACACCATGGCCGGCCGCGACCTGGAAGCGCCGCGGGCGGCTATCGCGGGCCAGGGTCTCGTCCCGGGCCAGGCCGGCTATGACCAGGCCCGCCAGGCGTGGAACCTGGCCGTGAACACCCGCCCGGCCGTCGTCGTGGCCGCCGGGCCGGCCGCCGGCGCGGTGCTGGCGCGGGCGGGAAGATAGCGAGGGGTGGTGGGTGTCATGACTGTCGTGCAGGCGTCAAGCGTGGGGGCGCGGAAGTGGTGGGCGCTGGCGGGGCTGTCGCTAGCGGTGCTGGCCGTGGGGCTGGACGCGACCGTGCTGAGCGTGGCGTTGCCGACGCTGGCGGTGTCGCTGCACGCGTCCGCCACCGACCTGCAGTGGTTCGTGTCGGCCTACACGCTGGCGCTGGCGGTAGCGCTGCTGCCGGGTGGGCTGCTGGGGGACCGGTTCGGGCGCAAGAAGGTCATGATCTGCGCGCTCAGCGTGTTCGGCCTCGGCTCGCTGGCCTGCGCATACTCGCCCAACGCCGGGGTGTTCATCGCGGCCAGGACGGTGCTCGGGCTGGCCGCGGGCGCCATGATCCCGCTGGTGCTGTCGGTGCTCGCGGTGATGTTCACCGACCAGGAGCGGACCAAGGCGGTCAGCGTCTGGGCCGCGGCCAACTTCCTGGCGCTGCCGATCGGCCCGATCCTGGGCGGCTGGCTGCTGTCCAGCTACTGGTGGGGCTGGGTGTTCTTGATGAACCTGCCGGTGGTGGTGATCGGCTTGGCCGCGATCACGGTGCTGGTGCCGGAATCCCGCGCCGCCACCCGCCCCGGGCTGGACCCGGCGGGGATCGCGACCTCATCCGGCGGCCTGGCCGTGCTGATCTACGGCTTCATCGCGGCCGGGCAGCATGGCTGGACCTCGGCCATCGCGATCTGCGCAATGGTGGCCGGCGCGGCGGCGCTGGCCGCCTTCGCCGCCTGGGAACTGCACCTCACCCGGCGGCCCGGCGGCCGGCCGCTGGTGGATCTCAGCCTGTTCCGGTCGGCCCGGTTCACCTGGGGCACCATCTTGCAGGCGTTCGGCATCTTCGCGTTGTACGGCCTGCTGTTCGCGGCCCCCCAGTTCTTCCAGGCCATCCTCGGCGCCAGCGCGATGGGCAGCGGCCTGCGGCTGGTGCCGCTGATGGGCGGGCTGGCCCTCGGCGCCGGCCTGGCCGACCAGGTCGCGAAGCGGGTGACCGCCAAGCTCACGGTCGCGCTCGGGTTCGCCGTCCTGGCCACCGGGCTGGTGCTCGGCACCACCATGACCGCGGCCAGCGGGACCGCGTTCGTCGCGGCCTGGATCGCCGTCGCCGGGCTCGGCTTCGGGCTGGCCCTGCCCACCGCCGCGTCCGCGGCCCTGGCCGACATCCCCAAGGAAAACGCCGGAGTCGGCTCGGCGGTCATGCAGGCGGTGCAGAGGGCGGGCGCCCCGATGTCGGCCGCGGTCCTGGGCAGCGTCATCGCCTCGGCCTACCACTCCCAGCTGCCGCTCGCGGGCCTGCCGGCGGCCACCGTCAGCGCCGTCCGCAGCAGCGTGTTCGCCGGGATCGCGGTGGCGCAGAAGCTCCACTCGCCCGCGCTGCTGGAGTCGGTCCGCGCGGCGTTCGCGCACGGGATCACGGCCATGCTCTGGGTGAGCGCTGGGCTGGCGGTGGCGGCGGTCGTGCTGGCGCTGCTGTTCCTGCCGTGGCGGGCCACCGCCACGCCGCAGCCGCCAGCTGGCGTGGGCCCGCCGGCGGATGCCACAGAACCGGCGCATGACCGCGTGGCCTGAACCATGCGCCCCAGCCCCGGCCGCCCGGCCCGCCGGGCCACGGCCGGGGCTGCGCGAGCACAACAAGGCCAGGACGCGCGCGGCCATCCGCGAGCACGCGTCCCGGCTGTTCCGCGCGCAGGGCTACGACGCCACCATCAAGGGCGCCGACGAGCCGCAGCCGGGCGTGCAGGTTCAGCCCTGGGGTCCGCAGCGACTAGACGAGCACCTGATCAGCCTGCTGGCCAAGTACGACACCGCGCTGCCGCCAGGGCCGACCGCCGGCTGATAAGCACAGAAGATCTCACAGCGCGCCCCTGAACCGCTAAGCCACCGCGGTCTCCCCGGCAGCAACGCCGACTCCAGCACGTCCGCGAGCGTGCGGGTGCGGAGCCACAGGAGCTGATCACCCAGATCAGCAACTTCGCCGCGCGCGGCGGACCGGCGGTCGTCCCCGCCGCCCAGGGTGCGCCTGCCCGGAGACACGGGGCCCAGAACTGGCGTTTATGTGGCCGGCTTGTCCGGAAGCGAAAGGCGCACGACGAGCGCCCGATTCGGTGCTCGGTTCGCTCACGCTCTGGAGCATCGGTCGCGCTGCGTTATGATCGCTGGCCGTGGCCGTCGCGCGAGATCCGCCTGATCGGTACGTCGAGGTGACCCGCCTCAGTGATCACCGATGAAGCGCCGAAGAGGGTGTTCTGCGCGCATGGTGAGGTGGCTCGCCGTCGATGTCGCCGGTCAGCCCGGATGCGGTAGGCCGTTCCTGGCGCGTGGCGGCGGTCAGCGTGTCCGCGTCCGGTACCTCGGCCAGGTGGGCGGGCGTGGTGCGATGATGGGGACCATGGGGTCCGCTGTCGGGTCGGGCGCTGTTGTCGGCGGCGTCGCTGGTCCTGGTGCGCGAGGTGTCGTGTCCCGTCCCCGGCTGTTCGGGCGGCTGGAGGCGCCGGCCCGGGTGGTCGTGGTGTCCGCGCCGGCGGGCAGCGGCAAGACGGTGCTGCTGCGGTCCTGGATCGGCCAGCCGGGACTGGCCGGGCGGGCGGCGTGGGTGACAGTAGGGCGCGGCGAGCGTGATCCGCAGCAGTTCTGGCTGTCGGTGCTGGCCGCGCTGCGGCAGACCGCGGCGGGGTCGGTGCTGGTGCGGCCGGTGACCGCGGCGCCGGACCTGGACGGGGGGGCGATCGCCGAGCGGCTGCTGGCGGACCTGGCGCCGTTGGATGACCGGGTCTGGCTGGTGGTCGACGACGTGCATGAGCTGGGCCCGGATGCGCTGCGGCAGCTGGAGCTGCTGATCATGCGCGCCCCGGCCGGGCTGCGATTCGTGCTGGCCGGCCGGCATGACGTGCGGCTGGGGCTGCACCGGCTGCGGCTGGAGGGCGAGCTGGCCGAGATCCGCGAGCCGGACCTGCGGTTCACCGTGGCCGAGGCGGGGGAGTTGCTGGCCGCGGCCGGGGTGGGCCTGCCCGAGGTGGGGCTGCTGGTGCAGCGGACCGAGGGGTGGGCCGCGGGGCTGCGGCTGGCCGCGCTGTCGCTGGCCGGGCACCCCGATCCGGGGCGGCTGGCGGCGGAGTTCTCCGGCACCGAGCGGACGGTGTCGGAATACCTGCTGGCCGAGGTGCTGGACCGGCAGCCCGGGCCGGTGCGGCGACTGCTGCTGCGCACCTCCATCCTGGACCGGGTCAACGGGGAGCTGGCGGACCTGCTGACCAAGGATGCGGGCGGGGAGCGGGTGCTGCAGGACCTGGAGGCGGCGAACGCGTTCGTGGTGGCGCTGGACGCGGCACGGTCCTGGTTCCGGTACCACCAGATGTTCGCAGGGCTGTTGCGGCTGGAGCTGCGCCGCGCCGAGCCAGACCAGGTCACCGGTTTGCACCGGGCCGCCGCCGGGTGGCTCGCCGCCCGCGGGTTCGCGGTGGAGGCGGTCCGGCACGCCCAGGCGGCGGGGGACTGGGAGCTGGCGGCGCGGCTGCTCGCCGATTACTGGCCGGGCCTGTACCTGGACGGGCAGGCCGCCACCGTTCACGAGCTGCTCGCCGGGTTCCCCACCGGGGCGCGCGCGGCGGATGCGGAGCTGGCGGCGGTGGCCGCGGGCGATGAGCTGGCCCGCGGGTCGCTGGAGGCGGCCGAGCAGTACCTGGGGCTGGCGGAACGGGCGTCGGTGCCGGACGGCCGGGCCGGGCAGGCGCAGCTGTTGCTGGGCATGGTCCGGCTGCTGCTGGCCCGCCAGCGCGGGGACCCGTCGGCGGTGGCCGAGGAGGCGCGGCGGCTGCAGGCCCTGGCCGAGGCGCCAGAGGCGGCGCAGCCCGGCCTGGGCGAGGAGCTGCGCGCGCTGGCGCTGATCAGCCTCGGCAGCTCCGAATTGTGGGCAGCCAGGTCCGAGGAGGCCGGACGGCACCTGGAGCAGGGCGTCGCGCTGGCGCGCCGGATCGGGCGGCCGTATCTGGAGTTCACCGGCCTGGCCTACGCGGCGAATAACGAGTTCTTCCGGTCGTTTGCCCTGGCGATGGAGCACAGCAGGCAGGCGGCCGAGCTGGCCGAACAGCACGGCTGGGCCGACGAGCCGGCCGCCGGCGTGGCGAGCGTGACCGTCGCACGCGTGCTGATGTGGCAGGGGCGGCTGGAGGAGGCTGAGCCCTGGATCCAGGGCGCCGAGCGTACCTTCAGGGCCGAAGCCGAGCCCGCGGTGGGACTGAATATCGGCGTGGCCCGCGGGCTGCTGGAGCTGGCGCGCGGCCGGGACGCGGACGCGCTGGCCGCCTTCCAGGCCGCCGACCGGCTGGCCGGGCGTCTCGCCGAATCGAACCTAGTGGTCCACGCGAACTGGAAATTTCTGGTGCACGCCCTGGTCCGCCTCGGTGAGACCGAGCGCGCCGAGCAGCTGCTGGCCGGACTCGGCGACCAAGACCGCGACCTCGGACAGGTGCGCATCGGCCTTGCGACGCTGCGGCTGGCGCGGGACAACCCGCACGCGGCGATCGCCGCGCTCGCGCCGGTTCTTGACGGCTCCGCACCCGGGCCGGTCTGGCTGATTCAGGCCTTCTTGCTGGAGGCGATCGCCCGGGATGTGCTCGGCGACCCGGCCGCCGCCGGGCGCGCTCTGGAGCGCGCGCTGGACCTGGCCGAACCCGACGGCGTACTGGTGTGGTTCGTGCTGCACCCGGCGCCGGCCCTGCTCGAGCGCCAGGCCCGGCAGCGCACCGCGCACGCCGCGCTGATCGCCGAGATCCTCGGCCTGCTCGCCGGAAACAGGTCCGCCCCTCCGTCGGCCGGGCCGCGGCCGCCGCTGGAGCCGCTGAGTGACAGCGAGATCCGGGTGCTGCGTTACCTGCCGACCAACCTGTCGGGGCCGGAGATCGCGAGCGAGCTGTACGTCTCGCACAACACCGTCAGGACCCACCTGCGCCACCTGTACGCCAAGCTCGGCACGCACCGCCGGGCCGACACCGTCGCGCGCGCCCGTGCCCTGGGCCTGCTGGCCCCCTCCCCGCACCGGGGACCGGCCGCGCGGGTCGGCTGAGGACGCGACCTCGGTTTCCCGGGCCTCACGCCCGGCCTGGTGAGGTGACATCACCGGCCGGCTCCGTCGCCGGATCCGCGCCGGACAGGTCCTGGCGCCTTATCCGGATCATGGCCAGCGCGATGATCGCCGCCAGTGCCAGGAAGCTGGCCGAGACCAGGTAGCCGCGGGAGAACCCGGTGGCCAGCGCGTGGTCGTACATGCGGGCGTGCAGCGCGGCGGCCTGGGCGCCGGTCGCGTGCACGCCGGCCCGGGCCGCCGCGGCCATCTGGGATTGCACGCTGCTGGCCACCGCGCTCCAGGCCACGGTGCCGAGGATGGCCAGCCCGATCGACCCGCCGACCTGCTGCCCGACGTTGACCAGGCTCGACGCCACCCCGGCGTCGTCGTTGCGCACCTTGGTCAGCCCGACCAGGTTGACCAGCACGAACACCACGCCCATGCCGGTCCCGAGGACCAGTTCGGGGCCGAGCATCCCGCCGGCGTACGTGCTGTGCTCGGTGGTCCGGGACAGCCAGAACATCCCGCCGGCTGCGGTCACGCCGCCGGCGATCAGCAGCGGCCGGGCGCCGATCCGGGTCACCCCTTGCTGCGCGAATACGGTCCCGGCCAGGATCGCTGGGACGATCGGCAGGTAGGCCAGGCCGGTGCGCAGCGCGCTGTACCCCCACACGTCCTGGATGAACAGGGTGAGGAAGAAGAACACGCCGATCAGCGCGGTGCCGACGCACAGCGCGATCAGGTAGGCGCCGGACCGGTCCCGGCTGCGCAGCACCCGGATGGGCAGCAGTGGGTCGGTGCTGCGGGTCTCGATCACCGCGAACGCGGTCAGCAGGACCGCGGCGGCGGCCAGCGACGCGACCACCTTGGCGTCGCCCCAGTGCGAGACGCCGTCCGGGGTGGTCGCCGCGTTGGATAGCCCGTACACCAAGGCGGCGACCCCGGCCGTCCCGGTGATCGCACCAGGCAGGTCGAACCGCCCGGAGCGCCTCCCCGTCGCGGGCAGCACCCGGGGGGCCAGGGCCGCGACAGCCAGCCCGATCGGCACGTTCACGAACAGCACCCACCGCCAGCTGACATAGGTGACCAGCAGACCCCCGGCCAGCAGCCCGACCGCGACGCCCACGATGAACATTGCCGAGTACACCGCGACCGCGCGGTTCCTCCGCGGACCCTCCGGGAAGGTGACGGCGATCAGCGACAGCGCGGTGGGCGCGGCCATCGCCGCGCCGGCGCCTTGCACGGCGCGGGCGGTGATCAGCCAGGCCTGGCCGGTGGCCAGCCCGCCGAGCAGCGAGGCCGCCACGAAGACCAGCAACCCGGCGATGAAGACCCGTCGGCGTTCGAGCAGGTCGCCGGCCCTGCCGCCGAGCAGCAGCAGCCCGCCGAACGTCACGGCGTAGGCGTTGACGACCCACTCCAGGTTCGATCCGGAGAAGCCGAGCGCGGCCTGGATGCGCGGCAGCGCAACGATGACGATGGTCGAGTCGAGCGCGACCATGAGCGCGGCGGTCGCGATGACGGCCAGCGCCAGGCCCTGCCGTCTGGGTGCCTGCGCAGCGGGCACGACGGGCGCGGCGCCTGCTTCCGCGGCGGCAGGCCTGATGTCCGGTGTCTCAGTTGCCATGATGATCTCCTCCTCCGGCGCTGATGTGCCAGTTCGGGACCAGGCTGCTGTCCGGCGGGATGAGCAGGCGTCACATTGCCGGTGTGATTGAGTTCATCGGCCGGACGCAAACGGCAAAGGAGGCATGAGTGCGGGGCCGGAGTTCGCCGCCGGCACCGAGACCTGCGGCAATGGCTGAGGATGGGGGACGGCCGCGGGCCGGGGGCGGGGCGTCAGACCGGTGGTAGGCGGCGGACCTCGAGCAGATCGAGGCCGAGCGCCTCCATCTCGGCGAGCACGCCGTAGAGCGCGGCCTGGTCGCGCAGCGACCCGGTCAGCACCGTGTCGCCGCCGCTCGCCTGAGCCTGCAGGGCGGGGAATGCGCAGTGTGTCGTCTGGCCCAGGCGGACACGGATACGGTACCGGTGCGGCTGCGGATCGTTGTGCGCACTGGTCACTTTCTCACCATCCACGGGGTGGGCCGCCAGCTGGCGGCTGTACCGTCATCGGGACCTGTATGGCCACCCCTCCTGCTCGGGCGGATCCTCACCGCGAGCCTCGGCGCCGGCAGAGTGAGCGGTCAACGCATGACCGATGTGATGTCCTGGCGAGGATCAGCGCCCGTCCGAGGACGACGTGAGCAGGCCGGACGCGGTGTGCGGCGCGATGCCGGGAATGGCGCACATTCCCCACGACGAGAGCCTCGTCCACGAATGGCGGGTGACCTAGCTCAAGCGCCTGGAGATTCCCGGGTCGTTGGCTGAGGCCGAGGCCGATCACGTCGACTGGCATCAGATCGCGCGGCTGGTGGAGCACGGCTGTGCCCCGGCACTGGCCGTGCGCATCCTCCGCTGACCGGCCGGCTGCGGCGGTGGTCCCGTCCGCGGTTAGCAGCTGCGGCCCGGCCGGCGCCGGGGCCCGGCGGCAGCAGGCAGGCCGGCGGCAGGCACCACGGTCCGTTCGGACGATCAAGAACCCGATTTCCCGGACGGGCAGTGGCGCGGGAGGAGTCCCCCGCTCGCAGCGCCGGGTCCTGCCGGGCCGGTTCCTCAGCCTGCCGAGCCCGGCACAGGTTCATCTTCCGGGCAGGCCAGCGTGGCTATCGCGTCATCGCCCGCCCCGCAGGCGGGCAATCACACCAACGATGCGACGCCCCCTCACACCGCCAGAAGGCAGCCTGGCCCATAGTTACCACGACCTTCGACACCAGCCGGATCGCAGCGCCAACGAGATCACCATCGACTGCGTCTGGATCCGCATCATCATCACCGGCGACGTCGCGCGCCCCACCGGCTGCTGCGACAAAGCCACCGGAGCGCACGAAGAAAAGAAAGAAGGAAACAATGAACATCACCGACACCATGGCCGATCGCGACCTGGACGCCCTGCGGGCCGCTCTCGCAGGCCAGGTTTTCGTCCCGGGCGAGGCCGGCTATGACCAGGCGCGCCAGGCGTGGAACCTGGCCGTGGACACACGGCCCGCCGTCGTCGTGGAAGCCGAGTCGGCCACCGACGTGGCCCACGCGGTCCGGTACGCCCGCGCCGCCGGCATGCGGATCGCCCCGCAAGGCACCGGCCACGGCGCCGAGCCGCTCGAGCCGCTGGACGGCGCGATGCTGCTGCGCACGACGCGGATGCGGCAGGTCCGCATCGACCCGGCCACCCGTACCGCCCGCGCCGAGGCCGGCGCGGTATGGGCCGACGTGACCGTCCCGGCCGGCCAGCACGGCCTGGCCGCGCTCGCCGGCACCTCCCCGAACGTGGGCGTAACCGGCTACACCCTCGGCGGCGGGCTGGGCTGGCTGGCCCGCCGCTACGGGCTGGCCGCCAACAGCGTCACCGCGGCTGAGCTGGTCACCCCGGACGGCGAGCTGGTCCGCGCCGACGCCGACCACGAGAGCGACCTGTTCTGGGCCATCCGCGGCGGCGGCGGCAGCGTCGGCGTGGTGACCGCGCTGGAGATGCGGCTGTACCCGGTCGCTGAGCTGTACGCCGGGGACCTGTTCTTCCCAATCGCGCGTGCCGCGGAGGTGCTGCACGCCTGGCGCGACTGGACCGCAACCGTACCGGACGAGGTCACCTCCCTGGGCCGCCTGCTGCGGTTCCCGCCGCTGCCCGAGATCCCCGAGCCGCTGCGCGGCCGGGCCTTCGCCGTGGTCGAGGCCGCCTACCTCGGCGACGCGGACACCGGCGCCGAGCTGATCGGCCCGCTGCGCCGGCTCGGCCCCGAACAAGACACCGTCGCGATGATCCCCGCCCCCGCGTTGGCCCAGCTGAACATGGACCCGCCCCAGCCGGCGCCCGACCGCGGCGACGGCGCGTTCCTGGCCGGCTTCCCCGACGCCGCGATCGACGCCCTGCTCGCCGTGGCCGGCCCGGACGCCGACGCGCCGCTGGCCAGCATCGAGATCCGGCACCTGGGCGGCGCGCTGGCCCGCCCCGCCTCCGGCGGCGGCGCCCAGCCCGCCATCGACGCAAGCTACGTGCTGTTCGCCGTCGGTTTCACCCCCACACCCAACCTGGTCGCCGCGGCGAGCGCGCAAGCCCAAGCGGTCAAGGACGCCCTGGCCCCGTGGCACGCCGGCTACGACTACTACAACTTCGAGCAGACCCCGGCTCCGGCCAGGGCGGTGCTCCCGCCCGCCTCCTACCGCCGCCTGCAGGACATCAAGGCCGCCTACGACCCAGACCGGGTGATCATCTCCGCCCACCCAGTCTGGTCGGCCCAGACTGACCCGGGCGGCATACAGCGGTCTTCCACCTACCAAGGGGAGCATCCATGAATTCGCTGCTGATCGGGATCGGCATCTCTGACCGGGCGGCGCCTGGGGACGACCCGGTCGCGGACGCGGTCGCCGCCGAAGCCCTCGGCTACGATTTCGTGTCCGTGTTCGATCACCCGGTCGCGGACGCGGTTACCGCCGAGGCCATCGGCTATGGCGTCGTGTCCGCCGCCGGTCACCCGGTCCGGACCTACCCGACGTATGAGACCCAGACCCTGCTCACCTGGATCGCCGCCCGCACCACGCGGATTGCCATCGTGCCCCGGGTGCTCGGGGTGCCGTTCCGGCGGCCCGCCCTGGTCGCCAAGGCCGCCGAATCGCTGCAACGGCTCTCGCGCGGCCGGCTCATCCTCGGGCTGGGCGCCGGCTACCGCGATGCGGAGATCCGGGCCGTCGGCGGCCCGGAGCCGGCGCCGGGGGCCAAGATGGACGGCCTGGAAGACGCGGTCGCGATCATGCGGGCCGCTTGGGCCCAGAGCGTGGTCAGCTACCACGGCCGGGTCTACTCGGTCGACGACCTCGATCTGGAACCTAAGCCGGCCGAGCCGATCCCGATCTGGCTGGGCGCTGCGGGTCCCCGCGGGCTCGCCCTGACCGGCCGTCTCGCCGACGGCTGGATCCCGTTCCTGCGCTTCGCCGGCCCGGAGCGTATCCCGGAACTGCTCGACCGGATCCGCGCCGCCTCGGTCGCGGCGGGCCGGCCCGCGGATGCCGTGCGCGCCGTGTACAGCGTCCCCGTCCGCCTCGATCCCAGGGCCCGCCGCACCGCCGGCGTCGTCGCCGGCTCGGCCGCCGACATTGTCGAACAGCTGCACGGCTTCACCGAACTCGGCTTCACCGGCTTTGACCTCATGCCCGCCCGCGACCAGATGCGCGCCGTCGCCGAGGACGTCGTCCCCGCACTGCGCCAGCTGCGGGTATCCGCGCACCGGACGCAGCCGCGGCGATCCCCGCGCGCCGCGCCGGCGGCCGCGGACCCGGAGCCCCAGCCGCGCCCGGTGACCACCATCTCCCCGGCCGGCCGCGCCGGAAGACCCGCCAGGCCTCCTGACCAGCACCGTCCGCGCCGTGCGAACGCGAAGAAAGGGATCTGCCATGACCGGCACCACGGTCTCCCACGCACCGGATTCGGCGTCCGCGACCCGTCCCCCACCCGGTCATGCCCTCAATGAGCCGGCCGTGATCCGCACCCCCGACCAGCGGGTCCGGGTCTTCATCAGCTCGACAATGCAGGAACTAGCCGCCGAACGGCAGGCCGTGCGAGACGCGGTGACCCGGCTGCGGCTGGTGCCGGTGATGTTCGAGCTGGGCGCCCGGCCGCACTCGCCGCGCCAGGTCTACCGTTCCTACCTGGCGCAGAGCCAGGTCTTCGTCGGGGTGTACTGGCAGAGCTACGGCTTGGTGCTCCCCGGTGAACAGGTGTCCGGGCTGGAAGACGAATACCGGCTCTCGTCCGGGATGCCGCGGCTGATCTACGTCAAGTCACCCGCGCCCGAGCGAGATCCGCGGCTGGCCGGAATGCTGGACCAGATCAAGGCCGATGACACCGTCTCCTACCAGAACTTCACCGATCCTGCCGAGCTGCAGCAGCTGGTCGAGGACGACCTGGCGGTACTGCTGAGCGAGCGGTTCGAGACGACCCGTCCCGGGCGGGCCGCCGCAGGCGACACGCCGCTGGCCGGGGTCCTGCCGGCGCCGGCCACGCCGCTGCTGGGCCGCGAGCGGGAGGCCGCCGCCCTCGAAGACCTGGTGGCCCGGGAAGGGGTGCGGCTGGTGACCTTGACCGGTCCGGGCGGGGTCGGGAAGACCCGGCTGATGGTCGAGGCGGCACAGCGGCTCGGCGCGGGCTTCGCTGACGGGGTGCGGTTCGTCGAGCTGGCCGCGGTGTCCGCGGCGGACCTGGTGGCGCCCGCGATCGCCGCGGGGCTCGGATTGAGCACGTCGGCCGGGCAGCTGACCGCCGACCTGCAGGCTTACCTGCGGCCCCGGCGGCTGCTGCTGGCGCTGGACAACTTCGAGCAGATCATAGGCGCGGCGCCGCTGCTGGCCGGGCTGCTGGCGGCCGCGCCCGGCCTGGTGGTGCTGGCGACCAGCCGGGCGGTGCTGCACCTGTCCGGCGAGCACGAGTTCCCGGTGCCCCCGCTGCCGGTCCCGCCCGCCGGCGCGGACCCGGACCCCGGACAGCTACGGGGCTACGCCTCGGTGCGCCTGTTTACTGAGCGCGCACACGCCGCGGCTCCGGACTTTGAGCTGAGCGCCGGCAACGCGGCGGCGGTGGCGGAGATCTGCCGTCGGCTGGACGGGCTGCCGCTGGCCATCGAGCTGGCCGCGGCCCGGGTCCGGCTGGTGCCGCCGCAGGTGCTGGCGTCGCGCCTTGATGAGAGGTTCAGCCTGCTGACCGGCGGGGCCCGCGACCTGCCCGAGCGGCAGCAGACCCTGCGCAACACCCTGGACTGGAGCTTCGGCCTGCTGACTGCTGGCGAGCAGGCACTGTTCGCCCAGCTGGGCGTGTTCGCGGGCCCGTTCAGCCTGCCCGCGGCCGAAGCCGTAGGCGCCGGCTCCGCGCAGGAGGGCCAGGCCGGGAGGCCAGGGCAGGTGATGGACACGCTGGGCGCACTGGTGGACGCGAGCCTGGTCCGGCCGCAAACCCGCCACAGCGAGTCCCGGTTCGTCCTGCTAGACACGATCCGGGAGTACGCGACGGAACGGCTGCGCAAAGCCGGCGAGTGGACCGAGTCCCGTGACCGGCACGCCGCCTACTACCTGGCCCTGGCCGAGCCGGCCGACGCCGACCTGGCCGGCCCGGGGCAGCTGGCCTGGCTGGACCGGCTGGAGACCGAGCACGACAACCTGTGGGCCGCGCTGTCCTGGCTGGCCGGCCACGGCCCGCTCGAACAGGCCGTGCACCTGAGCCTGGTCACCTGGAGGTTCTGGTGGCTGCGCGGGCACGCCGCGGAGCTGGGCCGCCTGGGCAACGACCTCGTGGCCGGCAGCAAAGACCTGCCGCCCTACCAGCAGGCAATGGCGCTGACCCGAGCCGGCTTCATCGCCATCGCCAACGGAGATCCGGCCCGGGGGCAGCAGCTATTCGAGCAGAGCCTGCCGCTGTACCAGCAGGACACCGAAAGGGCGCCGCTGTCGGTGACGCTGAACGCGCTGGTCCTGGCCATCCTGGGCTACCTCGCCGCATCCCGCCGCGATTACGCCGCCGCCGGCAGGCTCCTGGACCAGGGCCAGGCCGTGCTGGGGGAGCTGCGCGACGACGGCCTCACCGGGTACGACCGGCTTCAGCAGCAGCTGGCGGTCGCCTTGATGGACAACGGCCTTGGCCAGATCCGGCTTGCCAAGGGTGACAACGACACCGCGGCGCGGCTGTTCACCGACGGGCTAGCCGTGGCCCGCCGGGCCCAGGACTGGATCCCCCTGCTCATTGTGCTGTATGACCTGGCGCTGGCCAGGCAGGCCCAGGGCGACCTGGCCGGCGCGGCGGGGCACCTCCAGGAGGGGCTGACGCTGGCGGCCCAAGCCAGCGACGAGACCAGCGCCGCCTATTATCTCGAGGTCCTGGCGGGCATCGCCGCCCAGCAGGACAAGCCGCAGCGGGCCGTGCGCCTGTTCGCCGCCGCCCGCTCGATCCTGGACGCCCGCGGCAGCGGCTGGCTGCACGCCTTCGCGCGGCGCGTCCCGCCCGACGATGCGGTCCTAGCCGCGTTGCGCTCCCGCATCGGCGACGCGGTATTCGAGGAGGCCCAGGCGTGGGGCCGGTCCGCCGGGACCAAACGTGCCGTGGAATACGTGGGCCAGCAAGCGTGAACCGCCGCGGTGCGGTCAAGAGCCTCCGCGGCCACGATTCCCCCGCTTGTGTGAGCGGACCTAACGGGCGAGACGAGGAAAGGGGCAAGCGTCATGGCGCAGGCCGATGATCTTCCGGACAACTGGGGCCGATGGGGCGAGGACGACGAGTCCGGCACGCTCAACCTGATCACCGACGCGGTCCGGGCCAGGGCCGCCGCGGAGGTCCGCACCGGCCGGGCGGTGTCCCTGGCGATGCCGGTCAGGCCGACACCGATCCTGATGGGTCCTTTCGCGCCGGACACGATCGAGACCTCACCTGTCCAGCAGCTGATGGCCCTCACCCCGCACGCGGCCCAGGCGGCGGCCGAGGTGATGATCGTGACTAACCATGCGGTCTGGACGCATCTGGACGCCCTCAGCCACCAGGCGATCGACGGGCTGGTGTACCCAGGCCGCCCGTTCGCCGGCAGCGTGACCCCGGCGGGGGTCACGCACGGCTCCACGACGGCGTTCGCCTCTGGCGTGGTCACCCGGGGAATACTGCTCGACCTGGCGGCCGACGGCCCGCTGCCCGGCGGCCCGGTCACCGGAGCAGACCTCGATGCCGCCGAGGAACGCCAGGGCGTCACGCTCGAGCCTGGTGACGCGCTGGTGCTCCGGGGCGGGCGGACCCTGAAGGACGACCCGCCAGTACCGGGCGTCAGCGTGGACGCGGTGCGGTGGATGCACCGGCGCGGCGTATCGCTGTACACCGGCGATATCGAAGACGCCCGTCCCCCGCTGAACCCGGGGGCGCCCGCGCCCCTGCACAAGATCGCCCTGGTGCGGCTGGGCATGCCGCTGATCGACGCGGCCAACGTCGAAGAGTTGGCCGCCGTGTGCACCGAGCTTTCCCGCTACAGCTTCCTTCTCGCCATCGCGCCGCCCCGCATCCTCGGCATGACCGGGATTCCCGTGAACCCGCTCGCCATCTTCTGACGGCGCCGCACGCCGGCTCACCTGGTGATCGATGCTCGATTGATCCTGCATACAACGCGGGTTCAGGCGAAGTGCCTGATGGTCGCTGGGCTGGCGCGCTCGTACGTGTGCCACTGGTCGGCGGCGGGCCGGCCGGCGGCGACGAAAGCGGCCATCGCATGGGAGAACGTGTGGGCGAGCGCGCGGGCTCCGGTGGTGGGCTCGCCGAGCATGGGGCTGGCGGGGTAGGCGTCGATAGTGTCGAAGAAGAAGGGCAGGTCGGCGCAGTGCGCCGCGCCCAGCCGCGCGGGGTCGTCGGGCGGAGCGTAGTCGAACTGGTACATGTAGGTCGCGTGGCCGGCCGCGGCGTGATGACCGGCGATGGCGAGGGTCCCGTCACGGAAGACGAGCTCGGTCTCGATCTCGGTCAGGGCGTCGGCCGGGGTCGCGTCCGGCTGACGGGCGGCGGTGCGATCGAACCGCTCGGCGCCGCCGTCGACCTGGCAGGCGACGATCGAGCGGGCCTGGTCGGCGCTGATGGCCTGGATGCGGGGGTTGAGTGCGAAGAACGCCGTCATCTCGTTCCTGGTGGTCCCGGCGAGCAGCGGCTTTCCGTTCAAGCGGCGGCTGGCCTGCGCCTGCTGCCACGTAACGGGCATCCCGGCGGCTCCGAGGACGGGGTACATCGGCGGGGCGACGCTGCCAGGGCGGGCCAGGTCCTCGGCAAGCTGCTGGTAGGCGGCCAGGAGCTGCTCGGCCGGGGTGGCGCGCAACGCGGCGAGAAGGTCGGCGCTGCTGTCCAGGCGGAGGATCTCCAAGTACCCAACAGCGTGACTGGCTGCCTCATCGGGGCTCTGCGGAGCGAGGCCGAACGGGCCGCTCTGGGAGATGACCTGGCTGATGTGCGGGCCGGTGTCCGGGGAGAGGGCGAGGTAGAGCGCGGAGAACGCTCCCGCGGACTGGCCGCCGACGGTGACCCGGCCCGGATCTCCCCCGAAGGTGGTGATGTTGCGTCGTACCCAGGTCAGGACAGCGGCCTGATCCTGTGCGCCGAGATTCTCGACGCCGAGCTCGGGCAGGTAGAGGTAACCGAGCGGGCCGACGCGGTAGTTCGCGGTGACGACGACGATGTCGCCGGCCGCGGCCAGGTGGCGGCCGTCATACCAGTCCCAGCCGCCGGACCCGCTGGTGAACCCGCCGCCATGGAACCACACCAGGACCGGCCGGCCATCCTTGGCCGCCCCGCCGCCGGGCAGGCGGGGCGTCCACACGTTGAGGCACAGGCAGCCGTCCTCGTTCCAGTCAGGCACCCGGCGTCCCATGACCGCCTCGAGCCGGGAGGCGGCCTGCGGGACGGACGGCCCTGGGCGGGTTGCGTCGCGCAGGCCCGGCCACGCCGGGGGCGGCCCGGGGGCGGCGAACCGCCGGTCCCCGATTGGTGAAGCCGCGAAGGGGATGCCGCGGAACGCGGCCACGCCGTCCTCGGCGACGCCCTGGACGCTGCCCGATTCGGTCACTGCGACCGGGCAGTCACTGCTGATCATTCGATGTCACTGCCTTCTGTCCGTGCGGCCGGCCCCGACAGGGCCGAACGGAGCTCACCCCGGCTGGTGATCCCCAGCTTGGGGAAGATGCGGTACAGGTGCGTGCTGATGGTCCGGTGCGACAGGTATAGCCGCTGGGCGATGTCGCGGTTCGACAGTCCCTGCGCGGCGAGCTGAGCGATCTGGAGCTCCTGGGCGGTCAGCTGGTCACGGGCGGCGATGTCGCGCCGATGGCTGGACTCCCCCGACGCCCGCAGTTCCCGGCGGGCCTGGTCGCCCCAGGCGGCGCAGCCCATGGCGTCGAAGGCGTCGCGGGCCGCCCGCAGCGGCGGCCGCGAGTCGGCGATCCGGCGCTGGCGGCGCAGCCACTGGCCGTAGGCCAGCAGCAGCCGGGCCCGCTGCAGCGGCCAGCGTGCGAGGTCGGCGTCGAGGGCTGCGCCGAAGCGGTCCGCGGCCTCTCCGGGGTCGTGCGCCAGGACTGCCCGCGCGTGCCGCAGGCCCACGGCGATGCAGGTGCCTGGGGTCTCACCGGCCGCGGCCTCCACCTGCTTCACACGGGCACGCGCTTCGTCGGCCCGGTCCGTGCGCAAGGCCGCCTCGGCCAAGTCGCCGATGATCCAGCAGGCGACCACCGGATGGTGGGCCGGGCTAGCCGGATCGAAGAGGCGTTCAGCGACCTGGTAGGCATCGGCGTGCTGGCCCGCGCCGAGCGCGGCGAAGATCCGGCCGAACTGCGCGAAGGCCAGGGTCATGCTCGACCTGGCCGGCGTCGCGAGACGTTCGGCCCGCGCCGCGGACCGCTCGGCGGCGTCCTGGTCACCGCGGATCCCGGCGATGACGGAATCGACGGCGTCGGCGGCCGCCACCCAGTGCGCCTCGCGGAGCTCGGCCGCCAGGCGCCTGGCCTCTTCGGCAGCCGGGATAGCCACGCCCCAGTCGGCGACCTGCGCCGCCATCCGGCCCTGGAGGGTGAGCATGCGCGGCAGGTGCCCGAGTCGTCCCTGCGTCCGCAGGCCGTCGACCGCCTCGGCCAGGAAGGTGGTCGCGAGGTCGAAGGCCCCCACCGCCACCGCGGCCGGCCCCAGGAGACGGGCGGCGTCCGTGTCGCGACGGACATCGGCGGCGGCTAGCCGCAGGCGCTCGAGAATGACGGGGGCGTGCCCGAACGGGTCGGCATAGGCCTGGATAGCCAGGATCCGGAGGTCGGCTGAGGCCGGGTCCCCAGGGCGACCGGCCGCCTCGACGAGAACCTGGCGGGCGGTGGGAGCCGGATCCACCAGCCAGGCACGCGAAGCCACCAGCCAGGCGATGTCGAGCTGGAGGTCGCGGTCACCGGCCTGGCCCGCCTGCCCGGCGGCGGCGATCAGCGACCCGGCGCGCGCCGGGTCGCCCAGGGGCCGCGTCTGGACCAGTTCCCCGATCCAGGTGACCCGGGCTCGCTGGACCGGGCCGGGATCGAGCTGCTCGACCTCCCGCAGGAGCAGCCCGACCAGGTCGCGCTGGCCCAGCTCGAAGGCAAGCTCGGCCGCGGCCAGCAGCCGCCCGGCCCGCGGTCCGGGCGGGCTCAGCTCGGCGGCGCGCTGGAGCGCGGTGACCGCGACCGCCAGCGCGCCGCGCTGCCGCGCGCGCCTGGCGGCCTCCTCAAGCTCGTCGGCGATCTCTTCGTGAGTGCCGCTGATCAGCGCTGCCCGGTGCCAGACGCACCGGTCGGGTTCGGCTCGCAGCACCTCGGCCAGCGCTTCGTGCACGCGGCGGCGTTCCTGCAGGCTCGCGCTCTGGCGGACCGCCGACCGGATGAGCGAATGGCGGAAATGCACGCGGTGCAGGTCGAGATCGATGATCGCGGCCGCGGCGGCCGGCTCGAGCAGCTCAAGCCCCAGCGTGGTCCCGGACACCACGCTGGCCGCGTCGACGATGTCGCGCAGGCGCTCGTCGTCGCTGTGCGCGGCGACCAGCAACAGCAGCCGGGTCACCTCCGGCAGGTCGGCTACCCGGGCCGCGAAGGCCCGCTCGAGCCGTTGGGTCAGCGGCAGCCCGCCGGGACCGCCCGGATCCAGCCGAGCTGCGGTGACCGGCAGTTCCATCAGGGCCAGGGGATTGCCGGCCGCCTCGCTCAGCACCCGGTCACGAAGCACCGGGGTCAGTTGCTGCGTCGACGCGTCCAGCAGGGTGACCGCCTCGCCGGGGGCCAGGGCGCCGATGCGGTGCTGCGGCAGCCCGGCGTCGACGAGCTGCGAGGGGTAGCCCTCCCGCACCGCGGCCAGCAGCACGATCGAGTCGGACTGCAGGCGGCGGGCAACGAACGCGAGCACGTCCATGGTCGGCTGGTCGAGCCACTGGGCGTCCTCAGCCAGGATCAGCAGCGGCGTCTCGGCCGCGACCTCGCCGAGGAAGTCCAGAACGGTCATCGCAATGCGGAACCTCTCCGGGGCCGGCCCCTGGCCCAGCCCGAAGGCCGCGTCGAGCACGGCCCGCGGCTCGGCCGACAGGCTCGCCACCTGGGCCCGCAGCGGGCGCAGCAGCTGATGCAGGCCCGCGAAGGCCAGATGAGCCTCGGACTGCACTCCGGTCGTGCTCAGTACCAGCCAACCGCGCTCGCGGGCCAGCTCGGCCGCCCGCGCGAGCAGCCGCGACTTGCCGATGCCGGGCTCGCCGTATAGCACCAGCGCGCCGCCACCAGCATCGACGCCGTCCAGCAGTGCGACCAGCAGCCCGATCTCGGCCTCCCGGCCGAGCAGCGGACTGGGGCCGCCCGCGGCGGTCGGCATCTGGTGAACCCCTCCTTCGAACCTGCGTCACGAACTGCGTCAGATGACGTATGCGGCCCGCCCGCACCGCGCCTTACCGTCCTGACATCCACCTATTTCACTTCAGAAAGGATCATCATGGCTACTGACACCGTGCGGAACGTCGTCCTGGTGCACGGCGGGTTCGTCGACGGCTCGGGCTGGCAGGGCGTCTACGAGTCGCTCACCCGCGACGGGTTCCGGGTCAGCATCGTGCAGAACCCGACCCTGTCGCTGGAAGGCGACGCCGCCGCCACCCGGTGGGTCCTCGACGCCCAGGACGGCCCGGCCGTGCTGGTCGGCCACTCCTACGGCGGCGCCGTCATCAGCGAGGCGGGCACCCACCCGAACGTCGCGGCCCTGGTCTACGTCTGCGCGTTCGCGCCGGACAAGGACGAGTCGGTCGGCTCGCTCATCGCCGGCTTCCCGGCCGACGGGCCGCAGCCGCCGATCCTGCCGCCCCGGGACGACTTCCTGTTCCTGGACCGGGACAAGTTCCACGCCTCGTTTGCCGCCGACCTGCCGGAGAGCCAGGCCGCGTTCATGGCCGACTCCCAGGTCCCGTGGAACGTGGCCGCTCCCGCCGCACCGGTCACCGACCCCGCCTGGCGGGCCAAGCCCAGCTGGTACCTGGTCACCAGCGAGGACCGGATGATCCCGCCGCCGGCCCAGCGCACCATGGCCGGACGGATCGGCGCCACCGTAACCGAGGTCGCGGCCAGCCACTCGGTCTACGTCTCGCAGCCAGAAGCGGTTGCCAGCCTCATCGCCCAGGCCGCCGCAGCCGAGTAGCCCGCCGTACGGAGTTCTCCTGCGGGTGGCCGACATCGAGCACCGGGCGCGGAGTGTCGGGTCATTGCCAGGCATGTCCTGATTCTCAGGACTTGCCTGGCTCGTAGGCCTCGGTGAACAGGTCACCTTGCGCAGCCCCGAGCGCGGCCTTGTCGCCGCCGCGGCCGCGCAGGACGAAGGCGATGCCGACGGCGAGCACGGCGCCGGCGATCGGCCCGGCGATGTAGACCCAGTAGCCGGTGAAGGTCCTGCTGGCCAGATCGGGCCCGAAGGTACGGGCCGGGTTCATCGAGGCGCCCGAGATGGGGCTGCCCCACAGGCCGGCCAGAGCGATGTATGCCCCGACTCCGAACGCGCCGATGATGCTGACGTTCTGGGCGCCGGAGGCGGTGCCCAGGATCACGCTGACCAGGCCC
>Ga0335073_10000787_pt1 | contig 41579 bp, 31 predicted proteins | sample Lox_Sample_22_FD_207093 | JGI IMG/M metagenome (GOLD analysis project Ga0335073, IMG submission 207093) | Soil microbial communities from Loxahatchee National Wildlife Refuge, Florida, United States - Lox_Sample_2.2 | ecosystem: Environmental > Terrestrial > Soil > Wetlands | place: USA...
ACATGCACCCGCGTCCGGGAAAATACAGCCACGCGGAAATGGCGCCCGTGCTCGCGGGGATTCGCGGCAAACAGTTGCCGGAAGCGATCCTGGTGTGCAATTTCCCCGCGCCCACCGCGAGTGATCCCGGATTGATGACCTATGACGACGTGCAAACTTTTTTCCACGAGTTCGGGCACCTGATCCATCACATCCTGGGCGGACAGCAGGCCTGGGCCGGTATCAGCGGAATCAGCATGGAAACAGATTTCGTCGAGGCCCCGTCGCAGATGCTGGAGGAATGGATTCGCAGTCCGCAGGTGCTGGCCAAGTTTGCACGTCACTACAAGACCGGCGAACCGATTCCTGCCGACCTGGTTGCGCGCATGAACCGAGCGGCAGCTTTCGGACGGGCCGGATGGGTCTCGCGACAAAATGAGTTTACGGCCATTTCCTACGATGTGTATAAGGGGAAACCGGAAGACGTCAGTTTTGACGCGGTCGTCGATCAGGACACCCGGCGCTACACCCTGTTCACCCCTGTTCCGGACACGCACTTTTGGGCCTCTTTCGGGCATCTCGGCGGATATTCTTCCGCTTATTACACTTATTTGTGGGACAAAGTGATCGCCGAGGATTTCTTCGTGCAATTCGACCACAAGAATCTGCTGGCCGGTGACGCGCCGGCGCGGTACCGGCATTTGGTGCTGGAACCGGGAGGGTCGATGTCAGCTAATGATCTGGTCAAGAATTTCCTTGGCCGTCCGCAAAGCATGGACGCATTGCAGAAGTGGATGGGAGAGGAATTCGAAGGCTCGGGCGAAGGGACAAAGGCGGCGGGAAAATAGGGCTGAGCGTTCGTTCAGCTTGAGTTCGCTCGATAATTCGGCGGTTGATCTACAACTCTCTCGCCCATACTGTCTTGAAGGTCACCCAGAGAATTCCTCGCCTTGCCGCGCCTTCCGTCCGGTTGTAGCATCAATAGGTTTGGGCATTCATTCGGGTTTGCATAAGGAGACAGTATGGCAACCGACACCTTCACCGCTCCCGCCACGCTGAGCAGCAGCCAGACTCGCGTTTTCAAGAATTTCATTGACGGCCAGTGGGTCGATGCCGCGAGCGGAGAGACATTCGAGAATCGCAATCCCGCCGACACGCGTGATCTGGTCGGGATATTCCAGAAATCGAACAAAGAGGACGTGAACGCGGCGGTCGATGCCGCCAAGCAGGCGTTCGCGAAGTGGAGGTTGGTTCCGGCACCGCGACGCGCCGAGATTGTTTTCCGCGCGGCCGAAATCCTGATCGAGCGCAAGGAAGATTATGCTCGCGATATGACGCGCGAAATGGGGAAAGTGCTCGCCGAGACCCGTGGGGATGTTCAGGAAGCGATCGACGCCGCCTATTACAACGCCGGTGAGGGACGCCGCCTTTTCGGGCCAACGGTACCGTCGGAAATGCCCAACAAGTTCGCAATGGCGGTGCGCCAGCCGATCGGCGTCTGCGGCATGATCACCCCATGGAACTTTCCCATGGCGATTTCGTCATGGAAGCTGCTCCCGGCGGTCGTATGCGGAAATACATGCGTCATCAAGCCCGCGCAGGATACGCCGCTTTCCACTTTCAATCTGGTTCGTGCTCTCAGCGATGCCGGCCTGCCTAAAGGCGTCATCAATGTCGTGAGCGGATTTGGCGCGGCGGTCGGAACTCCGCTGGCCGAGCACCCGGACGTGCGGGCCATTTCGCTGACTGGGTCGTCGGAAGTGGGTCGCATCATTGGCGGGATCGCGGCAAAGAGTTTCAAGCATTGCTCGCTCGAACTCGGCGGCAAGAATCCGATGATCGTGCTTGACGATGCCAATCTTGACCTCGCCATCGAAGGCGGACTGTGGGGAGCGTTCGGTACAACCGGCCAGCGCTGCACTGCGACCAGCCGCATGATCGTACAGAAGGGCGTGTATCGCCAATTCGTCGATCGTCTGGTTGAGCGCGCGAGGAAGCTGAAGATCGGCAACGGGCTCGACGAAACCGTGCAGATGGGACCTGCCATCAACGAAAAACAGTTGCAGACTGATCTGGGTTACGTCGAAATCGGCAAGAACGAAGGCGCCAAGCTGGTTTGCGGCGGCAATCGCCTCGACAAGGGTGAATATCAGTATGGCTGGTTCATGGAACCGACCGTGTTTACCGAGGTTGATCCAAAGATGCGAATCGCGCAGGAAGAGATCTTCGGCCCGGTGGTTTCAATTATTCCCTGCGACGATCTCGAAGACGCGATCGAGATTGCAAACGGGATCGAGTACGGATTATCTTCGGCCCTCTATACGAAAGATGTGAACAAAGCGTTCTCCGCGATTCGCGATCTGTATGCCGGCATTACCTATATCAACGCGCCCACGATCGGCGCTGAAGTGCATCTGCCTTTCGGTGGGACCAAAGCGACGGGCAACGGCCATCGCGAAGGTGGCATCGGCGCAATTGATTTCTATACGGAATGGAAGTCGGTCTACGTGGATTTTTCCGACAAACTCCAGAAGGCGCAGATCGACCGAGAAGACTGATCTTCACCTCAGAAACTCAAGAGTCGCGGAGAGGCCCATGCCTTGGTGTTCTCTATGCCTCTCCACCCTGCGTGTCTTTAGTGTCAGAAACTCGCGCCCTTCGTCGTTCTGGATTTCTCTGCACTCTCGGCGCCCCCGGCGGTTAGAATCTCCTCATGCCTTTAACCCAGACCCGCGAAATCGCTGCTGCTTCCAGGCTCGAAAACGTTCGTTATGCCATCCGAGACCTGGCCTGCGTGGCCGACGAAGTTGTCGCCCAGGGGCACAAAGTTCTGCCGCTGAATGTCGGCGATCCGCTCAACTTCGATTTCCAGACGCCAGCGCACATCATCGAAGCCGTCCATCGAGCGATGCGCGCCGGCAAGAACGGATACGCGCCTTCGCCCGGCATACCCGAAGCGCTGGAGGCCATTCGGGGCGAAGCAGCGCGCAAGGGCATCACCACGGTGCGAGATGTGTTCGTGACCTCAGGAGTGAGCGAGACGGTGGATCTTTGCCTCTCGGCCTTGGTGAATCCCGGTGAAGATGTCCTTACGCCAAGCCCGGACTATCCGCTCTACTCGGCGGTGCTCTGTAAGTTGGGAATCAAACTGAATGCGTACGACTTGGATGAAAACGACGGCTGGCAACCGGAACTGGCCGACATCGGCCGCAAACTCACGCCGCACACGCGCGGCATTGTGCTGATCAATCCGAATAATCCTACTGGCTCGCTCTGCACGTGGCAGATGTTGGAGCAGGTTGCGGAACTTGCGCGCAGGCATAACCTGATCGTCTTTGCTGACGAGATCTACGACAAGCTGATTCTGGAAGATACGCCTCACATCGCGTTCGCGGCCGTAGCGCCCGATGTGCCGTGCGTGACGTTTGGCGGCATGTCGAAAAATTATCTTGTGCCCGGCTGGCGGATCGGATGGGGCATTGTCTCGGGCGATGCGGCAGCGGTGAAGACCTACACGGAAGGCGTGCACCGCTTGCTCCGAGCGCGCCTTTGCGCGAATCATCCCGAGCAATACGCAATTAAACCCGCGCTCGAAGGCCCACAGGATCACCTCGCAGAAGTGAAGAACAAATTATGCTCGCGCCGCGATCTGACGCTGAAGTGGTGCGAAGCTACGCCGCGCGTGAGTTGCGTAGCACCGCGCGGTGCTTTTTATGCCTATCCCAAAATCGATATTCCGGAAAGCGACGAGATCTTCGTAAAAGAATTGATCCGCCAGAAGCATGTCATGGTCGTCCATGGCTCCGGCTTCGGACAAAAACCGGGTACGCAGCACTTCCGCATCGTGTTCCTGCCCGATGAGCAGACGCTGGCGAAGGCATACGCCGGGATCGCGGAGTTCATTCGGGCGCGGTACGGAGAGAGATCTTAACCGCAAAGGTCGCGAAGGCTACGCGGAGCGTACAGAATACTAGCCCGCTTTCGCTTTCCTTGCGAATCTGCTTAAATCGAACGAGCGCAACTGCGGGGCGCGCGGCGGGTTCTTAAACACGGCACTGCCAAATCGTGGTCGACATTCATTCGCACATTCTTCCTGAGGTGGACGACGGTCCGAAGACCTGGGACGTCTGCGTGGCCATGTGCCGCCAGGCGGCTGCCGATGGCATTACGCACATGGTGGCCACGCCGCACGCCAACGATCGCTATCACTATGACCGCCCCTATCTGCAAAGCCTGGTTGCGCATCTACAGCAGCTGGTCGGCGACTCGCCCAAGATCAGCCTGGGTTGCGACTTTCACCTTTCGTACGACAACGTGCAGGATGCCCTCGCCAATCCTACACTCTACGTCATCGAAGGCACCCGTTACCTGCTCGTAGAGTTCAGCAACTACAGCATTCCACAACAGATCACGGACTCTTTCCTGAAGCTGGGCGACGCCGGAATCACGACGATCATCACGCATCCGGAGCGCAACCCGATTCTGCGTGAGAGTCCACAGCGAGTGGTGGAGTGGGCCGAACAGGGCTGTGTAGTTCAGATGACCGGTTCGGCTCTGACGGGATTCTGGGGCGAGCGCACGCGCCGGGCCGCGCATTGGCTATTAGAACGGCAGGCAGTGCATGTGCTTGCCACCGATGCCCACGACTTGGAAAAACGCATTCCAGTGCTTTCGACCTCGCGCGATGCCGCGGCTGAAATCTGCGGCGAGGAAGTCGCCGAAGCCTTGGTCGGAGCCAACCCGCACGCGATTATCCACAACCAGCCGCTGCCCTACTTCCCTCGCCCCCTCAAAGGTGACTATCGTAAGAGCTCTTAAGTGCCATATTGTTTGCTGATTTTCCCAAGCTACAATGTCGCGGGGGAATTGCGTGTCGAAGCAAACGGGACGAAAGCTTGCCTTCTTTGGCAGCTGTATCGTTATCTTTTCGATTCTATTTCTGGCGGGTTGCGGCAGTTCCTCGAACAGCTCCAGCACGCCCGCGCCGACCGTAACTCTAAGCGCGAGTCCTACGCCGATTGCCGTTGGTCAGAGTTCGACCCTAACGTTCGCATCCACAAATGCAGACCAAGGCACGATGAATAACAGCGTCGGACCGGTGGGTGTGAACGGCAGCATCCACGTGAACCCGACACAGACAACTACTTATACGATCACCGTGACCGGGCCGGGGGGAAGCGCCATGGCGTCGGCAACCGTGACAGTCGACCCGGCGCCGAGCGTGACGATTTCCGCGAATCCGACTTCGATACCTACTCTTGGACAGTCGACGATCCTGACTGTGACCGCAAGCAACGCGAATTCAGTGGTGATTACCGATAACGCCGACAACAACAGTTACATGCTCCCAGGCGCGGGCGGAACGCAGTCGGTGACTCCGGGAAGAACTGCGACCTATACAGCGACTGCAACTGGTGTGAATGCTTCTACCGCGACTGCCCCAGTCACGGTTACCGTACCTCCCGTGCTTCCGACGATGACCGGCCTCACACTGCTTCCCACGGGACTCTCGCAAAAACCGACCTCCAGCGGCGACGTCGATCCGAACGGTGCGGTCGGCACCAAGCAGTACATGGAGTACGTGAACGTCTTCTATCAGGCCTACGATAAGACGACGTTTGATCCAGTGTGGACGTCGGACCAAGCCGCAACCAATCCCTGGAAGCAGGCGGGCCTTACGGACTGTGCGGACATCTCGCTAGACATGGTGATTCTGTTTGACCGGCTGGCATCGGTTTGGGTCATTGGCGGACACACGACTTTCGTTCCGGGCCACTACTCATACTGCATAGCGGTCTCCAACACGGATGACCTTTCTTCTGCGAGCCTCACGTGGTACGCATATGAATTCCCGCTCGATAGTGTTCTGGGGACGAATGCCGAAGGCGATGTCTACTTTCCCGATTGGCCCAAGCTCGGCACCTGGCCCGACGCGTACTACGTGAGTTTCGATCTCATCGACCTCGACGCGAACAATGCGGAAGTTGGCATCGTGGCGTGCGCATTGGATCGAACCAATATTCTCATTAACGGGACAGCGAATACGCCTCAGTGCTTCAAGCAGAACAGCCCTCTCAGTAACGGTGTATATCTGGCCCACAGCCTGATTCCGGCAGACGTCGAGGGTACGACTGCGCCTCCCGCGGGTCGCGATGAATTCATGGTGAGCATTCAGAACCCGCCGAATGACAGCTCGAGCACGACTTCCAGTTCATTCAACTTGTGGGACTTCCATGTGGACTGGGCAAATCCTTCTAACTCAACCTTCACGAGCTCCTCAATCGCCGAACAGCCTTATACTCCCGGCTGTTACACGGCGGCTTTACCGGCGCAAACGATTTGCGTGCCAGAGCCGGGAAGTGGGTCCGGGCAACATATCGACTCAGTGGGCGACCGTTTCATGCCACGACTGGCGTATCGCAATTTTGGAAGCTATGAATCCTTTCTGGTAAGCCATACTGTGCAGACTGGCGGAGGCAGCCCGAACCCCGCGCAGACGGGAATTCGCTGGTATGAGCTTCGCAGCTATGGCAGTGGGACGCCGTCCCTTTATCAGGACGGAACAATCAGCCCTGACAACACGATGTTTCGTTTCCTGCCCAGCATTGCCCAGGACAAGATGGGAAATGCCGCTGTAGGCTATAGCACTTCGAACACGCTCACGAACCCTGGAATCAGCGTTTCTTATTGGAATCTTCCCGACCCGGGGGCGCCTAACGAGATGTCAATCTTTACGGGAAGCGCTGAGGAGATTACGGCGGGAAATGGCGATGGGAAATGGGGATCTTATTCAAGCATGACGGTAGATCCGTCGGACGACTGCACATTCTGGTACGTCAACGAGTACTTCACCAATCCCACTACTCCGTCATGGCAGACCCAGATCTCGAACTTCAAAATGTCGAATTGCAATTAGGAATTACTGCGGATGGGGCGCATCGTCCGGTGTTGTAGGAGGTGCCGGTTCGGTGTGAGGCGGCTGAGGCGTTGGGTTTGGAGGCCCAGTGGGATCAGCACCGTGCGAAGCAGGCGCGGCCGGAGACGACCGCGGATCCGCAGGTCCGCTGGTCATTGCGCTCTCGGGATTCAGCAGATGGTCGCGATTTGGCCCAAGTCCAAGGCTGATCAACGCGCGGGAGTCAGGGACCGTCTTGCTTTGCCAGCCATGGTCGGCCTGATAGCGGCGCATGGCCTCTTCGCTGGCCTGGCTCCAGGTGCCGGTCGCTTCACCGGTCAGATAATGCTCGCGGATCAGGGCTTCCTGAATTGCCTGGGCTCGTTCGGAGTCGATTTTTTGCTGGCCACGAGCTCGCACTGACCTCTTCTTACGCGAAGTGTGCTTTTCCGTCGATGCGGTGTGAGTTGCGGTCGGTGACTTCGCCGCGCTGGCTGAAGAAGCCTTTTTGTGATGTTTTGGCGCCGTTGACTTCCTGGTGGCCTGTTTTTGTGCGGTCGTGTCGGTGGTTGGATTCTGGCGCGCGCTCGCCCATGGAACAGAGGCCGACAGGAAGATCAGCGCACAGGCCGCACTGAGTACTGACCGTATTCCCGCCCAGTTTTGAATCATCCGTGTACGCCTTGGACCTAAGGAAAGCCGCCGAGTTCGCTCCGAACAAAAGAAAACGCCCAACGGGACGCTGGCATTGTAATCATCCTCGATTCGAGGGTGCAGTGCCAGTTCCCGCGGGCGCGCTGCAGTTACTGAAGTGTCCCGGCCAGGAAGACCGTGCCGTCTTGCCGAGTCGTGCCTCGCTGCCGGACGAGGAAAACAACGTCCTGGCCGGTTTTCAGGCTCGACTCAATGCGGGCAAAATCATCCTCGCTGTTTACGGGCTGTTTGTTGATTTCGAGGACAATGTCGCCGCGCCCCAATCCGACGTCTTCCGCAAAGGAGCCCGGCTTCACATCCTGCACAATCACGCCTTTCCCGGCAGCCAAATCGAGACGGTCGGCCATCTCGGGAGTCACTTTTCGCACCGTCACTCCGAACTTGCTCGGCTTGGGCAAGCTGTCATCTTCGTTGTCCCGGTCATCTCCCAACCGCGCGGCGAATAATTTGGCGCGATCGGCGATGGTTACCGTGGCCTCCTGCGGCTTGCCATTGCGGACGAAACCCAGATCAACCTTCGAACCCGGCTTGCGCGAGGCAATGTCGGCGACCAGTTCGTTGCCTTTGGTAATTTTCTTGCCGTCGACGCTCGTGATGGTGTCGCCGACCTTCATTCCTGCCTGATCGGCTGGACTGCCCGCCACTACACTGGCAATGGTCACTCCACTTCCTGCGCCGTACACTCGTGCAATCGCCGGATTCTCAACCGAGTCAAACTGAATGCCGATGGAGCCGCGCGAAACTCTGTGCTCCGGCCCCGTCAGCTGGTTGTAAACGTCGACGACGGTCTTCGATGGGAGAGCGAAGCCGACGCCCGCATAGGCGTTGGTATCACTGAGAATCGCAGTGTTGATGCCGATGACTTCGCCGTTCAGATTGACCAGCGGGCCACCCGAATTGCCGGGATTGATCGCGGCATCGGTTTGAATGAAAGTCTGGAACTGCCGGCCGGGAACAATGTCACGTCCCTTTGCCGAAACGATTCCCGCAGTTACGGTTTCTGACAAGCCGAACGGGCTGCCCACGGCAAGGACCCAGTCGCCCACCTGCATGCTGTCTGAATTCCCCATTTTTGCCGCGGGAAGTGGCCGATCCATGTCAACTTTGATCACAGCCAGATCAGTTTCCTGATCGGTGCCGATCACTCTGGCGTCATGCTGCACGCCGGGCGGATCGTCCTGGAAGCGCACGCGGACACGGTCGGCCTTCTCGACGACGTGCCGGTTGGTGACAATGTAGCCTTTGGGATCGACGATCACGCCGGATCCCAGCGAGCGCTCGCGAATGGAGCCGTCCCCAGGGCCCGCTTGGCCATCGCCGGGATTCCCGAAGAAGTGGTTAAAGAAGTCGTCCATTCCACCACCGTCGTCATCATCCTGCCCGCCGCGACGGCGATGGACATTCTTGATCGTCGATTCTGTGTTGATATTGACGACGCTCGGTTCCAGCTGTTTCGCGATCTGCGAGAACGTGTTCGACATTTGCTGCGGCGACGGCAAAGTGAGCGGCGTCACGTCGCTCTTCTGGCCTTCTTTTCCTTTTACGCCGTAGGAAATTACCGTGCCGATCAAAATTCCGACCGAAAGCGTGGCCAGAATACTCAGCGTGTAGGCCCAGCGATGAGCCCTCATGCGCATCCACATTGCGCCCGAATCCATAGGTCTACTTCCCTCCGAAACTCACAATCCCCTGCCATTATACCCATTTACGCGATACGCCCGGAACTGGAGCATCTCGATACTTATGCTCAATAGGAAGCCTTGGCTATTAGACGCTGAAACATCGAGAATTGTTTGATGAAGATTCCGGGAATTAAAGAATAAGGCCCATCTCCGTCATCGGCTGGCGACCCTGAGAATTGCCGTCCAAGGGCTCAGTTTGTTCGCAAGAGCAATGCCTTTACTTCGCCTGATACACGGTTTTGCCCCCAACCACTGTGCGCAGCACCTTGGTTGCCAGTAGCTTTTCCGGCGATGAAGCGGTCACATCGCGGTCCAGAACGACGAAATCCGCCAGCATTCCAGAAGTCAGTTTGCCCTTTTGTTTCTCCTCGAACTCGGCGAACGCGGAACCGGTGGTGTATGCGGCAATCGCCTGATCCATGGTAAGGCGCTGCTCGGGAAAATATTCCTGCTTGCCATTCTCGCTCTTTCGAGTAACGGCGGCGTAAAGTCCACGAAAAGGAGTCACCGGTTCGACCGGATAATCCGTGCCGAATGCCAGAGTCACCCCCTTGTTGAGAAAAGATAGCCACGCGTAAGAAGTGACGGCTCTCTTCGGGCCAAGGCGGTCCTGGGCCCACCGCATGTCGGTGAGCAAATGGCTTGGCTGCATGGAGGCAATGACTTTCAGCGCTTTGAACTGAGCGATTTGCGCGAGCGTGGTGACCTGGGCGTGTTCCACGCGCAAGCGGTAGTCATCTCCTCCATTCGCAGACTTCACCTTCGATTCCTTCGCCGCCTTCTCAGCGTCGGCGAAGGCATCCAACGCCATCTGAACGCCCTTGTCACCGATGGCATGAAAGCCGATTTGGAAGCCGGCCATCACCCGCTCTTTGGTCATGTCATTCAGCCTGGCGGCGTCGTAACGCGGTAAACCGGAGTTGGTGAGATCGTCGCTATAGGGCTCCAGCAACGCTGCCGTGTGCGAACCGAGAGAGCCGTCCATGAAACCCTTCAGCATGCCGGTGTGGAGCATCAAGTCCGACTGCGAGTGAGAATCGCGCTTCCGGGTGAGTTCCTCGACGGATTCATCAAATGGCAGCCATTCGCTGATGCGGGCTGTCAGCTTACCTTCCTTTTCAAGCTCTTCGTAGATTTGAAAATTCTCCCAATTGGGGGAGTAATCCTGCGCCGAAGTCACGCCATGTTCAGCCAGGTCGGCAAGCGCCAACTCCAGCGCTTGCCGGCGCTGGTCGTGCGTGGGCTTGGGGATCACCTGCAGAATCGCGGCCTGCGCCGTTTCCCGCAAAATGCCAGTCGGCTCCCCGTTTTCGTTGCGGTCAATGTGGCCGCCCTGCGGATCGCGGCTGGCAAGGGTGACGCTGCCAAGTTGCAGTGCCCGCGTATTGGCGACGGCGATGTGGCCGTCGATTCGTCCCAGAAACACGGGATGCCCGTCGGAGACTTCATCGAGATCCCAACGCGTGGGCGTGACTTTCACAGGCCACAATGTTTCGTCCCAACCTGCGCCAAGAATCCACTCCCCGGCTTTTGCTTCCTCGACTTTCCTGGCTACGCGCGCGCGCAGTTCGTCGAGAGACTTGACGCCGGTCAGGTCGACACTGAGCTTCGTGGAACCCGCGTCATCGAGATGCAGGTGGGCATCGTTGAAGCCGGGCATTACGAAATGGCCGCCGAGATCGACGACTTGCGTCTGGGGGCCCTTTAGTTTCTGGAGGTCGAGGGTCTTACCCACGGCCAGAATGCGGTCGCCCCGGATCGCGATCGCTTCTTCGCGCAGGATGGAACTGAACGGAGTGTTGTCAGGAACTCCAGTGTACACGTTGGCATGGACAAAAATGACATCGGCTTTCGGCTTGGAGTCCGACGACGCCTGAGCACTGCTCGGTGACGGGTTCTGCACCATGCTCAATGTCAGAGCGAACAGCACCATGCACGCGAGAGTCGCGCTCCGTTTCAGACTCATTCCCCCACCCCCGCAAGCGCCAGCATCGTCAACAGAATGCGCTTCAAGCCCAGCTCGCGCCCGTTGGAATCGAACCACTCCTGCAAGGTGTGTGCCCCGCCCCCCGACCCGCCGCCACCAATCGCGATCGCTTCCTGCCCAAGCGACAAGGGAATGTTCGCATCCGTCGATGCGCGCTGGATCTGGGCTGTGTTGCCCAGTTGCGCATCGACCGCGCGCACCACCTGTAAGATCCGCGCCCCCGGCGATAGTTCTCCCGCCGGACGGTTCCCGATGACCACTACTTCGCAGCTCACGCCCGGCCTTTTCTGCGTAGGCGAGCGCATTTCCGCAGTCATGGTCTCGTCTTCCACGGCACGGTTCAAGGCGAGACGGAGCGCCTGCTCCAGGCGCTCCATCTCCGTCATCGAAGTCGAGCGAATGTCCACTTTCATGCTGGCCGATTCGGGAATCGAATTCACGGATGTCCCACCACGAATGACTCCAATATTGAATGTTGTTTTTGGAGTGGTGGGCACCGGGTTGGCCGTAAAAGCCTCGATCGCTTTGGCGAGAATCACAATCGGATTGGGCGCGCCAAAATCGCTCCAGGAATGTCCGCCCGGCCCGCGGACGATGACCTCAAAGCGGCGGCTGCCGAGAGCCTCAGCCACGATCGTGTCGGCGCCGGCCCCATCGAGCACCACGCTATAGGCGATTGAGTCTTTCCAACGAGGTGTCGAAAAAATGTGGCGCATGCCGCGCAGGTCGCCCTCGCCTTCTTCGCCGACATTGCCGATGAATACGAATGGCAGCGCGTGACGGATGCGCACTGCCCGCAACAAGGCGGCAATCCCCAACATGGATGCGACACCGGCCCCATTGTCGGAGACGCCGGGCCCGTACATGCGACTTCCCTGCTGGCGGATATTCAGCGGCGTGTTCGCGGGAAACACCGTGTCGATATGCGCGCTCAGTGCCACGTAACGGCGTCCAAAACCGGGGTGGGTGCCAAATACGTTTCCCACGTCATCGATGCGAACATCATCGAGCCCAACTTCACGAAAGCGCTCAGCCAGCCAGGCCGCACGAGCGGGTTCGCCAAACGGAGGAGCCGGGATGCGAGCCATCTCCATTTGCCACTGCGCCAGTCGCGGCTCCTGCATGCGAAGCCAGTTGAAGGCGGAACGTACTTCGGGCGAGGCTGCCAAACGCGCCACCTCATGCTGCACCGCAGCAGCGAGGTCCGGCATGTCCGCGCGCGGAGGTAGGGGGCTCATGGAAGGTTATTGCGTCAGTTTACAACGCAAAGGAGCGAAATGGGGATTGGCTAAGGCGGGAATTTGAGTTACGGAAGATACGTAGTTTGAACTGGACGATTTCCCGGCGCTTTCAGCGGTGCGACAGGCCCGCTGCAGAGGCGACTCTACCCTCAACGGCCGCAGCTAAACTCGCCGTTGCGGGAACCGCGATTCCGTGCCGCTGGGCGCCGCGCAGGATTGGTCCCGCAATGGCATTGAGTTCCGGCGGCTTGCCCTGTGTCACGTCTTTTTGCATGGAGCTCCGCATATTCCCGGGCATTTTGATCATCGCCGCAATGACGGCATCTGCATTCACTTTGGCGCCTTCCGCCACCCCCACGGCACAGGCTTCGCGCACGCAGGACTCTAAACGTTTCCTCCAGTCGGGATCGGCGATGACCTCTCCCGTGGTTCGATCGGCGGCACTCGTGGTCAACGCGAACGGTGCGAGGAAGACGATCTTGCTCCACATCAGCGTCGCTTCGTCGTCGATGAAGCGGCACTCGAATCCGATTTTCTGTAGCTGATCGAGTGTGTCGGCGAGGAGACTGCGTCCTGACGAAGAAACATTCAAACGGGCAAATGGAGAACGATGGATGACGTGCCCCGGCGCAACGCGTTCCGATTCAACTGCAATCGTAGCGGCAATCACTTTTTCGTTGCCATACCTTGCGCGCAGCAGAGCAAGATGATCAATGCCATTGAGCAGCGGAACGATCGCAGTGACTGATGCAGAATTGGTAAGCGCGGCCAAAGCAGCCTCGAGTTGCGTCGCCTTCACGGTCAGCCAGAGCACGTCGGCCGGCGGCACTTCGGCAGCGCAGGACACTTCCACCTCGACCCTGCCGAAGGGACTCTCTAAGAGTAACCGCCGGGGATATTGCAAGAGCGACTCATGCCTTACCACCAGCGTAACCGAAGCGCCAGAATGCGCGAGGCATGCCGCAATCAGGCCACCAACTCCACCGGCCCCGAGAATCGCATGTCGTACTGGATCAGCCATGCGGGGTCATTTTCTGCTTGCCGACGAGGGCACGCACTCCAGAATTTCCGCTTCCGTCAGCGTGTGATCGCTCTGTTTGGCGCGGGAATAGATTCGTTCCACGACGCCATCCGTCACTGCAATTCCGTGACGCTCCAACCAAAAGAGCACATTTGACTTGCCGCTCATCGGACCAATATCAATCACCTGATCTAATCCAAACACGTGAGAGGGCACGCCGGAATAGACGGTGTTGGCCAGCACAACGTCGTCTTTGTGATACGCCTTGATGATCGCCGCCGCGTGGACGCCGGTCGCCGTGCGAAAGGCATCATCGCCCACCACCGGATAATTTTTGGGAATGGGTACTCCGGTCGCGCGCGAAACGGCCTGACAATATTGCTTGAGCTTGGTCAGGTCCTGCTGATCCCAGGGAGCAATGCCCATCAACTTGAGATTCACCAGCATCTGATCGATCTGCGTGTTGCCGACTCGCTCGCCCAGGCCGATTGCGCAGCCGTGTACGCAATTCGCCCCAGCGATGACAGCTGCCATGGAATTCGCAATCGACAGTCCACGATCACTGTGACCATGCCAGTCGACGCGAATCTTCTCGCCAGACGGCTTCACCACTTCTTCAATCACGAACCGAACCAGCGCCAGAGCGCCCATCGGGGTGGCATGACCCGCGGTATCGCAAATACAGATTGCGCGTGCGCCACAATTAATTGCGGTTGCATACAGGCGCTTCACCGTCTCGGGATCGCACCGGCTCGTGTCCTCCGTCACGTACATCGCGTCGAGGCCGAGCGAGACCGCGAACTTGATGGCCTTCTCCGTTGTGCGCAAGAGGAATTCGTCCGTCCAGCCCTCGGTGAATCTTCGAATCGGACTGGAACCGATGAATGTCGCGGCTTCGATGGGCAATCCGGTGTTCTGGACAATTTCGGCGATCGGGCGAATATCATTCTCATGCGTGCGCGCGGCGCAGTTCGCACGGATTTTCATCTTGTGCGCCACCATCTCGCGGGCAAGGGCGGTAACGGCCTCAACCGCACGCGCGCCGGCTCCGGGCAGACCGAGATCGAGGGAATCGATCCCCAGCGCTTCCATCAGGTGAAGAATTTCAAGCTTCTCAGGGATCGAAGGATCGCGAACCGAAGGCGACTGCAGGCCGTCGCGCAGACTCTCGTCGTTGAGCAGCACGGGGCCAGGCGGTTTCAGGCCCGGCGGGTGGTTCTTGTTCCAATCGTAGATCAGGTCGGAAGTGTTCACAGAAAAAGCTCTGGCTTATGAACCCCGGTAGAAGCTGACGACTATGCTCCTCACGTGAAACCCCACTCGAAAACCGGCACAGAAACCGGATCAAGCTAAAATCCTATTTTTCTTTAGGCGGTAGGGTCAATCCAAACACCGAGATCATTCCCTTCCCAGCTACATTCACCTTGGTGTCCCCAGGCGTCGGCAAATAGAGCGCTTTACAGTTCTCGCAACGATACACTTCGGCCTTTGGTCCCCACGCCTTCTCGACGTCGCCACACTCGCGCTCAACGGCGTCGGTCATGTAAGGCCACAACTTCAAGTGGCCGCCGCAGAATTTCCCTTTCGCATCTTTCTCGTTGCAGGCGCGTTGCCCAGCTTTCTTCACCTTGACTTTATGATTGGGAAGTTGCTGGACGTTATCAGAGCCGGAAGTGGTCACTTCGCTGGTCGCCAAAGCACGTACCCCTCATTTGGAGCGGCGCGAACGCCGTCAGAGTCGGCCTTACGCGGCCATTGTAACCGAAACTGCGAGGCCCATGCCTCTGCTAGTCTGTAAGGGTTGAAGTACGTTCGCAGATTGGTTTTCAAACTCGCACACACAGGGAATGTATGATCACGATTGTGTCAGGACTCCCGCGCTCGGGTACGTCCCTGATGATGCAGATGCTGGTTGCCGGAGGGATGACGGCGCTTTCCGACGGGGAACGCGAGGCGGATTCCGACAATCCGCGGGGATATCTTGAGTGGGAACGGATCAAACAACTTCCAAAAGATCCGAACTGTATTGCCGAAGCGGAAGGCAAAGTGGTGAAAGTGATTTCGTGGCTGCTGCTTTCGCTTCCCCCGGGTCACGAATATCGCATCATCTTCATGCAGCGTCCGCTCGCTGAGGTGCTGGCATCGCAGGATCACATGCGCCGCCGCCGCGGAACTTACAAAGAGGGCGCCGACCTCTCGCCGACGTTTGAGAAACACCTGCGCGAAGCATACTCCTGGCTTGAGGATCAACCGCACGTCAAAGCGCTTCGCGTTCCGTATCACGAAGCATTGAGCAAGCCGAAGCAGATCGCGCAACGGCTGGCACAATTTCTCGGGATCAATCTGGACGTCGAGGCAATGGCTCAACAGGTAGACGCCTCCCTGTACCGGAACCGCTCGTCTGGTTAGCAGATGCCTTGCGACTAGAACTCCAGCTTCGGTTTGGGCTGATCGGCTCCTACGTGCCCCGTTTCAATCTGGGCCGCGAAGTAATTCTCACCTTTTACGGGAACTCCGGCCATCCGTCGCAGGATGGCGATCTGACCAACGTGCGTGAGGGCATCGGCAACCGGACCTTGAAATAATTTCTCCAGCGGAGCCTGCACCGGTTCGTTCGAAGCCAGAAGGTCATCGAACTTCTCGAGTGCCGCGAAGAACCTCTTCTCCTCCTGCTCCCACATCAGAGGCTCTGAGTTGTGCCACCTCTGTTGGCCGATGGCGATCGAAAAAGCCCAGTCCAACAGATCGCCAATATGAGCCAGGATCTGTCCGGGCGTGCGTAAGCCTTCGCCCGCTCGAAACTGTGCGAACGTCGCCGGAGCATTCCGCAGAGCTTTCCCGCCTCGGTAGGCGAGAGTCGCGAGCGTGTGTCGAAACAGTTCCCGCTTGGGATCAGAGGGAGAGGATGGATTCATGCGGACAGATTACACTGATCCGCGGGAGGCGAAAAGCATGGCTAGGAAAGTTGGATCACCTTCTGCCCGACGAGGCGATATCGAGGCCAACTCTGTCGCACCCGGTCCAGTGAGCCGGGAAAACGCCGAGCATTATCGCTGGGGAGTGGATTGCGACGCCTGGTATCTGGTCAACGACGAACAACTCAGCGTGATCGAGGAGTTCATGCCGCCGGGCGCGGCCGAAATTCGCCATCATCACAAAAAGGCACAGCAATTCTTTTACATACTCTCGGGCGAAGTGCTGATAGAAGTGGAAGGTCACACCACGCTGTTAGCGGCCGGAACCGGAATTCGTGTGCTGCCCGGAAAGCGTCATCAGATTCGCAATCCATCATCCGTTCCCGTGCGGTTTCTGGTGGTCTCTCATCCGCGGAGTCACGGTGACCGATTCAACGACTGATACTCAACTCGCTTGAGGAGGCTGCCGTCTAGAGCTGCCCTTTGCGTCCCACGACACCAACGGAGCGCAGTGCTCCCCGCAGCCGCGTCCCCAGTCCCCGCGCGAACTGCATATCCAGAAAACCTTCCATCTGTCGCCGAAAACTCTCTCCATAACCGTGCCACCAGACTTTCTTCATCCCCGGCAAGCGGTCGGTGTCCAGATATTTGACGCGGACCATTTCGTCGAGCCCGAAGCGCCCGTGGGTCCGCCCGACGCCGCTGGCTTTGACACCGCCGTGCGGAGCTTCGCTGATGCCGAAGCAGGAAATCACGTCGTTCACCATAACGGTGCCCGCATGGATTCGTCTGGCCAGCCGTTCGCCGCGCTTGGCATCGCTTGTCCAAACGCTCGCCGCCAGGCCGTACTCGGAGTCATTGGCAAGCCGCACGGCTTCGCTGTCGTTGGCGCACGACATCACGGGCAACACCGGACCGAACGTTTCCTCGCGCATAATGCGCATGTCTTGCGAAACGTCAGCGAGCACCGTGGGAGCGTAAAAATTCGGACCAAGCTCCGGCATCCGCGTCCCGCCCGCCAAAACTCGGGCACCGCGCGCCTTCGCGTCCGCAACATGCGACTCCACGATCTGCACCTGGCGTTCCCGAATCATCGGCCCCACATCGGTATGCGGATCGATTCCGTTTGCAATACGCAACTGCTTTGCCTTCTCCGCACAAGCCTTCGCAAAAGATTCATATAAACTGCGATGCACGTAGCAGCGTTCGACAGACAGGCACGCCTGTCCGGCGTTGACGAAAGCTCCCCACACAGCCGCGCTCGAAGCCACATCGATGTTAGCGTCGTCGAGCACCAGCATGGGATCCTTTCCTCCCAACTCGAGGACAACCGGAAGCAAGCGCTCTGCGGCCGCTGCTGCAATGCGCTTACCCGTGGTGACGCTTCCGGTGAAAACCAGTTTGTCGATTGGGGAATGCAACAGCGCCGCGCCCGCAGGACCTTCGCCTACCACGACCTGAAATACGTCCTCGGGCACACCGGCGGTGTGCAGTAAGGTGCAAAGTTCCAGAGCCACCAGCGGCGTCAACTCCGAAGGCTTCAGCACTACGGCGTTCCCGGCAACCAGGGCAGCGAGCGTCTCGGTCGCAGGAATCGAGAAGGGATAGTTCCATGGCGAGATGATCCCAATCACTCCGTGCGGCTCGCGCAGCAGCGATCCCCGCTTCAGCTTGGTGACAAGATTTCCATGGGGCACCGGCTCGTCGCGAAGCAACTTCCAGGCGTTGTCGACCAGAAATCGTGTCGCGTCGAGCACGACAAGCACTTCAGTGACCAAGGCTTCGACCACCGGTTTGCCCGCCTCGCGCGTGATCGCCGAGGCAACTTCCGATTTTTTCGTATAGAGCCGGTGCTGAAATTCACGCAGCACCGCAATCCGATTCCGCAATCCCGACTCGGCCCAAGCCGCCTGCGCCGCCCGCGCACGTACCACTGCTGTACGGACCTGCTCTTCGTCCGCACACTCGACTTCGCGCAGGACTTCGCCCGTCGCCGGATTCAGCGAGACGATCTTCCGCGCGGCGACTTGTAGATCGATAGTCATGGCAAAATTCTAGTCCGTGGAGAGGCAGCTTGCCACGTTTCTGGCGTCCTTGCGAAAACTATCGCCGAGGCCTTAATGCATCCCCGGATACTTTCCCAGGTAGATCAGGATGAAATCGAGCGTATCCGACGTCGCGTGCGCGATCACCGGCACGGCAAGATTGCGCCCACAGGCGAGATACAAGGCTCCCAGCAGCAAGCCGTCCCAAACGTTCTCGATCATCCCTGTTGCCCCCTGGTCCAGGTGGCCGCATCCGAAGACAACGCTGACCACAATCAGGCTCAACACCCATGCAGCTCTTGTGTCGCGAAACACACCCGCGACGCGATTCATCAGATAGCCGCGATAATCGATCTCTTCACCGAGGGCTCCCAACACCCAGACCAACACAACGTAGAACAGAAGCACTTTCAGATTGCCAACCATGGCGGCGAAGTCAGAAAGATCCGGCATCTTGCCTAACCAGCGAGCCAACAGCGGTTGGGTAAAAAAGAGCTCCAGCACCTCCATGAGAATTCCGATTGCAACTCCGAGCAGGAGCGCCCTGCCCCAATTGCGCGGCCGCGCAAAGCCAACATCTTTCCACTTCAGACCGCGGAGCCGCAGCGAGGCCCATCCCAAAACGAATATGTAGGGAGTCTTGCTGATGTAGATGTGATGATGCACATCGGCATAAAACAACCCGGCCACGATGGCAAACTCGGCCAGCGCCGGCCATAACTTGTCGCGCATCTTCACCTGGAAAGGTTTGGGCTCCGGCACAAAGCCCTCCGCTACTAATATTCGACGTTGACGAGGTATAACCCGCTCGCCGGCGCAGTTGCTCCAGCTGCAGATCGACTACGCGCTTCTAAGATGCGCGTCAAGTCCTCAGGCTGCAAGGTGCGCCGGCCAACGAGAATGAACGTTCCCACCAGGTTTCGCACCATGTGGTGCAAGAATCCTGAGCCGCGCACGGTGTAGACCAACTCTTCGGCGGTCCGAGCCCAACCCGAGGAAAGGATCCGCCTGATATTCGAAACCGGCTCTTCGCGATCGCGCTCCGGGTCCACGGCCGCAAAGGAAGTGAAATCGTGTTCACCCACAACCAGCGCGGCCGCGCGTTCCATCGCGTTCTCGTCGAGAGGATACGGATAGTGCCAGACGTACCTGGCCAGAAATGGCGGACAGATCGACTGCCGGTAGATCCGATAGCGATACGTTTTGGCGCGCGCCGAATGACGGGCATGAAATCCGGGCGCCTCCTCGCTTACCTCGAGCACGCGGACCGATGGCGGCAATATATCATTCAAAGCCTTTAGAAAATTCTCCGTGGGGACTGAAGACTCCGTGACAAATGTCACGACCTGTGCGAGTGCGTGCACTCCTGCGTCGGTTCTCCCCGACCCCTGCGGCAATACCTTTTCCGCAGTAATCCGTCCAATGGCTGAGGCAAGTGTGCCCTGCACGGTAGCGATATCGGGCTGCACCTGCCAGCCGGAGAATTCCGCTCCGTCATAGGAGAGAGTCACTTTGAGATTGCGCATCGAGCGATCTTTCGAGTCCCACGCCACCCTTCCAACATCCAAGCGGTTTCAGGCTTCGCCTGCAATGTACCAGTTCCACCAATGGGGTGGAAGTCGGGGTCTGTCGGGGTCGGCTATACTAAGTGGTTTTCGCGGAACTCTGGCTTTGTGGATGGGACCGCTGCGCCGCCCCCGATAGTGCATGAACTGGAATGAGCGATCAGAGCAGGGGAGGCTGGCTTTCTACCAAGCTTTCAGGAACCTTCTGCCAATCTGATCCGTACCAGTACTTGAGTCGGGCTTTAGCTGGTGGGTTCAGGTCTCTGGAGAAGCCCGAGTTTTCTTTTGCTGCGGAAATTCATCAATCGGTCTTGAAAAACAGGTCGTCTCAACCAACAGCTTCGAACCACGGAGATACGTAGATGCCTTTCGCACGCTTAGTCCCGATCATCCGGCTCGCGGCCACTGCTAGCCTCATCGCAACACTCACGGTAGGGTGTTGGGCGCAGGAAGCACCAGCGGCGCCAACGCCGCAGCCATCATCGCAGAAGCCGCTGCCGGTGTTGAATTATGCCGCGCCGGTCTCGCACTTTCCGAATCCCATCGGCCCTTACACGCCGCGGCACGTGGCTGCGCCGAATCTCGCCAATACGGCGCGGATCGACCAATTGATGCACGATGGCAAGCTTTACTTATCCTTGAGCGATGCGATTGCTCTCGCTCTGGAAAACAATCTTGATATCGCCATCGCACGTTACAACCTGAACATCGCCGACACCGATGTGTTGCGGGCTAAGGCCGGCGCTGCCACCCTCGGTGTAAATACCGGCATCGTCCAAAATACTCCCGGTGGCGGCGTTGGCGGACTGGGAACACAGGTCGGCTCCGGCACGGGTGGTACGACGCTTGGCGCGGGCGGAGCGGGCGTGGGTGCGGGAGGGTTAGTCTCCTCTACGCTGGGCCAGGGACCGCTCATCAACAGCTTCGACCCCATACTCACCGGAACGCTGCAGAATGATCATTTCAAGCAATTGGCAACGACAATCTTTCAGGGCGTAACTCCCGGCACAAGTTTGGTCCAAAACACCTCTACGGTGAACTTCGCCTATCAGCAGGAATTCAGCTGGGGCACCAATCTCAACGTCGGTTTCACGAACACCCGAGGCACGACGAACAGCTTTTTTCAGGGCTTGAGCCCCCAGTTGATTTCCGGCTTCAAAGCGACGTTTACGCAACACCTTCTGCAGGGATTTGGATTTGCCGCAAATACTCGCTTTATCCGGATCGCCAAGAACAATCGCGAATTGTCTGACGTGGCCTTCCGGCTGCAGGTCATCACAACCGTCGATCAGATCGAGAACATGTACTGGGATCTGCTCTACGCTTACGAAAACCAGCGCGTGAAGGAGGAATCGCTCGCTTTCTCCGAGAAAACTCTCTCGGACACTAAGAAGCAAGTCGAAATCGGCAGCCTCGCGCCCATTGAGGCCGTCCGCGCGCAAAGCACGGTCGCCGCCGATCAGCAGGCCCTGACCGTCGCCAAAACGAACCTGCAGCTGGAACAACTGCTTATGAAGAACGCGCTAAGCCGCACGTTGCATGATCCCATACTCGCTGGAGCGGAGGTGGTTCCGACCTCAACCATGGAAGTACCAGAAAGCGAGCAAGTTCAACCGACGGAGGATCTTGTCAACGACGCACTCCGTCATCGTGCTGAGCTGGTCGAATCCCGCATCCAGTTGAACAGTCAAGAACTCAGCAACAAAGCAGTGCGCAGTGCCCTCTTGCCCACCCTCGACTTGTTTGCCTACTACGGCGGAGCCGGCCTCGGGGGCACCCAGAACCCCGCCAACCTTTGCTCAAGTCCCAGCCAAGGTGACTGTGCCATAAGCAATCCCGACGTTAACCTCGGCCAAAGTCCGATCGCGCCTACTGTGAGCTACGGAGGCACTCTCAATCAGCTCGTCAACTCCACCTCGCCCGACAAAGGGGCGGGCCTGCAGCTCAACATTCCGCTGCGGAACCGGGCGGCGCAAGCGGTGCAGATCCGCTCCGAACTCGAATACCGCCAGTTGCAGATGGCGTTGCAGCAGACGGAAAACCGGATCAGCATCGAAGTCCGCAACGCGCAGTTCGGTGTGGAGCAGAACCGGGCCAGCGTGGCCTCGGCTCAGGCGGCGGTGGACTATGCAAGACAGTCGCTCGATGCCGAGCAGAAGAAGTATCAGTTCGGCACGTCGACGACGACTGCGGTTCTGCAAAACCGCAGTGCCTTAGCTACCGCAGAATCGACTTTGCTCTCCGCGATGGCAGCTTATGAGAAATCGAGGATTGAACTCGATCGCGCCACCGGCACTCTGCTCGACCACGAAAACATCAGTGTGGACGATGCCGCCAAAGGACAGGTTACCCGCATGCCAAACGTTCCCTACGTCGCGCCGCGCAAAGATCTGCCCGCGACCCAACCAACACCGCAGTAACATCAACCAGCAAGACGGGCACCGCTTTCTTTCGAGATTGCGGTGCCTTCTGTTCCAGACAATTCTTTACAATCACTTGCCCTTTCCCTGAAACTTCTGCCGCTAATATGAAGTGACGCAGTTCGGGTCGCGTTCCGACAATATCCGTCTGAATTCTGAAAAATGAAAGAATACGTGCCCGCTCTTTTGCAAGGAGAAGAACCCATGTTTCCAAGGCGTTTGATTTCCTCAGTCCGGCCGCGGGCGTTCTGCCTGGCCATCGGCCTTCTGCTTTGTGCTCTTCCGGTTGCCCTCTGGGCGCAAGGACCTCCGCCATCTCCCTCGTCACAGGCAACACCATCCGGGGTGCGGCAGGCCGTTAATCTGAAGGACTATTCCGTTCCCCGCGGGGCCTTCCCTCTCCTGCTGCAGCCCTACCGGCCGGAGGAGCTGGCGCAGCCCAACCTCGGAAACTCACCACGCATCGATTCACTCATGCGCGACGGGAAAATCTACCTCTCCATCAATGACGCCATCGCTCTGGCGCTCGAGAACAATCTGGATCTCGATATCGCCCGCTATAACCTCAATATCGCCGCAGCTGATCTGCTCCGCGCCAAGTCAGGGGCCAGCATATTGGGCGTCAATACAGGAATTGTGCAGAACACACCGGGCGGCGGAGTCGGTGGCCTTGGCGGCACAGTCGGTTCGGGCACCGGCGGAACGACGGTTGCCGCTGGGGGGGCGGGAACGGGCACGAACGGCCTGGTCAGTTCAACCCTCGGCATTGGAGCGCCCATCACGGCTTTTGACCCGCAGGTGACGAGCACTTTGCAGCTCGACAAGAATGAGACGATCTCGTCCAGCGCGATCAGCCCCGCCCCAGGCGGCATTCTGGCGCAAAACACTTACACCGCCGATTTCACATACACGCAGGGCTTGCAATGGGGCACCACCCTGAGCGCGGGCTTCAATAACACCCATGTCGCGACCAACAGCCTCTTTTCCCTGCTTACGCCGCAGCTCAGCTCCAACTTCCAGTTCAAGGTTACTCAAAATCTGCTGCAGGGTTTTGGCTCGCTGGCCAACACACGCTTCATTCGAATCGCGAAGAATAATCGCGAGATCTCTGACGTTGCTTTCCGCCTGCAAATCATTACGACGGTGGATCAGATCGAAAACATGTATTGGGATCTGGTCTACGCTTACGAGAACGTTCGAGTGCAAAAGGAAGCGTTGACCTATGCCCAGAAAGCGCTCGACGATAGCAAGCAACAGGCGCAGGTCGGCACAGTCGCTCCGATTCAGGTGGTGAGCGCACAGAGCACAGTCGCCACCGACCAGCAGAACTTGATCGTCGCTCAGAATAATCTGCAACTTCAGCAACTGCTCACCAAAAACGCTGTCAGCCGCAGCATCGAAGACCCGGTGCTTGCCGAAGCCGACGTCATCCCCACATCAACGATGGAAATTCCACAGGAGGAGCCTGTCATTCCCATCCAGGACATGATCAACGACGCGCTGCAACATCGGGCCGAGCTGGTCGAGTCACGCATTGACCTCAACTCGCGTGACATTAACAACAAAGCCGTTCGCAACGCGATGTTGCCCACGCTGGACGGATTTGTCTACTACGGCGGGTCTGGCCTTGGCGGTAATTTGAATCCGGAGTGCCAGTTCAACGGAATTGCCTGCACAGCGCCCCAGATATTTGGCAACTCCGATTCGGTCGGCTATCGCGGAACCCTGCACCAAATGGTGAATTCCACCGCCCCCGATAAGGGCGTTGGCCTGTCTCTGAGCATCCCCCTTCGTAACCGCCTGGCACAATCAAACCAGGTGCGAGCCGAACTGGAGTATCGTCAAGCGCAAGTACGGGAGAAGCAGCTTGAAAATCAAGTTCGGATCGAGGTCCGCAATGCGCAATTCGACGTGCGTCAGAACCGGGCCGCAGTCCAGGCCGCCCAGTACGCTGTCGACTTCGCTCGCCAGACTCTCGATGCCGATCAGCAAAAGTTGAAAGTGGGCCTGACTACCGAGACCGCAATCCTCCAGGATGCAAGTACCCTGACTACATCGGAGTCGAACCTGGTTTCGGCGAAGGCCGCCTATGAAAAATCGCGCATTGAGCTCGATCGATCGACAGGACTATTGCTTGATCACGCCGGCATCGATGTTGCCGATGCCACTCGGGGGGAAGTGACACATTTGCCAAATGTGCCTTACGTGGCGCCGCGTCAGGATGCGACGCCCGCTCCAGCAGCCGCTCCGACGGCACAACCTGGCGGACAGCTGTAAGAGAGGCGGCGCTGGTCGTAAGACAACCCATCACGGGAGGGTGTCAGCGGTCCGAACCGGAGCCGCCAAATTTGTGTGCAGGACTGTTGCGTCTGGGTTCTCCCGCGCCGCCTGATAAACTAGCGCGCGATGGCGAGACCTTCCCTGCCTGCACTTCCCAGCTTCTTTCTCTGGCTGTTGCCGCTATCGTTCGTCGTGCAAGTAGCGGCGATCGGAGCGCTTCATGAGTATCGAACTCGGCCAGGTCAGGATAATTTTGGTTTTGGTTGGGAAATGGGCCGCATTGCTCGGTCCATTGCGCAGGGCCGCGGTTTCAGTAGTCCCTACGAAGGCAACACCGGCCCTTCGGCCTGGGAGCCTCCGCTCTACCCGTACTTCATGGGCGGAGTGTTCAAGATTTTTGGCGTTTACACTTTCGCCTCGGCGTGGGTACTGCTCGGCATCAATAGTCTGCTGGCAACAGTCACCACGATTCCCGTTTTCTGGATTGCTCACCGCACGTTCGGTGAACGCCTCGCGGTCTGGTCCGCTTACACCTGGGCTCTGAATCCGTACGTTTGGTATTGGTCGATTCACTGGATCTGGGACACAACCTTCACGCCGCTCATACTGGCATCCGTCTTCCTGCTGGCTCTGCAATTAGGGGAATGGCCCGGGTGGCGCGGATGGGTGCTGTTCGGAGCTTTCTACGGTGTCGGAGCACTGGCCAATCCCACGATGCTGGCCTTTCTTCCTTTTTGTGGCCTGTGGATATGGCGGCAGAGATATCGGCGCGGGCTCCCGTCGTTGACGGGGGTGGTGCTTTCGTCCGCCGCATTTTTTCTGGTGCTGTCGCCGTGGCTGATACGCAACTATCAGGCATTCGGACACTTTGTCTTTATCCGGAACGATTTCGGACTGCAGTTTCGCCTGGGCAATGGCCCGGGCGCCGATGGCATGCTGATGCCGTATCTGCAGCCGAATCTGGATGGGCAGGAGTTTGAAAAATTTCGGCGGATGGGGGAGCTTGGCTATGCTGCCGAATGCAAACGTCTGGCGCTCGACTGGATCCGCACTCACCCGGCGCGTTTCGTCGTCATTAGCCTGAAGCGATTCTTCTATTTCTGGAATGGAGTACCGAGACCGACGAGTAGCGTCGCGCCCGTGGACTTTCGCAGCTCAGCATTTCTGGCGACTTCCGTTCTTGCCATCTGGGGACTGGTCCGCGCCCTGCGGCAAAAACGGCCGGGAGCCTGGCTTTACGCGGGATTGGTCCTGACTTATCCGACGGTCTACTACTTCGTCTATCCGCATGCGCGCTACCGTCATCCCATGGAGCCGGAGTTGCTGATCCTGATCGTGTTCCTGCTGTCGGAGCTTCGGACTGGGAAGGTGTCTTCACGACAGACACGAGTTCTTAACACAAAGCCTTAGACCTAAGACCCTGCACCCAAGGCCGGTGTGAGACAATACCCGGTTTAATCCCACCCTCCGATGACAATTTCCGTAGCCATTGTGGCGATGGATGAAGAGGCGAACATCGGCCGCACTCTGGCGAGCGTGCGCTGGGCTGATGAGATCGTGCTCGTCGACTCGGGTTCAAAAGATCAGACTTGCGAAATCGCGCGGGAACACGGCGCGCGCGTCGTGGTCGAACCTTGGCGAGGTTATGTCGCGCAGAAACAGTTCGCGCTCGAATTGTGCACGAAGGACTGGGTGTTGCTGCTCGACGCCGACGAGGAGGTCAGTCCCAGGTTGGCGGAGGAAATTCGCGCCGCGATCGCTGATCCAAATGCTGTAAGCGGATACCGGCTACCGCGGCAGAATCTTTTTTTGGGCCGCTGGATGCGTCACGGCGGCTTCTATCCTGACCCTAAACTGCGTCTTTTCCGTCGAGGTCAGGGATTCGTCACCGGACATGATCCACACGATCGTTGCGAACTGAAACCGGAAGTGTCCCAGCGCACGCGTCAGTTCAAAAACGCCCTGGTCCACTACACCTATCCGAACTTGACGCTCTACATCGCTCATATGAATCGTTATTCATCGCTCGGAGCACAACTGGCGGTAGCCAAGGGACACCGCAATTTCAGTCTTGCCAACATTGTGGTGCGCCCGATGGCAACGTTCATCTACAACTACCTTATTCGCCTCGGTTTTCTCGACGGCCGCGAAGGATTGCTGCTACATCTCTACCACTCGGTATACGTCTCGTGGAAATACGCGAAGGCATGGGAGATGTCACGCACCGCCTCTGGCCGCGACCGACCGGTCGTTTAAGACCCACCGGTCATCTTGCTCCCGCGCCCGCCCTTCCCTATCATCGATACAGAGCACTGGGGTTCGCATGAACAAGAAGCCGTTGAAGCCGCAAGTGGCCGAGAATCCTGCCACCGAGATTTTCGAGAATCGCCATCCCTCGGAGGGCGAGAAGCTTTGGGCGGAGCAGACACTCGCTCCTACTCTCGAAAAAGCTCCGGAGCGCCCAATCGGTTCGCCCACGGGAGTAAATCTCGACGAGCACGGACACGCGCGCTTCACCACGATCTCAGGCGTCCCGATTCGCCGCCTTTATACTCAGGCTGATTTACCCGCCGACTGGAACGAGGAAGATTATCTCGGCTATCCCGGACAACCGCCTTTTACTCGTGGGATTCACGCCACCGGATACCGCGGGAAACTTTTCACCATGCGGCAGTTCTCCGGGTTCGCTTCGCCCGAGGAAACGAATCAGCGCTACAAATATTTGCTGGAACACGGCGGCAGCGGGCTCTCAGTCGCTTTCGATCTGCCCACTTTGATGGGCTACGATTCCGACCACCCGGCCAGTGAAGGCGAAGTCGGCAAGTGTGGCGTGGCCATCGATTCGCTGGAGGACATGGAGATTCTGTTCAATGGCATCGACCTGGAAAAGACAACGGTCTCGATGACGATTAATTCTCCTGCATCGGTTTTGTGGGCGATGTACCTGGTGGTTGCAGAAAAGCAAGGCGCCGCCTGGAAGAACATTTCGGGCACGATTCAGAACGATATCCTCAAGGAGTACATCGCGCAGAAGGAATACATCTATCCGCCGGCGCCTTCGATGCGGCTGGTGGTCGACACTTTCGAGTTCGGCTCGAAATTCACGCCGCGCTTCAACACGATTTCGATCAGCGGATACCACATCCGCGAAGCTGGATCGACCGCGCTGCAAGAACTGGCGTTCACTTTATATGACGGTGTCGAATACGTGGAATGGGCGCGGCGGCGCGGCCTCGATGTGGATGAGTTCGGCCCGCGCCTGAGTTTCTTTTTCAACGCCCACAATGACTTTTTTGAGGAGATCGCTAAGTACCGTGCAGCGCGCAAGATCTGGCATCGCACCATGAAAGATCGCTTTGGCGCGAAGAACCAGCGCACCTGGCTGATGCGCTTCCATACGCAGACAGCGGGTGTGTCTTTGCCCGCGCAACAACCGATGAACAATATCGCCCGCGTTGCAGTGCAAGCGCTCGCGGCAGTGCTGGGTGGAACGCAGTCGTTGCACACCGATTCCTATGATGAGGCGCTTGCGCTTCCTACCGAAGAAGCGGCGCGGATCGCCCTGCGCACGCAGCAGATCATCGCCTACGAATCAGGGGTCGCGCACACCGTCGATCCGCTGGGCGGCTCATATTTTGTCGAAAACCAAACGCTCCAGATGGAAAACGGCGCCTTCGATTACTTCGGCAAACTCGACGCGATGGGCGGGATGGTAAAAGCGATCGAGAGAGGCTATCCGCAGAAGGAAATTGCCGAATCCGCTTATCAGTATCAGCGGGCAGTGGAAGCGAAAGAAAAAATCATCGTGGGCGTGAATGAATTCACCATCGAAGAAGAACCGCCGCATATTCTCTACATCGATGAAACCGTAGCTCGGCAGCAATCGGCAAAGCTGAAGACCTTGCGAGCGCGGCGCTCGAACGATCAGGTTCGCATGGCGCTCGATGCCCTGAAGAAAGCGGCGGCGCAGGAGCCGACTGCGGGATCGAACGGCAACGTCTCTTCCGCCAATACCATGCCCTACATCGTCGATGCCGTTCGCGCCTATGCCACTGTGGGAGAGATCTGCGAGGCCCTGCGGCAAGTGTACGGGACCTATACCGAGGTCAGCATTACGTAGCAGCCAACACATTTACGGTGACGTTTGCTGCGGCAGTTGCAGAACTTCACCTCGCTCGCCGCGCGACTAATTCGTTCTCTTCTTCTTGCTCTTCTTTGCGCCGGTCCCGTCCAATCCCCAGAGAATCAGATGACATTTGCGGCAGATGTCTTTCGTCTCGGTGTTTTGATTGAGGGCGTCTTCAGGAATCTCAGCCCCCATCTTCAGATGGTGGAGTTTGGTTCCCCCGTGGGCCAGGTGGCAACTGATACACGACATCTCCTCGCCGGTGATCGGATCGTGCCTTCCGCTCACAGGATGGCGCTCGTAGGGATGTCCCATGCTGTTGTTGAGATTGAGAACGATGGTCGGCAGGTAGCGCGAGGGGGTGCTCTCCGGAGTGCGGAGATGACATTGCAGACAAAGCTCGTTCACTTTGGCCCGTAGCAGCCTGGGCCTCTCGGAGCTGTGTGGAGTGTGACAACGCATGCACATTCCGGAGGCATAGGGAAAGTGGGCATCCGGCAGCGCTTCCGGCTCATGACACTCCAGGCAAACGGGCGACCTCGTCGACTTGAGCACGACGTAAGTCGCATCCTCGCGGTTCTCGACGATGTGACAGGAACCGCATCCTCGCTTGACCGCGGGATGGACGTGATTTCCTGTTGCGTGGTCGGCATGGCATTCCAAGCAGTTCGAGGTGTTATCGAGTCGAACGGGATGGGAGCCGGCGTGACAGAGGCAAGGCCAGAAGAGACAGGCCGTAAAGACAGAGAGCGATCGGTGTGCTGAAAGGATCATGGAAGTCCTCCGTCAGCGTTCCTGGCTTGGGGACGTCATGGTTCCCGCCGGTTTCAGGCGAACCAGGTACGGCGAGAAGGGGGTGACTTCCAGCGCCAATTTGTCTTTGGCAGAATAGATTCGAGGGGGACTCGCCTTCACAAACTTCAGCTGGCCGGCCCAGGGATCGAGCTTCACGCGGCTTCCGAGCGGCAAGGCTACGATCTGCTGCGGGTTGTCGAGCTCGAGGGCGGGTGCGCCATCGGCGAGCGCGCTCATGAACGATACGCGATTGTCAGTCACCAGGCTCTCGCCCAGATTTGACTTAATGAGATTGGGAACCTTGCGGCCATACCTGGCTAGGGCCTTCAGAAAAAGACCTGCCTCCGCGAGATTGTCTTTATACGGGGAATTAGCGAGGATCTTCATCCCCAGGGCGTCGGCTTCGCTTTCCTGCTCGGCGGTATGCTTGAAATCAAAGAGCGGCAATTGTTTGAAGCTGGGCACAACCAGCCGATCGTTGAAAGCGAAGCTGCTGTCGAGGTCGTGACCAAGAGCCGCATGCGCCAATAGATGTGCCAGAATGGCAGCCAGGGCGGCCTCGTTGGGCAAGGCATCGAGAAGTCCACGACTGACGAGAATCGTGTGGCCAATGGTTGCCACTTCAATCGGAGTGGTCGGGATGATCCGGCACCTGATTTCAGGGTCGAGGACAATCTTGTTGGTCACTTCCAGATTTGTGACCACGGTTTGCAGAACTCGATCGACCTCACCTTCCGGGACGACCAAGCCGAGCTCTTCGAGTTTTGTGATAACGTTGTCTTCCGCACGCCGCTGCCACGAGCGCTGAATATCGAGCGGGCTCTTGTCAGGAGTCTCCGACAAATCTCTGGCGGCGTCCGGATCGACCACTATCTCCGTAAACTCCGACTCCCGACCTGCCGGGTCGAGATCGTACCCCCAGATTCGCGTTTGGGCTTTCAGGCGCGGATTGTGCGTCTGCAGCTTGTTGGAGTCGAACTCTTCCGAGTAGACGACCGCGGGCAGCCATATCCCCGCGCGCAGGTTCATGCGCCAACTGTCGATATGAAACGTGCCATAGCTGCCGTTGAAACGGACGATGTTATAGCCGTCGTCCTCAACCCAGATCGCGCCCTTGAAATGGTTCCCCTTGTCTTTGCGCGGGCTCACTTCGAAGACCAGGCAGCGAATCTCTCCGAGGAACTCGCTCTGCATGTAGTGCAGTTGGTAGTTCTTGCGATCAAATCCAGTGCGGTCGACAAAGATCATGCTGGAGAACCCCACCGGACTCATGGAATAGAACTTGGAGAATGAGCCCGCCATGCGCTCGACCAACCGTTTGTCCAAGTAGAACTCCTCTTTCGTCTGCTGAAATCGAACCCGGCCCAGGAAGTAGTGATCTTCGCTGGGGACGAATCCCAGAGTGTTGTCCGGCCGCATCCGCTGCAGGTAAGTCTCGACCATCGGGCTATAGTTGCGGATAATGTCGGCGAGAGCCCGTTCGTTAGCGATGATTCGGTCGATGGATTGATTGGGATTGAATCTCGGATTACCACTTGCGGAAATCGGGACGCAGGCGAAAAAGATCAGAGCCACCAGAATAGTGCGCCGCATAGAGTCCGCCTCCTGTAGATCGAAGTCGCGTGAAGCTCAACAGGAACGCGTGCAACCTCTCATGTGCCTATCAAGCGTCAGGGAGGGAACGTGATCGATGCCGGGAGAAAACAGAATCTGGCCTTTGGGACCGGTGGAGTACCCCCTACCGGCCAACCGACACGAGGAACCGGGCACAAGAGGCTTGCCATGAAGCCTCACTTCTCGGAAAGGAAAGAGCCGAATCGGCGTTTCCGAGTGCTGAAACGTCTCGGGGGAAGACAGGCGGCATGTTAGCCTCAGAACTCTCAAAATCACAGTGAGGACGCTCACGGACGGGCGTGATTTGCTGCACAACTGTTCATTCCTTTCGGCTCGCGATCGCTAGCCGTTCCGCCAAGAAATCGACCGGGGCGGAATTAATCCCGCGCGGGGGGAAAAAGCCGCAGAAACTGCGAAGAAAGACACGATTTGGCCTGAAACGATTCCCGTAAGCTCCGAAGTCTTCTTCGTAAGTGATTGAAAAGACGATAGCGAACAAGCAGAATGAGTTGGCATGCAGCGTGCGTTGGGATGACATTGATTTGTATCGCCGTTGCAGGATTTTTCTGACGAGAAGAGCGCCGAAAGAGCCCAGACTATGCCGAACGAAACCCAACCCTCCTCAGCGAAGAATTGGAAGCTGCCGCAAGTATATACAATGGCCGCCATCTGCCTGGTCGTGGGCGTGGCGTTAGGCTATTTGTTTCGAGGCTCGGAGGCGCATTCCACCCCGGCCACACCGGCATCTGAGGTTGCTTCCGCGGCGAGTAATCCTGCTGGCTCGCATCCCCAGATGCCAAGCTTGGAAGACATGAAGCGTATGGCCGATAAGCAGGCGGAGCCCTTGTTGTCCAAGTTGAAGGCCGACCCCAATAACTCCGATCTTCTCAACCAGATTGGGATGCTCTACAAAGCTACGCATCAGTTCAAAGATGCGGCTGTTTACTATCAGAAAGCGATCAATGCCAATCCTGGAAATGTAGCGGCTCGCACCGATCTCGCCTCGTGCCTCTTCTACGATGGCGATGCTGACGGCGCCATTAGCCAGTTGCAGCAATCCCTGAAATACGATCCCAAAGATGCCAACTCGCTCTTCAATTTGGGGATGATTCGCCTGCAAGGGAAGAACGATCCCGCTGGAGCAGTCACTGCCTGGCAACAGTTGCTGAAGTTGAATCCTAAACTAAGTGACGACAAAAAGGCCTCGGTCGAGAAGTTGATCGCTGAGACGCAAAAGCGCGGCAAGGCGAACAACTGAAAACAACTTCGATTTATTTACTGCGCAGCAATCGATTCCGCCGTTGCGCTTTTGGCCCGACCACACAACTACGCCAAACAGTGAGGATGAGGGCGCTTCTTTCCATATTTGCCAATCCTTAGGACCACCAATCGCGGGCACCCGGCGCGGCGGTCGGGCAACTATCAGGCCAGATAAGGGGTTGCAAAGCTCCGCGAAATGACCAGCGTAATGGGGCGCGCCCTAAAGTTTCCTAGCAAAAGCCGATGGAACCGGTATGGCCACATCTGTACCTTGCCGCCGCTTCTGGCCGCTGGTTTCATTCTGGCTGGTTTGCGCCGGAATTTCCCCCGGTGCAACGGGCGATGCGCCCGAGTTTACGTATCACAGCAACGTCACTGAAGTCCGGCTGACCTTCTCAGCCACCGACCAGAACAATCACGGCGTTGCCACGTTGCAGGCCAAAGACTTCGCGGTCGTCGACAAAGGATTCATCGTACGCGATTTTCAGAGCTTTACCCGTTCTGACTGGACGAAACTGGAAATCGCCATTCTCGTTGATGCCAGCGAATCCGTTGGGCCGCGCTTCCGGCAGGAAGTTGCCGCCGCACTCGAACTGGTCTCTCAGACGGACGGAGTGCCGGACGAGAATCTCTCGATCTTCTCTTTTCAGGGTCTTGAACCCGCATTGGTCTGCGCCGGAACTTGCCGCGCCTCACATGCAGCTGAGCGGCTACCCGTGGCACGGGCAGGCGGCCTGACGCCGCTCTTTGACGCGATCGTCTTTTCTTCCGATTTTCTTTCGAAGCAGGGCGACGATCATACCGACAAAGTCTTAATCCTGTTCTCGGATGGCGAAGATACCATCAGCCGCAGTTCGCTTCGCGATGCCGTCGACACCGCGCTGAACAAAGGCGTGCAGATCTATGGAATCGACCTCAGCCATGTCTGTGCCTCGCAAGGAGGCGCCATTCTGCAGAGTCTCTCCACCGCAACCGGCGGCCGCTATTTTGGTCCGAGGACCGAAGCTCGCGAGGCTATGAATGTAATTCTTGAGGGTTTTCGCGCAAACTATATTGTCAGTTATCGATTACCGAGTCGCGGATTCGGCTTTCACGATGTCCGGATTCTTCCCACTCACAACCTGAACCTGCAATTCCGCAGCCGAAGCGGATATTACTATCCAAATCAAATTCGGTAATTGGGAGCCTATGAAACACACGCTGTGTTGCATCTTTTTGTTGACGTCCTCTGTCTTTCTTTCCGCTCAAACCCGTCAGCAAGGTACCATCATCCGCATGCGTATGACGGATTGCATGGGGCCGCAGCATGGATTCATGGCGGCCATGTCGGGCGGCGGTAGAGTGGAACCAGGTGCGCTCTGCCCCGAGTACGTTTTAGTAGCCGACAAAGTCGTCTACGTCATCACCGGAAGGAGTTCCGAGCAACTTGTTCCGTTGGCGGAAATCACGCGCTTTCGCCTGGTAAAAAACGAACTGGTGATTCGCGTTGACGACGCGCCCAAGGAATCTCACTTCCACATCAAGGCGATGGTCCTCCGTCCCGAGTGGGATCGCGATCAGATGCTCGAGGACGCGCAAGCTGCCGCTCTCAGCCGTCATATGGAGGACGCCACAATCAGAGAGCAGTAGTTGCCCGAAGATCCCACATCCGACGACGGGATGACTCGGCGGTCGCCATCGCCGTGGCCATCTCGCCCGGAATCAGAGAGACTCTTGGATCGCGTTTCGCCGCGACCTGACCCTGACTCGCACCTCGCACTGCCGTGTCTGTCTGCGAGTTTAGGCGCCGCCCACGTCGCCCCGCTCTCCGCAACCGCCGCCTGCTCAATTTAGTCATGGATTGCACACGCGGAATTTGTAGAATGGCTGCTAACCTTGGGCTTCACCAACGCCCAGTGAGTGCTCCCGAACGGTTGGGCCTAAAATCCTCAAAATGTGATTTCAGTCACATCCTCATGTGACTTTGGATGTGGCTGGAAAGACGGGGCGAGCCCAATGTAACTCGAAGTTGGGTTTCAAAAGGGGAATCCCAGGAATTGCCCTTCGCGGAGAGTACTTGCCGGTTCGAACTGCCGATGCAATCGCCGCTCACACGCTGGGAAGGACGGTCAAATCCTATGAACCGCAGAATCTCTCGAATATTCGGCTACCCGGCAGTGGCCGCGCTGCTGATATTCGTGCCACACCTCGCACTGGCGGGAAACATCCTCCAACTTTCTGGCTCCTATCAGGTAGTGGGAAAACCCGCCACCGGGCCACAAACTCGCATCCGGCTTCACATTCACCTTGTAAATCGTGGCTCACGCGACCTCAAAATCCAGCGGCTCGCATTCTGGAGTTTTTCCCATCCCGGTCAATCGCAGGCCTGTTCTATCTCGCTGCACACCGACGGATCGGCGGATGCGACACAGGATTTCACGGTCCCGCGTCCCGAATATGAATTGTGGCTCCGAGGAGCTCGACCGAGATTGATTCTCGAAGTGCTGGGGTCGTCTGGCCGCCGAACCACAGAGGTCGTTCGGCTGGATCGCGTTTCCGGCGGGAAGGCAGACTGACTATGCGCACATTCAACCTCATGGCTTGCATCGCGATCGTGATTGGGCTGTGCGCTCCCCAGGCTTCCTTCGGCCAGTATGCCATCAGCACCACCGCCGGCGGCGGACCGAATAATCTGCCTGCACTTGAATCGAGCATCGGATACTCAGGAAGTGTGGCGCGAGATGCGGCAGGCAATACCTATATCGCCGATTCCTACTCAAGTCAGATCTTCAAAGTCTCTACGGCGGGCACCCTGACGGTAGTCGCCGGGAACGGCACCCTCGGGTACTCGGGCGACGGAGGTGCAGCAACCAACGCAGCGCTCAACGGCCCGGAAGGTGTGGTTGTGGACGGTTCGGGCAATATCTTCATCGCGGATACGAATAACTCGGTGATTCGCGTGGTCAATACCGGAACGGCGGCCATCACCATTGCAGGAGCTGTGATCCAACCCGGCACAATTCAAACCGTGGCCGGCAGCGGGACAGCGGGATATTCCGGTGATGGCAATCCGGCTACCAACGCCGATCTGAACGGTCCCTTCGGCGTGTTCGTAGACGGTCAGGGAAATATCTTTATCGCCGACACGGAGAACTCGGTGATTCGTGAAGTGGTAGCCAGCACGGGCAACATTCAAACGGTGGCCGGAAATAATACGAACGGATATTCGGGCGACGGAGCAGCCGCAACGAGTGCGCAACTCGACCTGCCACAAGGCGTTTTCGTTGACACCACGGAGAACATTTTCATCGCGGATACCTTTAACTCTGTGATCCGCGAGGTGACTGCCGGAAACGGCAACATTCAAACGGTGGCCGGGTCATATTACGCGTGGGTCGACACATGCAATTACTCGGGCGACGGCGCCTTGGCCACGAGCGCGCAACTCTGTCTTCCCAATGGCGTCTTCCTCGATGGCTCTGGAAACATCTTCATCGCTGACACCGATAACTCCGTGATCCGCGAGGTGACGAGTGCGAACGGCATCATTCAAACAGTCGCGGGAGATGGAACAGCCGGCTATGCCGGGGACGGAAACTCGGCGAACAGCGCGGAATTGAACAATCCCAGCGGCATCTTTGTCGACGCCGCAGAGAACATTTTCATTGCCGATACCGATAATTTCGTGATTCGCGAAGTGACGGCAGGCAACATTCAAACTATCGTCGGAAACAATACGCAGGCTTATTCCGGTGACGCTGGGCCGGCGACGAGCGCCTCGCTGAACATTCCTGGAGGAGTGGCCATCGATGGCTCAGGAAATCTGTTCATCGCAGACACGTATAACTCGGTAATTCGTGAGGTTGTGGCGGCGACGGGCACGATTCAAACCGTGGCCGGGACTGGCATCGTCTGTGCTGTTCCCAGCACCGGTTGCGGAGACGGTGGGCTGGCTACCAGTGCGAATCTCAACTTCCCGCAAGCCGTTTTTGTTGATGCTCAAGACGACGTTTTCATCGCCGACACCGAGGATTATGCGATTCGCGAAGTGGTAGCTGCTACCGGCAACATTCAAACGGTGGCCGGCACGCCCGGCACTGCGGGTTACACGGGTGACGGAGGTGCAGCCAAAAGCGCCGAACTCAGCCGTCCTTATGGCGTTCTGGTGGACGGCTCAGGAAACATCTTCATCGCAGATACGGACAATTCAGCGATTCGCGTGGTCAATACAGGAAGCGCTGCCATTACGATCGCCGGAGTCGTGATCCAACCCGGCACCATTCAGACCGTCGCCGGCAACGGCACGGCTTGCACTGACACCAGCTCTGGCTGCGGTGATAGTGGACCGGCGATCAGCGCTGAACTTAACTTTCCCGGTGACGTTTCGCTCGATACCAGCGGCGACATCTTTATCGCGGATACGTTCAACAACGCCGTCCGCGAAGTTGCTGCCTCGAGCGGAACGATTCAGACGGTCGCGGGAACCCTTGGCACGCGTGGCTACGCTGGTGACAACGGAGTGCCAACCAGTGCGTTGCTCGACACGCCTTACGGTCTGTTCGTGGATTCGTTCGGGAACATCTTCGTCGCAGACACGGAGAATTCGGCAGTCCGTGAGGTGGTGGGCGTGGCCAACATCATTCAGACCGTCGCGGGAGACGGTACTTACGGATTCTCCGGCGACGGCGGATCGTCCATCGCCGCGGAGCTCGCTCACCCCCTAGGTCTCGTGAGTGGTTCGTCCGGTACAATTTTCGTTGCCGACACAGAAAATTCGCGAGTGCGGCAATTACTGTCCACGGTCACTGTCGTGCCTGTCCCCTCCACGTCCACCGTGCCGCTCAGCGGGACGCAGCAATTTGTTGCAACGGTAACTGGAACGAACAACGCGTCGGTCACCTGGCAGGTGGACAGCGTGACCGGCGGTAACTCGACGGTCGGAACAGTCTCGGCCGGCGGGCTGTATCAGGCACCGGCAAATCTGCCGTCTCCATCCACTGTAACCGTCACCGCGATCTCCGACGCGAACGGCTCCACTTCGGGGTCCGTCCAGTTGACGATTGCCGGCGCCGGGACGCCTGCGGTCAGCATAAGCAGCTCACCCTCGGGCGTGACCGACGTTTACACGAGCACAACGCAAACCTTCACGGCGAATGTAAATGCAGAGACGAATACCGCCGTGAACTGGGAAGTGAGTGGAGTCGCCGATGGTAACTCGACTGTCGGAACCATCTCCACCGCTGGAGTCTACTCGGCACCATCCGCGGTACCGAGTCCAGCGCTGGTCATCATCACGGCAGTTTCGCAAGCCAGTGCGTCGATCTCTGCTTCGTATCCAATCAGCATCGTCACCGCCCCCGCGGCATCCCAGCCGCCTGCGCAGACGATTTCGCCGGGATCAGCGGCCAATTATTCGCTTTCATTGAAAGCAAACACTGGAAATCCTCGGCAGCCGATTACTCTCTCCTGTTTGCAAAGCTCCTTGCCAACCGGTGCGACGTGCACCTTCTCGCCCAAGACCATCACTCCCGGTTCATCCGCTGTGCCATTTGCCCTCACCATCAATGTGCCGGCGGGAGCAGCATCTTTGCTGAGACCTGCCGGACTGTCATTCGCGTCGATGCTCTTCGCACTGATGCCGCTGGGTGGGATTTTCGTGATCGCCATGCCACGCAAGCGGCCGGGACGTTGGCTGGGGCTCGCATTCGCTGGCATCATGCTGGTGTTGTTGAGTGCCTGTGGCAGCAGCAATTCAGGCAGCACGTCCGGAACAAATCCGGAGACAGGGACGTACACCGTGCAGGTTCTTGGGACAACAGCAGCACAGCCGACTCCCACGCCCATCACGACGGTTGGTCTAACTGTACAGTGACTGCTATTTTGAGATCGACGAATGTAGAACTGCCGGCTGGCTATTTCCTGGGCTTCCCGATGCGCTGGGCAGTCGCAAACATCTTGGCAACCGAGTCCAGGTCCTTCGGCTGCACTCTGCCTGCTGGAATACGCATGTGGGTGAGGTCTTCGAGTTTCAGCAGCAAATCCACGAGTGCCATCGAGTCAATCAGGCCAGACGAAACCAAAGGAGTGTTCTCGTCAATGCTCACCCCGGACTTGCGGATCAGACCAACGATGTGTTGAATCATCTGCTGCGCTTCTGCGGTCATTCGGAAAGCGGTCTCCTAAGTCTCAGTGTTCAGTTCGGGAAGTTCATGTAAGAGTTTCTCGCGAGTCGCCGACCGTGCAGCTTTTCCTGCTGTGCTCTTCACGATCCATTTCGGAGGCTTCAGAAGGATTGTCCGGACCGCGATCCCCATACCGGCGACGATACAACTACGGATCTCGGCTTCGATGTTCACGGCGTTAGCGAGTAAATCTTCGCGCTCGAGTTCGGCAATAACGATGATGTCTTCGGTCCCAAGCTCGGCATTGTACACACCCATTGCGATCACCCGCCCATCGTGAACGGCGGGATGCCCGGAAACAATCTCCTCGATATCCTGCGGATAAATGTTCTCTCCGCCGATGATCAGCAGGTCTTTCTTTCTGCCGACCACATACAATTCGCCATCGAGATAGAAACCTAGATCGCCGGTTCGATACCAGCCATCAACCAGAACCTGGCTGGTCAGGTCGGGACGATTGTAATAGCCCTCAAATAAACAGTCGCTTTTGATCACAATTTCGCCGACACAACCGTCAGCGAGGGTCACACCAGAATCCGATACGATTTGAACTGCATGATTCGGCAGCAATCGCCCTGAGGAAGTAAACGGAATCGCACCCGGAGTGCCTTCTGCCACCGAAATGATGCTATGCGCGCTTCGAAACTGCTGGCCATCGCCCCAGACACGCGCAGGCCCAGTCGTGCCGTCGGCGTTCGATTGGGTTACTGCGAAAACATTCTCTGCCATGGCGTACGAAGAACACAGCGCGGCCGGCTTTAGTCCGGAAGTAGCAAACGCCTTCTCGAACTCGAACATGCTGCTTTGTCGTACTGGTTCAGAACAATTGATCAATGCACGAACCGACGACAGATCACAGGGCAAACGCTGACTCTGCCGAATACGCCGCGGCACGAATTGAAAAGCAAAATTCGGCAGCCACGCCAGTGTGCATTTGTGCTCGCTGATGATCTCTAACATTGTCTCCGGGTGCATGACCCAGTCGAGAGGCGACTGCATCACGAGAGGGATGTGACAAACCATGGGCAGCATGAAGCACGCGATCAGCCCCATGTCATGGTACAGGGGCAACCAGCTGTAAACGCGATCGGTGCCTTCGTCGATCTGTAACGCTCGCGTCAGGTGTTCGAGCTGGCGCAATACCGCCGCGTGAGTCAGGGCAACCCCTTTCTGCAATCCCGTCGTTCCCGCCGAATGCTGGATGAATGCAAGGCTCTGGGCGTCGATGGCCGAATGGGGAGTCTTCCAGTTAACGCCCGCCAGTTCGACGTTGTGCTTGCGAGCGGCTTGCGCGCGAAGCAATTTCGCTCCGTCACGCAGCGAAACATGATCGAGCATCTCGTCGGGAAATTCTGTGTCGATCACCACCGCCTTTGCCCCTAGATTCGCTGTCACTCCTGCAAGACCAGAGCGGTATTTTGAAGCTTCCACCTTGAAGTTGGGGTATGCAAGAAATGCGGGCACGGCGCCGCACATCATGGCGCCGACAAAGGTTGTCATCGCGAGAATGCTTTGGGGCATGATGATGACTACGCGATCTCCGGCGGTCACCCCGTCATTTCGCAGAGTCTCGGCCTGCAGGCCGGCGCTGTGGCGGAACTCACCGAAGCTTGCCGTCTGTTGCTCATCTTCGTCGATCCAGGCGGTAACGAAGCGGCGATCGGCCGGGGCCGCATTCAGCGCATCGATAAGATTGCGGTAGCGGAGCACACGTCATTGTATTCGACACTGTCGAGTTTTCTTGTAACCACTGCGCTGGCCCTTTATTCTTGTTCGCTGTCTGCGGGCGGGGTTTGCGGGCGCAGGTGATGGCCCAACCCGGTCCGTTCTCGTAATGCAGGGAGGAAGGTTGCTCCAGGCGATTTCTTACTGCCTGTTGTTTCTGCTCTGTGCAGTCGTCTGCGCCACGGTCCGCTCGCGACCTTGGCGGCAAGCCGTCTTGCTCATCGCCAGCTTCGCACTCTATCTCACCTGGGGCATCTGGTTCGCGGCAATTCTCCTCTTCTCCACGGTCATGAATTTTCTGCTCGGAAAGTGGCTTCGTACAAAGCCCTCGGCTTCGACCCTGTGGGTCGGAATTGTTCTGAACCTGATGCTGTTGAGCAGTTTCAAGTATCTGCCCGAAGCTGCCGTCCACTTTCCTATCGCTTGGTTGCAGGAGTTCTCACACCTTGTGCTTCCGCTCGGAATTTCCTTCTGGACGTTCCAGGCAATGAGCTATCTGTTTGATCTTTACCGCGGTGAGGAACTCGACCCATCATTCTTTGAGTTTGCTCTCTACATGGTCTTTTTCCCAGTCACCATTTCCGGACCGATCTGCCGCATGCCCGATATGCTGCCTCAATTTCGTTCCGAAGAAACCACATCTTGGAACGACGTCAGGAATGGCTTCAGGCGCATCGCGACCGGCATCTTCATGGTGCAGTTGGCCAAACTGCTGGGAAGGGGGATTCTGGCCGGCGACGGGATCAATAGCGGATTTGATCGCGTCACGCACTGGAGTGGCGCCGACGTCTGGTGCCTCGCTCTTGGGTGCGGCTTGCAGCTGTTCTTCGATTTCGCTGGCTACTCGCACATCGCGATCGGCGCCGCCAGGGTTCTGGGCATTACGGTGCCCGAAAACTTCGCCCGCCCGTTTCAATCCACTACCCCATCCATCTTCTGGACGCGCTGGCACATGTCGCTCTCCTTCTGGATTCGCGACTACGTTTTCCTCCCGCTGGCAGTGGTGCGCCGCGAGGTGTGGTGGCGAAATCTCGCGCTCGTTATCTCGATGGTCTTGTTCGGGTTGTGGCATCAAGCCAGCACGCTTTTTCTCTTGTGGGGGTGCTATCACGGACTGCTGCTGGTCTTGCACCGCCAGGCGCAGCAAGTACAGC
>Ga0335073_10000788_pt1 | contig 41531 bp, 26 predicted proteins | sample Lox_Sample_22_FD_207093 | JGI IMG/M metagenome (GOLD analysis project Ga0335073, IMG submission 207093) | Soil microbial communities from Loxahatchee National Wildlife Refuge, Florida, United States - Lox_Sample_2.2 | ecosystem: Environmental > Terrestrial > Soil > Wetlands | place: USA...
CAGATTTATGTAGTACGCCATGGCATTGCGATTGATCGAGAAGATCCGAAGTGTCCACCGGACCCGGAGCGCTATTTGACGGAAGAGGGCATTGAGAAAACGAAGAAAGTGGCCGCGGGTGTAGCAGCGTTGAGCGGCTCAGCGGATTTGTTGCTTTCCAGCCCGTATGTCCGCGCGATGCAAACGGCCGAGATTTTTGCAGCCGTGCTCGACTATTCCAAACAGAAGATTCGCCGCAACGACTTGCTCCTACCGGGCGCCGACCCGACGCTCTTTTTCCGCGAACTGGCCAAGGACAAACAAACCGCAACGTTGTTCGTCTTCGGCCACGCTCCGCATCTCGACGAGTTGATCGCCACCGCGTTGGGCTCAAAGCACCACATCACGTCGCTCAAGAAAGCCGGCGTAGCACTCCTCGAACTAAAGCGCGTCTCACCCCCCAGCGGCGAGTTGGTCTGGCTGGCGACGCCCAAACTGTTCCGCCGCGCCCCGAAATAACTGCGCACTACTAGCTATTCACTCCTCGCCGCTCACCTTCCTTCCGCAGTTGATAGAGGGCAATCAGCGCGAGAAGCATCAAGTTCGGGAATAGCAGCGGAGCCAGAGGTGGCGCACCGTAGATGAAATTGTCGAAGGGGTGCATGGAGGGGCCGCGGAGATTGGCGGCAGCATGTAGGACAAAGCCCCAAACACCGACGCAAGCTTCGAGCAGCACCAGAAGGATACAAACGTCTAGGTAGCCCTGCGATACTTGCATGAGCAGCGGGACTAACAGGAAACCGACGGCGAAGGCGCTGGCGACGACCGGAACCCATTCGACCGGGCGAAAGAAACCATTCCCGGCGTGATCGGTGAGGCTGAAAACAAAGTTGCCAAAGAAGCCGCCGAGCGCAAACAACAAGACCCACTGCGCCCACTCCAGTTTCTCGGACGGCACCATGCGATTGAGAATCAGCAGAAAGCCGAGGCCGGTGTACGCGAGCGGCGCGGCGAACGGCGCGGAGTACGTCAAGCTGCGCATAGTGCGTTCGTAGAAGAAGTGGCTCTCGAGATGAAGAATGACTCCGGAAAGGCCGACCAGAACCGCGCACCAGCCCACCAGATAGCCGAGGTCTTTCCAGACGGCCGGCCACCGCGGGCGCAACGCAAGAGCGATGAGCAGTACGACAGGTGCGGACGCGGAGAAAAAAAACGGAATGTATTCGGCGCGATTGCGAAATTGGTTCACTGAATGGGCGAGGTAAATATCGAAGGTAAGAAAGCCGACGTTAGCGTTCGCAAACAGTTCGATCCAGAGCTGCGGGCGAAGGTACCAGGGCGGCGTACTTTGCGGCGCTGCCGCTTCACTTGGCATGGCCGTGTTCCTTGCGGAGTTCGGCCGCCATGGCTTGCAGTTCCACCGTCTTTTGCAGCATCGGATAGTTGCCGTGCCATTGCACGAAGTCCGCGCCACCCATGAATGCGCCGTGTTTGCTCGTGCGGCCATCGTAGTGCCACAGATCGAAATAAACGAAATCGATGCGGTTCGAAAAAGGCGGCCCGGTGAGCACGCCGTCTTTGCGTAGGCCGTTGACGATATCTTGCGCGGCGCGTACGCGATCGTTCGTCACCTGAACCACCTGCTCGGCCTGCGTGTAGACACGGTCCACCAGCGCCGGCGTGTGGCACTGCAGGCAAATCTGTTTCATGTGCGCCTGATTGACGGCGGCGTTCGGCCGCTTCTCGGTGATGGCGTTGGCCAGATAGTAGGACAGCCGCTCGGAAGGATCGTGCGTAACGCCGAGCCCGTTGATGCCGCTCATGTGGCAGGTCGCGCAGGTGGGCACGAACATGTCCCGCGTAGTGAGCGTTTTCGGCGGCGCGTTCAGATTGAGCAGTTGCTCTTGCGCCTGAAACATCATGCCGTGCTTCGATTCTTCGTAAATCTCGATTTGCGAATGATCGGGTCCCATATGGCACTGGGCGCAAGTTGTAGGCCGGCGCGCGATTGCCACGGAGGAAGTGTGCCGCGTGTGGCAAGCGGTGCAGTTGCCGATCGTACCGTCGGCATTTGGTTTGCCGACGCTGTGGCACTGTTCGCAGCCGCTCGTCATGGCCGAGCCGCCTTCGAGCTGCACAAACGGATGCGGAGGCCGTCGCGTGCCGCCGGGCTGATAGGTTTCGGAGAAGTTGACCTGCTCGGGAGTCAGGCCTTTTTCGCCGTAGATCGCTGCCCAGGCCGGTGCGGCGTGACGCGAGTGCAAAAATTGCTGATAGATCCCTTCGTGGCACGACCGGCAGTTTCCGGCGGTGAGTTTCGTCGAGATGACGAAGCCGTGGTGGTCTTTCTTCTCCTGATTCGCCGCCGGCTGGTGGCAGTCGAGGCAGTTCACGCCTTTCGCCGCGTGCGTGCTCATTTCGTATTCGTGGACGACGGAATATTGCGTGCGCGCATGGCATTCCGCGCACTTGCCAGTGGCGCGCACCAATTCCGCCGAAGGCTGATCCGTTTCGATCTTGGGTCGTGCCCGATTGACCAGAAAAGCCCCGAGGATCAGCGCAAACGCGATGAGCACAGCGAGAAACACGGAACGAAAGGACATGGCGCTCCTCGGAGTTGGTGTGCCGCCTGTCTGGAGGGAGATGACCCGTGCGTATTCTACTTGCAACGATGGAGAAGTGTATAAATAAAATCGCGATCATCCACCGGCGACTTACCGGCGTGACAGTGGTCATCTTCCCGAGGGTGACGCTTCGTTCCAAGCGAACGCGTTCTGAGCGAACGGGTCAGTGCCTCGCCGAATCCGGGACGCGCGTCTGGTCCGTGATCCAGTTGACTTCCCAGGTCTTGCCGCCATCGTCGGAGAACGATTGCTCGAAGTGCGGCGTTGTGTTCATGTTGGTCCAGCGAAAGCGGACGAGGATGGCTCTGTGATCGGCAGTGTATTGCGTGTCTTGCGCAAAGAATTCGCCGACACCATCTTTAAATTCCCCAACCTGCGGTGGATCGAGGACACCAATCCTTTTGTTAGCCCAGTAGAGCCGCCACTGGTGGGAAGTTGGATTGTAGGTGCGCAGGGTGAGCCCTTCGATCTGGCCGTCGGAGCCGTTGAGGAGGACCTGGTCGATTTGCGAGCCGTCGTAGATGGCGCGGCAAACACCGGTGCCATCAAAATCCACCCAGGTGTTCGAGCCGGTGAGCGGATGGAGCCGGCGCTTCAAATGAAATTTCCACGAGCCGAGCAGCGGATCAAAATCGTGCGAGCCGTCGCGCTGCGCCGGCGATTGCGGCCGGTCTTGGCGAGCGGGTGATGCGAGGGTCGGTAGAAAGAGAATAAGAACGGAGAGCAGGAATGACAGCAAGGTACGTTTTTTCCGATGCATGGCGATGGGCCTCCGAAGGGTCTGATGCGTTGCGCTGTGCGCTGACGAGAACAGTGTCGCTGCAAGGAAGCAGAAGCGATGCGAATGAAGAATGCGAGCCGAGGCAAATGCCCGACCAAATTGGAAGGTCACTATTCGCCGTAGGGGACCCAAATGTTTTTGGTTTGCGTGGCGTGGTGGAGGAAGTGTTGGCCCTGAGACTGCGCGGGATCGAACCAGTCTAGGGCGCGGCCTTCGTTGGTGAAGGTTTGTTTGAGGTTGCCGATGCTGAGAGCTTTGGCGGTGGCGCAAGTAGCGGCGTCGGCGAAGCACCAGAGGGCGTCGAGGTCGTCGTGTTCGGCTAACGTTTTCAGGAGTTCGTTGGGGCGGCCGGTGACTAGGTTGATGGCGCCTGCGGGAAGATCGCTGGTTTCGAAGAGCGAGTAGAGATCGCCGGTGATAAGCGGATAAAGTTCGCTGGGAACGGCGACGACCGTGTTGCCCATGGCGAGCGGGGGCATGACGGTGGAAACGAATCCGAGGAGTGGAGCTTCGCTGGGGCAGCGAATGCCGATCGTGCCAACGGGTTCGTGCATGGCGAGCGTGACGTTGCGGAACGGCGGATTGTGAACGGCGCCGTCGAATTTGTCGGCCCAGGCCGCGTAGAAGAAGATGCGCTCGATGCTGGTGGAGATTTCGGCGTGCGCTTCGTTTTTGCCGACCGCTTCGCCGAGCCGCGCGGCGATTTCTTCGCGGCGCTGCGATAGATTTTCCGCGAGATAGAAGAGGACTTGCGCGCGGGTGTGCGCGGTGGCCTTGGGCCAGGCGGTAGCTTTGCGCGCGGCTTCGACGGCGTTGCGAAGGTCTTTGCGATTGCCGACCGGAGCCTCGCCGAGGAGGCGGCCGTCGGCGGCGTGGACGGGGAAGGAGTAGCCGGAGTCGGGGCGCGCTTGTTTGCCGGCGATGAAGAGTTTTACGGTGCGGTCGATTTCGGGAGTCGAAGAAAAAGCAGATCCCTCCGCCGCAGGCCGCGCAGGAGCGCGTCCTGCGGGTCGGGATGACAAGGAGGAGGAGTTGGCAGTGGAAGGAGCTACGGCCCGACTGAAGTCGGGCCCTCCCGCAGAGGCGCCACCATTTTCGGCGTCGCCGTTTTCGTTTGCGGACGCGGAAACGTCTGCGTCGTCGGGCGGCTGATCGATCACCCGAGTGCCAGGGGCGAGCGGTGGGCGCTGGAGTTGTGGCGCGGTTTTGAACCAGGTGGGTTCGAGATATTCGAGGAGGCCTTCGCGTCCGCCTTCGCGCCCGTAGCCGCTCTCGCGATAACCGCCAAAGCCGCAGCTCGCGTCAAAAAGATTTGTGCAGTTGACCCAGACGACGCCGGCTTTGATTTGCGCGGCGATGTGTAGCGAAACATTGATGCTTTCTGACCAGACACACGCGGCGAGGCCGTACACAGTATTGTTGGCGAGTTCGACGGCTTCGGCAGGCGTGCGAAAGGTCATGGCGGCGAGAACCGGGCCGAAAATTTCCTGCTGGGCGACCACGCTGGTGGGATGAACATTATGGAGCAACGTCGGAGGGAAGTAGAGGCCGCGCGAAGGTAGGGGAATTTGCGGCTGCCAGCAGGTGGCCCCTTCGGCGACGCCCTGCGAAACGAGGCGCTGAATGCGTTCGAGTTGGACCCGCGCGACGATGGCGCCGATGTCGATGGATTTATCCAACGGCGGGCCGATGCGCAGCGTGTTCATGCGATCGCAAATTTTAGCGATGAGCGGTTCGGCAATGCTTTCCTGCATGAGCAAACGCGAGCCAGCGCAGCAGACCTGGCCCTGATTGAACCAGATGCCGTCCACCAGACCTTCGACAGCGGAGTCGAGATCGGCGTCTTCGAAAATGATGAACGGCGATTTGCCCCCGAGTTCGAGAGAAAGTTTTTTGTGGGAAGTGGCGGTGGCTTTGCGAATGGCCCGGCCGACTTCGGTGGAACCGGTGAAAGCGATTTTGTCCACATCAGGATGCGCGACGAGTGCTTCCCCGGTTGAGCCATCGCCGGTGACGATGTTGACGACGCCAGGAGGAAGATCGATCTCCTGGCAGATTTCGGCGAAGGCCAGCGCGGTAAGCGGAGTGAACTCGGCGGGCTTCAGAACCACGGTGTTGCCGGTTGCCAGCGCGGGCGCGATTTTCCACGCGAGCATCAGCAGCGGAAAATTCCAGGGAATGATCTGGCCAACGACGCCGCAGGGCGAGTAACCGGGAAATTCGTCGGGGAGAAGCTGGGCCCAGCCGGCGTGATGATAGAAGTGGCGGGCGACGAGCGGAATATCAATGTCGCGGGATTCGCGGATGGGCTTGCCGTTGTCGAGTGTTTCGAGGACGGCAAGGCGGCGGGAATGTTTTTGGATTTTGCGAGCGAGAGCGTAGAGATAGCGTGCGCGAGCGTGTGGCGTGAGCGCTTGCCAGGCAGGGAGAGCGGCACGGGCGGCTTGGACGGCGGCGGCGATATCTGGTGCGGAGCCTTGGGCGATGTCGGCGATTTTTTCCGTCGTAGAGGGATCGCTCGTGTCGAAGAACCGATTTTCAGCGGGAGGGTTCCACTGGCCGTTAATGAAGTGCGTGAAGCGGCGATGGTGCGCGTCGAGCCAGGCGAGAGCTTCTTTGGGATCTTCGGGAGCGGGACCGTAATCCATGGAGAGGAACTTTTCAGTGCGGCTCATGGGAGTTGATTGTAGCAGGATGGCGATTGGTGACTACTGACTGCCGGGGTCCGGCCCCACCTCCCTTGTTTTTGGGAAGGATATCAAAGGAAAGGAGTTAGGAGAGGGGGGCAGCAAAAGATGTGTAGATAAAGGACTTACGGACGAAAGGCAATGGCAGGAGTTCTGGGAGTCAATGGTGCTCTCCGGCGCGGCAGGACTTACACGGTACTTGGAAATAGCCCGGCTGGTTGATTTGCTCGCAAAGATTAATAGGTCATTGAGCAAGGCCTTTTCGCGAGCGGAGGTGGTTCGAGTATTCTGGCTGGAGAGGCAGCGACCATCGCAAGCGAAAAGCAAGATCGTAGCCCGTATCCCACGGTGGGCGGGCAGACTGGCGGGGCTGTGCAGTTGATGGATGCGCAACGGAGCAAGACCGCGAATCCATGCATCTGGTTTTCTGGCGCCGAACAGCCACCCGATTCCGGAGAAATCGATAGTCACCACACCCTCCTGGCCCTGGTGCGGCGGATCTACTCGCAGCGCTTAACCGGCAAGCTACAACTGGTTTTTGGACGGGTGGAAAAGGCGCTCTTTTTCGATGCCGGCGAAGTGGTGTTTGCGACGAGCAGCGACCGGCAGGATGGGCTTGGCGAAGTGATGCTGCGCACCGGAGCGCTGACGCAGAGCCAGTTTGAAGAGGCATCGACACTGGTTGAGACGGGCCAACGATTTGGTTCGGCAATCGCCGAGATGGGCATCTACGGAGTCGAGGAGATTATCAGCTGGGTGCACCGCCAGGTGCTGCAGATCACCGCCTCCGCGGTCGACTATCCCGCCGGGCGATACTTTTTCTTCAGCTCAGTGGAAAAGAACGTGGTGCCGGAAATCGGCGCGCCGGTGCCGCTGGGAAAAATGCTCTTGGCGGCCGTGCGCAAGGCTGCTGATCTGCCGCTGGAGCAACTCGCCGAGGACGCTGATCTGCCGCTGGAGCTCGCGGCTGATGCCCGAAGCCTCGTTAAGGCCGAGGAATTGGAAGACGGAGAGCGGCACGTGCTCAGCCGCATCTCCCAACACGTTTCGGCTAAACAGCTGGTGGCACAAAGCGGATTGCCAAGACCGGAAGCCTCGCGCGCGCTCTATGCGCTGTTGCTGTTAGGATTTGTCGTCGGTGCACCGGAGCAGGCACGACCAAAGCCAGAGCCGGTCGTTCCCAGTGCGGCTGCGGCGCCCGAGCCGCCGAAAGCGGTCGAAGCTCCCAGCTCCACGAAGATTCCCGAACAGCAGGCGGAGGGCACCGTCGTCCCGGCGGAAGAACCGGCAGCGAAAAAGGCGGACGCGTCTTCCTCAGAAAACATCACGCACTCGCAGCCGCGCGTCGAACAGACGGCGGACGATCCGGAGGAACCTAAGGAAGGGGAAGGAATTCCGGCGACGCCTCTCGCGCTGTTGAAACCGAATGCAATCGCACGCGAAGTGGTGGTGCGAGCAACCGGTCTCGTCGGAGAGGAAAATGGGCCGGGATGCCAGCTTTTCCGCGAAGAAACTACTTCGGTTCTGGTAGCGGAAACAGGCGGCGTAATTCGATCGTCGGCCGCAGTGACCGCCGGGCAGCTGCTGGTCCTCGTCAACCTGGAAACCCAACGCGAAGTGATCGTACAGGTCCTGCGGAAGCGCTCACACAAACCGACGATGTGCTACCTAGAGGTGGAATTTCTCGAGGCCGCTCCGCGGTTCTGGGGCACGGAGTTTTCCGCGGCGTCGGCTTTGCTCCCGAAAAACGCTCAGGACGCGGAAACCGCGGCGCTGGTGATCACCGCTGAGCCCACGGCCGACCAACCGTGGATTTTGCCAACCGCGCCGGACCCGAGCGAAGTGCAAAGATTCAAGCGGGAAGTGCAGGAGCTGCGGGCGAAATCGGTGGTGACGGAAACGCCGGCCACGAACACCGAGGCGAGCGCCCTGGCGCAGTTGCGAGGCGAAGTTTATCCAGCTGGTGCGGTCCCGGAGCCGGGCGACCCGTTGAGTACGGAAGCTATTCTCGAAAGCGGGCTGGATGCGGCGGGAGCGGCGGCGCCAGCGAAACGCGAGGGGGATCCCGCGCCATGGCAAGCGCCTGAACCATCGGAGACGCCGCAGTCGCTTAGCGATTTTATCAATTCGTTGCCGGAGAAGAAGCGCTGGCGGTTGCCGCGCGGCGGCTTCACCCCCGAATTTAACCGGGCCCTGCTGATGTTCGCGATCCTGCTGCTGGTGCTGGGCGTGGGCATGGCCTGGCGCAAGAATTGGCTGCCGTGGAAGTCGGCGGGAGCGAAGCTCAAGAAGCCGGCAGCATCCGACAATATGCGCGTGGCGAGTGATGCTCCGGTGACTTCGGCAGGAATGCCTGCGAAGAGCGCGCCGGTTAGCAATGCGAACCCAACAGCCCCCGCGGATGCGAGTGCAGCACCGGTGGAAGCGGCCGCGGCGCGTGCTCCGACTGAGCCGTTGGTATCGAAGAAGAAAACGCCCGGTGCAACCACGGCGGCGAAGGCTTCACCCGTTCGGCCTGCGGCGAAACCGGCAGTGAACTCGGAAGCCAATTCCGGGAAAGACAGCGCTGTGGTCATCCCACCAAAGCTGATTCATTCGGTGCAAGCGGTGGCTTCGCTGGAAGCTATGCACGATTTCGAGAGAGGAAATGTAGTTATTGATGCCGTCGTAGGTACGTCGGGTGAGGTGCATTTCATCAGCGTGATCTCCGGGCCGCCCTCATTGCGCCAGCCCGCGGTGGAATCCTTGAAGGAATACAAGTACGAACCAGCAACGCGGAGCGGCCAGCCGGTTCCCGCGCACGTCACGATCACCATTCACTTCCGCTTCGAACCCTAAAAACCTGAAGGTGGGCGTAAGCCAAACGTTGTCTCGCTGCGTGTTAGACTGCGGGCGTTGGAAGCATCATCGAGCGGTGCTCCAGGACGCAGGCGACCTCGGCCGATAGCGTCATCCGCGAAGGGGGAATGGGGGATGACCGCAAATTGCAAAGCGTTAGTGATTCTGGCTTTGGCGGTTTGCACGATGTCCGCTCGCGAATCCGCGCCCCGGGCCAAGACGCAACCGGGTTTCTATCGCCTGATGCTCGGCGATTTTGAAATCACCGCCTTGAATGATGGAGTCGTCGCGTATTCCACCAAGCAAGTGTTGCCTACGGCCACGCCGGAAAAGATCGCGAAGGCTCTCCACGCCGCGGGCCTCGTGGATCCGGTCGGAATGTCCTACAACGCATTTCTGATTAACACCGGGAGCAAGCTGGTGCTGATTGATACCGGGACGGGCGGAAAACTTGCCGACTCTCCGTTCTTTCGCGGGACGGGCCGCCTGGTTGCCAATTTGCGAGCTGCGGGATATGAGCCCGAACAGGTCGACGAAATTTACATTACGCACTTCGGTCCGGATCATGTCGGGGGCCTGACGCGCGGAAACGAACGCGCGTTTCCGAACGCCATGTTGCACGTGCCGAAGGGTGAGGCGGATCTGGTATTTCATCCCGACAAGGCCCCGGAGTGGACGAAGCACTGGACCGAGTTCTGGAGGGGCTTGCTGCAGCCGTACATGGACGCGGGCAAATTTTCGAGCTTTGCGGAAGATGGCGAGCTTACGCCGGGCATTCGAGCGATGGCGACGAAAGGCCATGCGCCAGGCCACGCGTCTTACGTGGTGGAAAGCAAAGGGCAACGGCTGATCGTGCTGGGCGACCTGGTCCTCCTGGGCGCGATGCAATTCGCGGAGCCAACGCTCACGAGTTCCTTCGATTCCGACCCAGCGGCTGCGGCGGTGCAGAGGAAACGGATTCTGCAACTGGCGGCTGACCAGGACGACTGGGTCGCGGGCGCGCACCTTTCGTTTCCCGGGATTGGGCATGTGCGGCAGAACGGGGCGCAGGGGTATAGTTGGGTTCCTGCGAACTACGGGATTCCGCATTAGCGGGCTTCTTCATCAGGCTTACATTCTCCGTGTGCAACTGTTTCGCTAAGAACGTGAAGTGGGGGTGTTACTGGTCGCGCTCGAGATGGAGCGTCGGGCCACGGAGGCGGTGATCTGTGGAAGGATGACGCTACGAATGGTAAGGCGTCGTGGGGTCTTAAGGGGGCGCAGGCAAGAGTGCCTGTGCTACCTGGCAGTCATCCGCGGACGGATGACCCTACGCGATAGGATGGCGGTAGTCGGCGGAGTAGCGGCCGGTGGCGTGGTGGTCGAGTTGGCGCTCGATGTCGGCGAGCATGCCGGAGGCGCCGAAACGGAAGAGGTCAGGCTTGAGCCAGGAGTTGCCGAGTTCTTCTTTCATTAGCGAGAGCCATTCGAGGGACTGCTTGGCGGTGCGAATGCCGCCGGCGGGTTTGAAGCCGACAGCGAAGCCGGTTTGCAGTGCGTATTCGCGGATGGCGCGGACCATGACGAGACTAACGGGGAGCGTGGCGTTCACGGCTTCTTTGCCGGTGGAGGTTTTGATGAAGTCGGCGCCGGCCATCATGGCGACGACGGAGGCGCGGGCGACGTTGCGAAGGGTGAGGAGGTCACCGGTGCCGAGAATGACTTTGAGGTGCGCGGGGCCGCAAGCGTGTTTGAAGGCGGCGATTTCGTCGTAGAGGGCTTGCCATTTTGCGCCGAAAACGTGAGCGCGGGTGATGACGACGTCAATTTCGTCAGCGCCAGCTTCGACGGAGCGGCGAATTTCGGCGACGCGTTCGGCGAGCGGAGAGAGGCCTGCGGGGAAGCCCGTGCTCACGGCGGCGACGCGAATGCCGGAACCTTCGAGAGCGCGGCGCGCGGTTTCTACGAAGAGGTGATAGACGCAAATGGCAGCGACTTTGAGGTCGAGCGATTCAATGCCGAGTTTGGAGACGAGCTCGTGTTGGAGAGGATGGCGGCCTTTGGCGCAGAGGCGGCGGACGCGTTCGTCGGTGTCGTCGCCGGAGAGCGTCGTGAGGTCCATGACGGAGATGGCGCGGAGAAGCCACGCGGCCTGGTAGTCCTTTTTTACGGAGCGGCGGGTGCCAAGGGTAGCGGCGCGGCGTTCGACGGCGCTCGTGTTGACGCGGACGGATTCGACCCAGTCGAGATTGAGGGGGATGCCGCGGTTGGGTTGGAGGGAGAGGTTGCGGAAGTGGGCTAGGGAAGTGTCGCCGAAGAGGGAGGGGTCGGCGGGATAGGTGGTGAGGTTGGGGTTGATGATGGACATGGGTGCTGGGTTAGTTTGGGGTTGAAAGTTTGAGTTTAGCATTTTTTGGCGAGTTACTCAGGCACGGTTCATCAGGCGAAAGCGCTTTTTCAGAAACGCTGTGTACAATGAGCGTCGGTGACAGATATGGGCAACGAACTTGAACAGATATTCGCGCGATTGCACGGAACAGCAGACTTTGTCGACACCGATTTTTCTGACCTAAATGCAACCAGCAGTGATGGCGATAATGCACTCCATTGTATTGTGCGGTGGGGCGATCTCGCTGCTGCCAAAGCTCTGATTCAAGCTGGCATCGATGTCAACAAGGCTGGCGACCTTGGCTACACTCCGCTGCACTTAGCGTGCATGCAAGGAAACCTCGAAATGGTTAGGCTCCTGATTGATCGAGGCGCGGACATATTTGCCTTGAGCGAAGGCGACGCGCCTTTTACGACCGCCCGGCTGGGCGGCCACGATAGCATTTGCGAAATACTGGGCCCGTTGATGGAAGAGACGCAAAAGCGCGACCCGCAGATTTGGGTGCGAGCGAGAATCGCGCAACTTCGACGTGAAATCGCGTTGCTCGAAGGGAAACTCTGACTGATTGCGCTTCCCATTGAAGGCGTGGTGCAGATTAGACCGTGGGGGCACGATGCCTTCGCGGCTCAGGCCAGGGAATCGTGTCCCTAAAAGTGGAGCGCGATGCCAGCGGAGAGTTAGGCGTGTTGGGCGCGGCGGGATTGCCAGGAATCGTCGAATTGGGCGCGGGTGACGAAGGATTTTTGGGTGCCGACTTGGGTGGTGGAGAGGGCGGCGTAGAGGTTGGCGCGGGTAAGGGCGTCGGTTTCGGAGAGGCCTTCGGCGAGGAAGACGGCGAAGGAGCCGATGAAGGCGTCGCCGGCGCCGGTGGTATCGAGCGCGTTGACGGGAAACGGCGGGATGAGGTGCGAGCCTTCGCGAGTGGCGAGGAGGCAGCCGCGTTCGCCGAGCGTGAGGACGACGCGCTGGAGCCCTTTTTCGAGGAGGAAGGCGGCGCATTTGGCGGCGTCTTCGGGTGAACGGACGCTGAGGCCGGTGATTTGTTCGGCTTCGGATTCATTGGGGATGAAGTAGGAGGCGGCGGCTAGTTGGGAGAAGTCGATGGGAGCGGCGGGAGCGGGATTGACGATGCAGGGGATGCGGTTGGCGGCGGCGAATTGCACGGTGTGGTAGACGGTGGCGAGCGGGATTTCGAATTGGAGAACGATGGTGGCGGCCTGGCGGAGGAGCGGAGCGGCAGCGTCGACGTCGGCGGGCGAGAGCGTGTCGTTGGCGCCTTTGACGACGATGATGCGATTCCGGCCGGAGGGTTCGACGAAGATGGGTGCGACGCCGGAGGAGACGCCGTCGGCGATGCGCACGTGCGAGGCGTCAATGCCGAGGGACTCGAAGTTTTTGATGGTGGCAGGGCCGAAAAGGTCGGAGCCGACTTTGGCGATCATGGCTACGCGCGCGCCGCAAAGTTTGGCGGCGACGGCTTGATTGGCGCCCTTGCCGCCGAAGCCGAGATCGAATTTTTGGCCGAAGATGGTTTCGCCGGGACGAGGGAAGCGGTCGTTGAAGGTGGTGAGGTCGACGTTGGCGGAGCCCACGACGGCGATTAGGGATTGGTTCGGCATGGAGGCGGATTATAACCGTGATGCGTGATCCGTGTCCCGTGATCCGTGCGGTGCTGGACGGATGGAGATTGCTTGAAGCGGAGAGGGGCTTTCGACGCAGAGGCACAGAGGACGGAGCGCAGAGGACACGGAGAAGAGGAATCGTGCGCGAGAGAAGCGCTTGACAGTGGAGAGGACGACGAAATATAAGCACGGCGATGGCGGTTGATGGATCGCGACTGGATCCTTCGCTTCGCTCAGGATGACAAGCTTCCGGGCGAAGGACTCGGAGAAAAAACGGAATGTATACGCCGCATGGGCTGGGGATGGCGTTGGTGATGATGATTGCCACGGCGATTTGCTGGGGGTCGTGGGCGAATACGTTTAAGGGCGTGAAGGAGTACCGGTTCGAACTGTTTTACTGGGATTATGCGATCGGGATTTTTCTCGTCAGCCTGGTGCTGGCGTTCACGATGGGCAGTACGGGGAACGATGCGTCGAGCTTTTTGAACAATGTGCGAGCGGCGGACGGGGCAAATATCGCTTATACATTGCTGGGCGGCGCGGTCTTTAACCTGGCGAATTTGCTGCTGGTTGCGGCGATCGATATGGCGGGCTTGGCGATTGCGTTTCCGGTGTCCATCGGAATTGCGCTCGTGGTGGGTGTGATCACGGCGTATTTGCAGCAGCCCAAAGGAAACGCGATGTTGCTGGCAGCCGGCGTGGCCTGCGCGGTCATTGCCGTGGTGCTGGACGGCAGAGCCTACGGAACGTTGGGTCAGCGCAGCGATTCGAATGCCGCGCCGCCGCGGGTGAGTTCGCGAAAGAGCATCGTGACGTGCGTGGTGTCCGGCGTGTTGATGGGATTGTGGTCGCCGTTTGTGGCGCACGCGATGAGCCATGGAAATACGCTGGGGCCGTACAGCGTGGCGGTGTTTTTGACACTGGGAGCGCTACTCTCCTGCTTCATCTGGAATTTGTACTTCATGAAGAAGCCGCTGGTGGGCGAACCGGTGAATTTTGGGGAGTTTTTTCGCGGGCCGGCGTCCGGGCACGTCTTGGGGTTGTTAGGTGGAGCGATCTGGGGAACCGGGACGGTGTTCAACTTAGTAGCGGCGAATTACACGGGAGTAGCGATTTCGTACGCGATTGGGCAGTCGGCGCCGATGGTGGCGGCCTTGTGGGGCGTGTTTGCGTGGAAGGAGTTCGCCGGGGCGAAACCGCAGGCGAAGACGTATTTGGGGCTGATGTTTGTGTTTTATTTGTTGGCCATTTTGCTGGTTGCCAAGGCCAACACAGCAAACTAAAGGACTATCCGCAACTTCTGGAAAAATGATGTACATAAGGGGTATGCGCGAAGCGGTGAGGTGTGAAAAAAGGAGGAGTTTTCCGGAAGGGAAACGGAGCTTCCGGGATGCGGAACCTCTAAAGCAAGCAGTCCGCGAAACAGGACGTCGGCATTTAGCGGGTGGCCGCATGAAGGGTGCCGGGACGAGACCGTCCCGATGCAGCGTCCGGAATGAGGCTTACTGCCTTATTTTCAAGGCGTTGGAAAAGTTTAGAAAGATCCGGGGGGAGCATTCGCCGGCGCCGCAAGGGCGCTTCTATGGCTGGACGGACCGCAGCAGTCCTCGCGAGTGGTTTGGCATTAATTTTGTTACCATCTCAGACCCAGGGGTTAGTGTGTGCAGTATTTAGGCAAATACGAGATCGTCAGCGAGCTCGGCCGCGGAGCGATGGGCGCCGTATACAAGGCGCGCGACCCGCTGATTGACCGTCTGGTGGCACTCAAGACGATCACGGCTGGGGCCAGCACGCAGTCCAACCTATTAGAGCGGTTCTACCAGGAAGCGCGGTCGGCGGGCGCGCTGCAACACCCGAACATCGTCACCATTTACGAGTTGGGCCACGAGAAAGTGACTCCATTTATCGCGATGGAGTATCTCGAGGGCGAAAGCCTGGACAAAATCATCGAGCAGAAACCGGTGTTGCCGCTTTCGGTGAAGCTGGGTTACATCGTCAAAGTGTGCGAAGCACTGGCCTATGCCCATGCCCACAACGTGGTGCATCGCGACGTAAAGCCCGCGAACATCATGGTCACCAAAGAGGGCGTGGTGAAGGTGGTGGACTTCGGCATCGCGCGGCTGACGGACATGTCCATGACGCAGCCGAACATGATGATCGGTTCGCGGGCGTACATGTCGCCGCAGCTGTACAAGGGGGAGAAGGCCGATCCCCGGTCGGACATTTGGGCGATGGGCGTGACGCTGTACGAATTGCTGGCGTACCGGCGGCCGTTCGTGGGCGACAGCGAAGCGGAGCTGATGTTCCACATCATTTACGAAACGCCCGACGAAGTGCAGAGCCTTTCGCCGGAGTGTACGGAAGAGCTAGCGCCGATCGTAAACCGGATGCTGGCTAAGAAGTCCGAGGACCGCTTCCAATCGATGGAGGATGTGCTGCACGCGCTGGAGCCGATCTGGAAGGCCGCGCAGCAGGCTACCGTGTCGGGATTGTTGGCCGACTGCCAGGAGTTGATGGCCGCGAAAGATTTGCAGCGGGCGCAGGCGCTGCTCAAGAAGGCGCTGCACATTGATGTAGGGAACACCCAGGCTAAGGGCTTGCTGGAGAAAGTGAACTCCGAACTGCGACGCACCGAGATTATGCCGCGTTTGCAAGAGCACATGAGCCGCGGCGAAGGATTCTTCAAAGCGGGGCAATTGCGCGAAGCCAAAGCGGAGGCGCAGGCGGCGTTGGGCCTGGATTCGAAACATGAAGCCGCGAAAAGACTGCTGGCCGACGTGGAGTCCGCCGAAGCGAAGTCACAGCAACTGGAGCAAAAGCTGCGGCTAACGAAGCAACGGTTGGCGGAAGGCGCGTTGACGGAAGCGGCTGCGGCGCTGGGCCAGGCGCTGGAGATGGACTCGGCAAACACGCAGGTGCAAGACCTGAAACGCCAGATTGACGACGAGCGGAGCCGGCGCGAGAAGCGGAAGAAGTTGGGCGAGATTCTGCATCGCGCGCGAACGTTGTGGACGGAGTTGAATTACGACGAGTGCTTGAGCGTGCTGGCGGCGGCGCTGGAAGAATTTCCCAACGAGCCGGAACTGAAGAAGCTGCAGGAAACGGCAAAAACCGACCAGGCCGAGGCCCAGAAGCAGCGGCGCGTGGCGGCGGTGCGCAAGCTGATGGCGCAGCAGAATTTTGCGGAAGCCAACCAGGCGCTGGCGGCGCTGGTGAAGGAGTTTCCCGACGACGCTGCGGTGAAGAATTTGCAAAATTTGGCGTCGCAGGAAGAGCAGGAGCAGACGCGGCAGAAACGCTTGGAAACGGAAGTGGCGGCGCTGCGCGCACTGCTGGGATCGGGCAAGTTCAAACAGGTGGTAACGAAAGGCGAGCCGCTGCTGAAAGAGTTTCCGCAAGAGTACGAGCTGACGGAAATGGTGAACTTCGCGAAGGGCGAAGTGGCGCAGCTCGAACAGAAGCACCGCGAAGAGGAGCGCGAGAAGCAGATTGAAGGCTTCCTGATGTGCGAGCGGTACGGCGAAGCGCTGGAAGCCGCGCGCAAGGCCATGCAGGAGTTTCCGAAGCATGACGGCTTCCGCAGAATGGCGGCGGAAGCGGAAGCGCAGAAGAAAGAGCACGACGACCGCGAGCGGGCGCGCGACGAGATGAAGCGCCGCGTGAAGGAAATCAGCAGCAAGATCAATCAGGACAAAATCACCGACGCTATCGAGATGGCCCAGGAAACGATGCAGACGATGGGGCCGGATCCGAATGTGACGCAGTTGTTGCAAGGCGCGGAGGACCGCAAGAAAAAACGGGAAGTGCAGGAACAGAAGTTTGCCGCGCTGCAGACCATGGTGAGCAAGGGCGACCAGGCGGGAGCCACGCGGTTGTTTGATGAAGTAATGGCGACGCAGATTTTTCAGGCCAATGATCCGCGAGTGCAGGAAATCCGCGGACAGTTGGCATCGTTGGCAAGCGGAAAAGCGCCGAAGGGAGCGGAAGGAGCGCACCCTGGCGCGAAAGGGACGGGGACGAAGTCCCCAACGAAAGCGCCGAAAGAAAAGCCCGCACCGAAGCCGCCGCTGGCGGGAGATGCGACGCAAGTTTTTGGCGGCGGAGCAGGCGCGGACGAAGCAGCGACGATGCTGTCCGCGACGCGGTTGGGTTCGCCGAGCGAAGTGTCGCAGGCACCCAAGAAGGAGATGCCCAGCGCGAAGGCACCGGTGGCGGGGGGCGTTGAGCGGAAGAGCGAAGCGCCGGTGGATGCGACGATGATGGTAAGTGCGGGTACCGGGAGCGGCATGCGGCCCGCGGTGAAGGCGAATGTCCCGCCGGAGCAACGGCCCCGGGATGCAGCTGTGATGCCGGGAGTTTCGTCGGCGTCGGTTAACGCGAAGAGCAAGCCGAAACCGGAAGCGGCACAAAGCGCTGCACCAGCGGCATCGGCGGGTGGGCCGGACATTGCGGCGCTGGTGAAACAGCCCTGGGTGATTGGCTGTGCGGCGGCCGCGGTGTTGCTGGTCGTAATTACGGTGGTGTGGTTACGGCGAGGAACGAACGCGGCGGCTTCGGACACGAAATTGAAGCAGCAGGCCGTCGAGCTGTGGCAGAACAAACAGTTTGACCAGTCGGAGTCGGTGTGGAAGCAACTGGCGGCAACGAAAGGGCCGCTGCAAGCGGAAGCGACGCAACAGGTTTCCGACATAGAGCAGAAGCGCGCGGCGGATCAGCAGGGATTCGAATCGGGAATGGGCTTGCTGGCGGATAAGAAGGATTGTCTAGGCGCGCAGCAGGCATTTCAGGCCGTGGTCGATGCCAACGTCTGGCATGCGGAGGAGGCGACCGGCAAATTGGCGGACGCAAAGACCTGTATTGCCGCCATGGACGTCCACAAGCAAGAACAGGATCAGTTTGATCAGGGTCTGAAGCTATTCCAGGCGAACGATTTCGACGGAGCCCAGAAAGCGTTTCGCGCGATGCTGGACCTGAATGTGGCCGGGTCGACGCTGAAGCCGCAGGCCGAAGGCTATCTGAGGAAGATCAGGCAGGCGGGGAGCGACGAGAAGACGTACACGACGGCGCTAGAGGATCTCAAAAACGAGAAGTTTACCGAGGCCCGAGACGCGTTGGCCGATTTGGCGAAACACAAAGGACCGCACAGCGCGGACGCGAAGAAGCAGTTGCCGGCCGTGGAGGGTGCGCTGAATGCGGTGAACGCGACCACGGCGCAGATCAAAGCAGGAGCATTCAAGGCCGCCCGAGCGCAACTCGATGCAACGGCGCAGTGGAAAACGACGCACGACCAACTGGCCGGTGAGCTGCACCGGGCGCAGAAACAACAACTGGATTCGTTGACGAGCTACGCGCAGAACGTCGAAAGCGCCGGCGATTTGCCGGGAATGCAGCGCGCGCTCGACAACGTACATCAGTTTCAGGGCCGGGCGGAAGATACGGGAATACTGTCGGCTTCGAACGAGTTGGAGAAGTCGCTGAATAAAGCGTACACGGCAGCGCTGGAAAAGAGCGGAGACAAGGCGGCGTTTGACGCGGCGGTGGTCCGCTACAACCAGGCGCTCCAGGCGAAAGACACCGGCGCACTGAACAAACTCATTCCGGAGTTTCAGAAAATTGCCGGCGGAAACGGAAGCTACAAAGCCGCCGCGGCGCAGTATGCGACGGCGACGATTCCCAACGCCGTGACCATGCTGAAGCAGACGTCGGGAAAGCTGGTAGTGCCGCCGCTCACCTGCGGACCGGGCAAAGGCGGAGCTGAAACGCCGGCGAGCAATGGCGCACTATCCTGTGGACAACTGGACAGCAGCCCAGCGCTCCAGTGGGTAGGATTTGCGACCGTAGAGTTCCCGGACGAGGCCAAGCAGCCGGGGAAGTTACCGTACACCTTGACGGTAATTGTGACCGTTGAACCGAATGGAAAGGTGAAAGTAGAAAAAGAAGGGAACCCGGACAAGGCGTTTTTCAACAAAGTGAAAGATGCCGCGAAGAATTGGAAAACGACCCAACCCATGTCCGGAGGGAAGCCCGTCACCGTGCGTTTTCCGCTCACGATAACCTTCCAACACTAATCCCTCGCGAGTTCTGCAGGTCTGCTAGGATGGATTCCGCGGGTCGTCTCCTGTGCAAAAACTGGGCAAATACGAAATTTTGAAAGAGTTGGGCCGCGGCGCCATGGGCGTGGTGTACCAGGCGCGCGATCCGTTGATCGGGCGGATGGTGGCGCTGAAGACCATCAACGCCAACCTGGTGGACCGGCCGGATTTGCTGGAGCGGTTTTACCAGGAAGCGCAGTCCGCGGGGAAGCTGCAGCACCCGAATATCGTAACGATTTTTGAGCTGGGGCAAGAGAAAGACACTCCGTTTATAGCCATGGAGTATCTCGATGGCGAGAGCCTGGAAAAAATAATTTCGCGGCAGATGGACCAGCCCATGGCGCTGCGGTTGGGGTATATCGTGCGGGTATGCCAGGCGCTGGAGTATGCGCACAAGAATCGCGTGGTACACCGGGACATCAAGCCGGGAAACATCATGGTGGGTTCGGACGGCGCGGTGAAAGTGGTGGACTTCGGGATCGCGCGCCTGGTGGATTTCTCCCGCACCCACACCAACATGATGATCGGAACGCCGGCGTACATGGCGCCGGAATTGTTCCGCAAGAAGCGGGCGGACGAACGGACCGACATCTGGGCGGTCGGCGTGACGTTCTTTGAGTTGCTGAGCAATCAAAGGCCGTTTACGGGCGAAGGGTACGACATTATCAGCAGCATTTTGGAGGAGGAGGTGCCGTCAATCCGCGCAGCCCTGCCTGATTGCCCAGAAGAAGTCGAGAGTGTGATCGGGAAGATGCTGAAGAAGGCTTCCGCGGACCGCTACCAGAGCATGGAAGATGTGCTGCTGGATTTGGAACCCGTGTGGAACCGCTTGAGGGCGAGCGAAGCGGAGATTCTGGCGGAGCGCGGACGAGAGTTGTACGAAATGGGGGACCTGCTGAAGGCCCAGGACCGTTTGCGGCGGGCGCGGCAGATCGATTCGGCAAATACGTTGGCCAAGAGTCTGCTTGAAAAGATTGCAACACAGGTGCGGCGGAGCGAGATTGAACCGAAAGTGCGCGAGCACGTGACGCGTGGGCGGGCGCTGCTGGATGCCGGACGGTTTCCGGAAGCGCAGGTGGAGGCCGAGGCCGCCCTGGGGTTGGATTCGCGGCACGAGACGGCGCAGAAGTTGCTGGAAGAAGTGGAAGCGGGGATGGCGCGGGCGCAGCAGTTGGAGCAGCGGCTGCGATTGGCGAAACAGCGATTAGCGGAAGGTTCGCTGGAAGAAGCGGAGACGGCCTTGCGGTCGGCGTTTGACCTGGACGCGACGAGCGTGCAGGCGCTGGATTTGCGGAAACAACTGGAGGGAGAGCGGGCGAGACGCGAGAAGCGAAAACAGTTGAACCAGGTGATGCAGCGGGCGCGGGAATTGTGGACGGAATTGAAGTACGACGAATGCTTGGGGGTGCTCGCCGAAGGGTTGAGGAATTTTCCGAATGAGACCGAGTTGAAGACGCTGCGCGAGACGGCGCTGGCGGATCAGGCGGAGCAGAAGAAACAGGCGCAAGTGGCGGAAGTGCGCAAGCTCGTGGCGCAGCAGAAGCTGGGGGAGGCGCGGAAATCGCTGGATGCGCTGGCGACAGAACACAAAAACGATTCCAGTATTCGGAATTTGCAGGCCCTGGTGGCGCGCGAAGAGCAGGAAGAAGCGAGCAAGAAGCGGTTGACGGAGGAGTTGGCCAAACTGCGAGCGCTTGCCAGCGGGGAGAAGTTCGGGGAGGCCGTCGCGCGGGGCGAGTCCTTGGTCAAGGAGTTTCCACAAGATATCGAGCTACAGGATTTCTTGGGTTATGCGCGCGGCGAGCTAACCCAGCAACTGCAGAAAGCGGGAAAGGAAAAGCGGCGCAAAGAGATTGCGGCGTTAGTGGAGGCACATCGCTTCAAAGAGGCGGTGGCCGCAGCGCAAGCGGCGGCGAAAGAGTTTCCGAAGGACAGCGGATTCCACACGCTGGCGGCGGATGCCGAAGCGAAACTTGCGGAGCAGACGGACCGCGAGCGGGTGCAGCGAGAGGTACAGCAGCGGATCCAGGAAATCCGAGGAAAGATTACGCGGCAAGAGTTGACGGACGCGATTGATCTGGCGCGGCAAACGCTGGCGACGCTGGGGCCGGACACGGATGTGACGCAACTGCTGCATGCGGCGGAAGTAGAGGCCGAGCAGCGCAAGCAGAAGGGCGATGAGAAGACGCAGCAGTTGACGATGGCGCGCACACTGCTCGAGAAGCAGGATTTCGCGGGCGCGAGGCAGTTGCTGGACCGCGGGCTGGCGACGCGAATGTTCGCGGCAACGGACATGCAGGTGCGCTTGCTGCAATCGGAGATTCGGCAGAAGGAGTCAGCACGCGGGGCAGAGGAAGAGAAGAGCAGTCCGGCAGCAGGGAACGAAGCGGCGGAAAAGAGGCCCGCGAGTGCCGTCGGTCCGGGCGGAACGGGAGTTGCTGCGCCGCCGGTGCCGGCGGATAAAACGATGCTCGATCCGGGCACTCGGGGAGCTACGCGAACGCAAGCCTCAGTGCCGGTGGCGACGCCGGTTCCTACGGCGGAAAAAAAGGTTGCCGTTGCGGCAGGGGCAAGCGGGGCGCAAAAACAGGCGATTCCGACGAGCAGCGGAACGGGGAAGAAATTGGCGGTCGCGGCGGTCACCGCTTTTTTAGTGGCGGGTATTTTTGCAGCGATGCGTTTCTTCCCAAGAAAGGCTGCGGGAATTGCTCCGGCGGCGGCTGCCGAAGTTGACGCGCAACCGGTGGCCCCGTCGACCGAAGATGCGGCGCTGGAGACGGAGGCGAAGCAGCTTTGGAGCGATCGCAAGCTGGATGATGCGCTGGCGGACTGGAAAAAGCTGGCAGAACACGTGGGACCGTTGCAAAACGAAGCCATCGAGCAGGTCAGCGAGATCGAGCAGAAGCATATTGCCGTGGAAAAGGATTACGCGGACGGGATGCGGCTGCTGTATGAGGAGAAAAAATTTCCGGAAGCAGCGGACAAGTTCAACGCGGTGGTGCAGGCGGATTTGTGGAAGGTGGATGCAGCGAAGAAAGAATACGAGCTGGCCAGCAAGGGACCGGGCGGCCCCCCGCTGCCGCCCGCACCGCGGGTAGCGCCGGCGTCGGCAGCGGTGACGAAGCCATCGTGGGAGGGATCGTTCAAACAGGGGCAGGATGCGTTCGCGAAGAAGGACTATCCGACGGCGCTGCAGAATATGCAGCGAGTGGCGAAGACGCCCGGTGTTCCGGAAGAAATCAATGATGAAGCGACGCAGTTTGTGGGCGTGATTCAGGACCGGCAGGAACAAGTAAAGAACATGGATCGGGCGCTGAAGTTTTTGAAAGCCGGAGAGCGGCCGCAAGCGCAGGACTTGTTGGGACGCGTGGTCGCGGCTTCGAATGGAGACCCGGATGTCATCGAGGCGGCGAAGCGCGAGTTGGCAGTGATACAGCCGGCGCCGACGCCGGCGGTCGTGGTGCCATCAGCGCCGCAACCGGTAACGCCGCCCACTCCGGCGCCCGTCCAGCCACAGCCGGCGGCAAGTTCGACCCCCAATCCCGGATCCAGTTCGGCGTCAATGGCGGGAGCGGATTTTGGCTCACTGGTGCGCGAGGTGCAAGGGCTGGTGAGCCAGGGACAATACGATGGGGCCGAGGCGAAGCTGGCCACGGTGCCGCAGAATTCGAGCCAGTACGTCGCCTTGCGGCGATTGATTGATGCCGGGCATCGCGAAGATCAGGCGTACGCGCAAGCTAGAGGCGTCGTGGGACAGGCGGAGTCCACGAAGAACTTCATCATGCTGCGGCAGTTGCGGCCTTTTTTTGTGATGGTGGCGAACAAGCCCGGTCGGCATAGCGCCGATGCGCAAGGTGTTGTGGCTCGGATTGACGGAGATTTGAATCCGGGACGGGCAAAAACACCGGCGGCGGGAGCCCGTGCATCGGGTACAAGTGATGCGCCGCACTTGCATGATGCGGGGGCAGTCAAGGCGACGCTAGATGCATTTGCGAAGGCGGTGGACAGCGGGGACCGGACCGCGATCGCGAGCATCGCGAGATTGAAGGATGAGAAGAAAGCTGAAGCGTTGGCGGGATTCCAGAACACGGGATACAGCTTGGAAAATTGTTCGACGCCGGATCTCTCAGGAAACAGCGCGAAAGAGAGTTGCGAAGTGGTGCTGACGAGATTGCCGAACAGCAAACATCAGAAGGCAAAGTTTCAGTTGAGTTTGGTGGAGGGGCAGTGGGTGATTGTGGGGTGGTGAGCGCTTAGCCTGGCTACGACGGGCGTACCCTCGAGGTTGAATTTCAAGGTTCAAAAGGAACGCCGACGAACATAAATTCTCGCTCGAGGTAGCCGGGCTGCCGCCTGGTATCTACGCACACCCGGCAAAGCGATAGTAGGCGGTTAAGGCTATTTGTTCATGGCGGGGCAGGCGTAGCCCGAGAGAAAGCCGGCCTGGAAGAGCGGGACGCCTTTGAGGTCGACGTCGAAGCGGACTTCGACGGGTTTGCCGTTGCTGGTCATGGGCTGGCCGGTGGGGCCGATCAGCGGACCTTGAATGACGTAGCCGGAAGCGCCCCCCTGCCAATGATAGCCGCTGAAGAAATGGGAGACGGCCCAGATGCCGTCGTAGTGGGCGACGTCCAAATTGCCATTCATGGTTAGTGTCGCGCCCTGCGCGACGGGTCCGGGCCAGACGAATTTGTGGGTGCCGCCGCTGCCGGTCACCGTCCATTCCTGTCCATCGAAAGCCAGCTTTTCGGAAGTGAAGCCACCGACGTCGGGCAGGTGTGCGGTGACGGAGTATTCGAAGCGAGGGTCGGTAGCATTGTTGGGATAGACGGCGAGTTGGATGGCGTAGAGTTCGTTGAGCGTGCGGAGGAACGTCGGGCCAATCGGAATTGTGCTGCCGAGAGCGCGGACGAAAGTAGTGCCTTGCGGACTGAGATTGTTTTTCTGCGCGGTGATGAACTGCGAAAGGATGCCTTTGCCAGGTTGGAAGAAGGAATTGAATTCGGCGAGGGTGATGTCGCGGGTACTGTGGGCGTTGAAGGGATAGGCAGATTGCAGGGCCTTCAGGGGGCCGCAAATGCCGCCGGAACCTTCGCCGGCGCTGTGAGCCCAGAGGCGCTGGACACTTTTGATGGGCTCTTCGAGAAGTGTGGAGACCATTTGGTCGACGTGGCCATCGGCGTCGTTGGGCAAAGCCTGCTCAATTTGGCCGGCGTTGCGCTGCGCCTGGAGCGCGGTTTGTAGACACTGCGTCTTCTTGGCATCTTTTTGTTCGGGCGGCGTGCTCGCGACGTCTTGTACGCAGGACTGCAGATCGAGCAGACCTTTCATGTAGGGATCGTTGGAGGATTGATCGTATTTGCGTTGCGCGCCGCAGCCGGGAGAAACGACTTGCTGCGGAGCGAGAAAGGCCTGTTTGATCGTGGGATCGGAGACGTTGGTGTTGTCGGACGTGTCGCAGAGGAGCGCGAGGAGCGGCGAAGAGTTGGCGGAGAGTTTCTTGAGTTTGTTGGCGGCGTCGGTATCGCTGCCGTAGCCGAGCACCGCAGAGCCGGAAAGGAAGCTACGCCAAGCCTGAAGAAAATCCTTGTCGTACATGGTCCGGAGTTGTGCGCTGAGATCCGCGGCGGAGAGATTGGTGCTGGCGGCGGAGCCGAGCACCCAAGTTTCGCCTTGCACCGCTTTCGGATTTTGAATGGACTGGTCCATGACTTTCCATCCATCGGCAGTGAAGGCGGCGTCCACGTCATTGCGCGCGTGCAGAACTTCGGAGCCTTCGGGATGGGCGACGGAGAAACGATACGGTTTCGCCTTTTGGCGGGCGTTGGCGAGCATGGAGTTGTAGAGGCGTTGCAGGCCGGAAAAGCCGTTGAGGTAGGCGCGTACCTGGTCAACGAGCAAGGTGTCGTTGTTTTTTGAGAAAGGATTATCGAGCGTGAGTTCAGAGCTGTAGAAGGCGAATTGTTGGGCGGCGAGGTCGGTATGGTCCTGGTCGAGTTCGCCGAGGTCGCGCTTCCAGTTTTTCATGAGGAAGTCCTGAAGGAAATCGCCGTTGTTGCGTTGTGATTCGGAAGTAGTGAGGAGATAGGCTTTAAGCGAATCGTAAGGCGGGCCGGCGTCGGCATTGGGCTGCGGGACGCCGCGGAAGGTTTGCAGGTCGGCAAGAAGATTCCGCTTGGCGTGATGAAAGAGTAGTTGGTCGAAAGCGCGGAAGTAGATGGCGCGCGCGTCGTTGAACAGAGAATCGTCAGAGTTGGTGTACAGGCCCCAGCGAAGGTGAAGAGGGGCGCCGTTTTTGTCGTAGTCGCGAAGTTCGACGAGAATTTGGCGCAGGTTGTCGAGCTTACGGAGGGAGTCCAGGGAAGGAGCTTGGCTGCCGGTGTCTTGGACGCCAGCCAAATCGTTCGCTGCGGAACGGACAGAAGAGACCAGGCCGGCGTTCCCGGCGAACGAGGCGACGGTGAAAATGATCCAGACGAGCGCGAGAACCGCAATGCCCGCAAAGAGAATGCGGCGGCCGAGGTCGCCGCGAACACTCGAGCCACTGGCACCAAGCGCCGCGCGATCCTGCAGGATGACCTGACTGAATACGTGGCTGAGGAAAACGCGCTGGATGGACTTGCGAGATTCACCCGGGCTATCCAGAGAAGTGTTGGCACCGAAGGACGTTTTTGTCCCAGCGTCCTGTGAGTTGATGAGGCTGGTGGCGTCGGGGCTGAAGCCGCCGGACTTGGGAGCAGCGGCGCGTGCGCCGAGCATGGTTTGGCCGCCGGTAGAAACCGTGATGGTGCGCTGGCCGGCGAAGTAAAAGCCCCGCAAGAACGGGCCGGTACGGAGATGGCCGGGGCGGCAGAGGTCCACGAGAAACTGGACGAGCGGTTTGCTGAGCTTGCCAAATTCGCGGGGGAATTCGTAAATACCGGCTTGGCGGGTGGGAACGCGTTCGCGGCTCAGCAGGCCGGGGCGGCACTCGGCGAGAGAAAAAAAGATGCCCTGGAAGGCGGCGGTGAGGCGGCGAGTTTCCTGTTCGGCGTAGACACCAGAGCCGGCAGCGGCGATGAGCGGCAGAGTCGAGCCAAGGACCTGCGAGATTTCTTCGTTGGCGAAGGTGGCGGAGAATTCTTCGAAGTAGGGAATCCGATCGGAGCGGCTGAAGATGACATAGACCGGTAAGCTGATGCCGAGGTGGTAGGAAAGCTCTTCAAGGCGGGCGCGGAGTTTGCGGGCTTGCGCGACGATTTTTTCGAGAGCGGCTTCACGGAGCAATTTTTCGGCATCGACGCATACCACCGCTGCGCGCGGTGCTTTGCTGCTGCCGAAAAGGGAAGCCAGGCCGCCGGGAAGAAAGTGCTTGACGAGGCGAGTCCAGGAGGCGGGATCGTCCATGAGTGGGCCGCCAGCTTCCACGAAAACGGTTTTGCGGGCGAACCAGAGATTAGCGGCGCGGGTGGGGACGATAGAGTTTTCCTGAAAGACCTGGCCGGCCAGGAGTTCGGCATCGAGACCGCTTTGGTCCATGACGCTGGTTTTGCCGGACGCCGTTTCGCCGAGAAGAAAAACGGTGGGCAGCGCTGCAAGCTTGGCGCCAGCGCCGAGGCGAGCGGCAGCGACTTTGGCATTGGCTTCGCGGATCAGGATGTCGATGTCCTGGGAGGCTGCACCGCCGGCAGCAGCTCCTATGATTTTGGCGGCCGAGGGAACGGTAGGAACGGCGGGATGTTCTTCAGATGCCGGAAGAGGAGGCGGGTGGGAGCGGGCCCAAAGCAGCAGACCGATGATGGCAACTACGCCCAGGAGAATGATTCCGACACGCAGGATGAGGAGATTCGCGCCCGCCAGGTGAAAAATCGGACCGACGAACCAGGCCAGCAGCAGAATCACAATCGCCAGAGCGACGGCGGCCAGATGTTCCCATCGAAATCGCATCTAGACTCCCGAAACGTGAGTTACAGGGGCTACCGAATGAATATTGGAAGCGCCGGAGAGCAAGCGCATTTTGAAAACGAGAAAGAGCAGCAGGCCGAGAACCACACAGCCGAGCGCAGTGTAAGCCAGCCGGCGGACCCACGGATCGCGCTTGGCGACGACGACCGCGCCTTCTGGAACGGCCCAGGAAGGCGAGAGGCCGGCAAGCGGGCCGCGGATCCGGCGAATTTTTTCGAGGGCGGCATCGCTGAGTGGTCGAGTGGCGCTCGGATCGGAAAGAACGTAGCGGCCTTTGTAACCCATCAGGAGGCAGAGAGCATAGACTTCGATGATGTCCGCGACGTCATGCGCATCATGCCGGGAGAGGAGTTTCTCCAGGTTTTCGAAAAAGGTTTCGCCGGCCACGTGATGGCCGAACATTTCCTCCTGCAGCGGCATGCTTTGCCAGGAACTGAAAACGGGATTGTTGGAGTTGAGGATGGACTCGTCGAGGAAGGCCACGACGGCGAGCGTCACCGCACGAATATCGTCGGGAGCGTAGCCTCGCTTCACCGCGTCTTTCTCGGCGGACCGCAGGCCGGTTTGGATGTTGGCGCGGAAAGCATTGGCGTCAGAGACGGACTGGCGGTTCTGGCGCACCCGGACGATCACGGTCAGGAGTTGCTGGTAGATGTAGGCAAGATTTTCGGGGCGCCGTTTGGTGCTGACTTCGCGGGGCTGCGCGCTGGTGGCGCCGAACATGGTTGCTCCCACGGACCCTCCTGAACGTTCCGTACGGATGCCGGCTAGCTTTCCAAGATGACGAGCAATTCGAACTCCGCGCCGGGAATCTCGTCGGGAACATAGACGCCGACTTTTCTGGTTTCCACGATGTGCTCCCAGCAATTCCCCGTCCGGCTGATGCCGAAATACTGAAATTCGACTTTAGGGGCGATGGCCGACGGAGGAATCGGCAAGTGGACGAGGCCAAGCCCGGGAAGCGCCGTTTTCACGAGCTCGGAAAGTAAGTCGCGGGAGCAAATTTTTACGAGCCGCGGCGTACGGGCAATGATCTCCGCTTCACCGGCATCGGCGCGAACGGCCAGCACCCACCGTGCACGATCGAGACAGCGCTGGTCAGTGACTTCGCCATAACGAAAATTCCTGCCGGCCGGTATTAACTGGACTTGTACACAATTGGAAGGCACCACCAGCTCAAGATGCGCGCGAATGTGCGCGTTGAGCGGACCGAAGCACTTCTCCAGGTTGTTGTGATCGTAAGGCGGAAGCGTTTCGGGGTGGGAGTCCAGCCCGAACGTGCAAAGCGCACCTGCCAGACGGGACATCTCCAGATATAGCTGCTCGGGATGGCCGCGCTGGGAAACCGCGAGATGGCGCAAGACAGAGAGACTCTCGTTGACCGTGTGAACGAACCAGAAACTGGCGATTTCTTCAGAGGAGTAGCCCGCCCGGCCTTGTGCGGTAGCGCGACGGGCACGGGAAAGCGAAGCGCTTTTTTCGTCGAGAATGTCCACAAGCGTGCGCGCGATTACCAGCAGGCGTTCGCTGGCGCTAATTTGCAGGCACGGCGGGATAAAAGCGGGATCGTAGATGAAGCGGCCGGAGCTGTCGCGCAGAACGCGGGCCACGGGAAGCCTGACCATACCGGTCTCGTCTCGGGACTCGATCGCGAAGCCGATATTCTTTCTGCCGAGCTGAATCTGCTTCTCATCGCGGCCGGTATTTTCGTCGGGAAAAGAATGCAATTCCGCGCGGTAACGCAACCCAACGGCGTGGGGCTCAGAGTCGAGAGCGCAATTGGGACCTTCTGGCTTGTGCTCCGGGACTACGAGATAAACAACCAGCGATTCGCGAGTGGTAGAGAAGAGGTTGGTGATATCCAGGGGCGGCGGAGGGGGATCCGCCTCGGGCATCTGGAAGGCGAGGCCATCGGGGAAGAAACCTCGCGCGTGAATCAGAGAAGCGGAGCCGTTTTTGAGAGCGTCAGGATCGAGTTTGCAACTCACGACGCCATAAGGAGCGAACCACAGACTCGAGGTAGAAAAGTGGACGAGGTCGTCGAAGGACTGCGACTGCACCTGGAAATGATGGGGACCCAAGTACATGCCCTCGAACCACACCACCTTGGAAAGATGCTTCATTGTTCCGTCGATGACGTCCGGCTGCGCACCGGGCCAGATGCGTCATCCGGCGGCGAGCCAGTGCTCCTTTGACGCCGGCAGGCGGCGTAACCACGTTGCTTTGCAATCGTCCCCGAGCCGGAAAACGGGCCGCGACCTGGGACGCCAACTCCAGCCGGAAAAAATATGGAAAAAAACGGCTAACTGCTTGAATCGGGAGTAACTATGGCGTTTGGCCAGATGGATGTCAAGGTGTTCGCGGACAAGGAGTAGTTACAACGTTTTGGCTGCTTCCGGGAAGCGCGAAGCTCGTTGGCCGTCGTATTTAACCACTTGATTAAATACAGCCATTGGGGCTCCCGCGAGTCGCCTGCAGGCGGCAACGAAGGGGTATCGTAGCCGGCCCGCGAGTTCGCGATGGGGAACGGTGGCGACGCGGGGCCGGTGGCAATGCCGTCTGCTATCATGCGTGAATCGTGAGCACTCCCTTTCATTTGCGCATGCTGGTACCGGAGCAGTTTGCGGCGCTGCGAGAATATTTCCGCGGCTGCGGATTCACGGAAGAAGCGCTGCGGCAGCGATTGAAAATCCCGCCGGAAAAGCCGCTCGATCTGGTGTCCATAGCTACCAAGCCTTCGCCGGGCCGCGAGATCGAGGATGGACTCGATGCGCTGCTCCATTTACTGGTGTTGGGAGAAGCGATGGTAGTGGCCGACGCGAAGCGGTTTTTCCCGGCGGCAGCTTGGGATGCGCTGACGCGATCCGAATTGATTCTCGAGGAAAAAAAAGCAGACGGTCAATGCCTGGCAAGCGTCGCGCTGTTTCCGGTGCGGGGATTGTTCCTGGCGGCGGATCGCTGGACGAACATTGATCATTCGCTGCGGCCGACGTTCGACGACATCGTGTATCCGGTGATGACCAAGTCCGGAAAGCAGTACCTGGACTACATTTCTTACGAACCCTGCGACGATTTCCTGGAGATGTGCGCCGGGACGGCGCCAGCGGCGTTGTTGGCGGCGCGCACGGTGAAGAAGGCCTGGGCGGCGGATATCACGGAACGCTCGCTGGCCTTTGCGGGGTTTAACGCCGCGTTGAATGGAATTGGCAATGTGGAATTTGTGCAGGGCGACCTGTTCGAACCGGTCAGCGGCCGGACTTTCGACCGCATCGCCGCGCATCCGCCGTACATGCCGGTGTTGAAGCCAGCGGAAATTTACAGCGCCGGTGGGGCGCTAGGCGACGAGATTGCGAGCAAAATCGTCGCGGATCTGCCGGACCGGTTGAAACCAGGAGGGCGATTCTATTGCCGGACACTGGGTACTGATCGTGCGGAGCACAGTTTTGAACAACAGGTGCGTCATTGGTTGGGAGCGCGGCAGAGCGAGTACGACGTGGCGTTGTTTGTGTTCGACACGCTGCAGCCGCGGCGATTTGCGCTGGAGCACACGCTCAACAAAGATGGCGGACGCGCGGAGGTGGTGCAGTGGGAGAAGCTGTTTGAAGAAAATGGTGTGCGGGCGCTGCTGGCACTGGTGCTGGTGATTCAGCGGGTTGCGGAGGGGCGCTCGGCGTTCACGTTGCGGCGCATGATCCATGATGACTTGCCGGCGGCGATAGTGGAGTGGGCGCTGGGATGGGAAACGCTGCTGCATGGCCGCGGACTAACGGATGCGCTCGTCGGAGCCAAGCCCCTGGCGACTCCGGGCATCGAGGTTACCGCACGGCATGTGCTGCGAGAGGGTGAACTGAAGGCGGAAGATTTTCGCTTGTCGCTGAAACGGCCGTTCGAAGTGGATTGGCGGGTGCAGCCATGGATGCCGCTGCTGCTGCCGCGCTGCGATGGAAACGCGTCCGTAGCAGAGCTGTTCGAACAGTGCAAAGAGGCGGGCTGGATAGCTGCAGACACACCGCCACCGCAGTTTTGCGGCTTGATCGGAAATCTGGTGAGCGGAGGATTCTTGCAGGTGCGCGAGTTCAAATGGCCTGCGGCAGCAGGATGAGGAGCTCGAGCTGGGGTTCGGGAATATCGTTCGGAACGAAGGCCGCCAGGCTGCGGCCTTTGGCCACCGTTTCCCAGGCTACACCGGACTGATTCAGGCTGAAGTATTGGTAGTTGAGTTTTACCGGAATGGATGCGGGCGGACGAACGGTATGAGTGAGTTGAATGCCGGGCAAAGCCTGCCGAACGAGCTGTTCGATCTGCGCCGCGGAACAAACCTTGATGAGTTGCGGCGCTTTCTTGATCAAATCGCCTTGATTCAGGGAGGAACTCACCGCGAGATAGAACTTGGTGTTGGTGAGATAGCGGTCGTCGTCGATGTTCGTCGAGTAGATGGATGGCTTGACCAGCTTCAAGGGCAATGCCACGAAATTGCTTGGGACGACTGTCTCCAGAAGTTCGCGGAGTTTTTCGTCGAGGTCCGTGAAGCAGGCGCCGAGATTTTCGTGATCGTACAGAGGCAGGTCGCGCGGCTGAGTTTTTAGGGAAAACGTGGTGAGCGCGCCGGCGAGCGAAGTGAGCAGGCGGAACAACACGTCGGGATGGCCCTGCCGGACTTCATGGATATGACGGAGTGCGGGGAAGTGGCCGTTGACGGTGTACAGGAGCCAGAAGCTGGCGATGTCCGCGGCGGTAAAGTCGGCGAGACCCGCGCTGCGTTGCCGGCGGCCACCGGCGAGGATGCTGCTTTTAGCCGCAAGAATTTCTACCAACCGGCGCGCAATACCCATCAAGTAGTCGCTCGCGCCGATGTTCAGCAGGGGCGGGACATATTGCGGGTCAAGGCGGAAGGTGCCTCCCGAAGTGCGCTGCACCCGGGCAACTTGTAGCGCATTGCAACCCTCGCGCGACTCGCCTTGTACCAGAAAGCGCAGGTTCTTCCGCGCGATTTGCACTGGTTTTTCGACGATGCCGGAGTTCTCGTCCTTTAGATTGACGATTTCCGAGAGGTAACGGACGTCGGCATTCTTCTGCGCGATGGAGACGTTCAAGCCATGCGAGCGGTATTCGGGAATGGCCAGGTAGACATCCAGCGTGGTTTGTTCCGGCTCCAAGAAAAGCGCCAGTGGTTTGGGAGCCGGCGCCGGATCGCATTCGGGAATCTCAAAGGGCAGGCCATCGGGGAACAGGCCGGAAGCGTGGGAGAGCGCAAAGTTGCCTTCTGCCAAGGCTTCCTGATTGATGTTCAGGTCCAGAAATCCCCATGGACGAAAATGCAGGCTTTCCAGCCGGAATTGCAGACAACTCTCGACGAAGCGGTCGCGGGTCTGCAAGTGCTGCGGTGTAAGAAAGGTACCTTTGGACCAGATGACAGGCTGAAGCTGGCGCATAGCTCGCGCTAACGCTAGCAGGAGGCGTGAAGGAAAGTCAAAAGATTGTCCTGTCCGGGGGTTCGGATGACAGTTCTCGTTGGGTTTTGCCGCTCTTATCAGTGAACTCGGTTCACCCGGAGAGTGGCCAGAGTTCACCCGCTATGTATTGCTTTGTGGCCGGGGCGGGACCAGAATGAGCGACATGTTGGGCGGCAAAAGCGTTGATTGGGCCAAGGGATATGCGAGCGATCTCGTTTTGAGACGCGAGCTGCTTCCGATTCTAGACGTTCTAGGACGAGAGAACTAATTGACGGGCTGAGGAAATCGTGATAAATCCTGCCGTTGCAACAGGGTGTCCCGCCCGTAAGGAAATGATTTCTACTCCCCGACCACTATCCACAGAGTGAGGGAGACAAGAGGACCACATGGCCAAAGAGAGCGTCCAGAAGAAACTCGAACGGGTACGTCCGCCCCGAGTACACATCACCTACGACGTGGAAGTTGGCGATGCCATTGAGGTGAAGGAGTTGCCGTTCGTCATGGGCATCTTCGCCGACCTTAGCGGCCAGCCGGTCGAGGCGCTGCCTAAGCTGAAGGACCGCCGGTTCGTGGAAATCACCCCCGACAATTTCGACGGCGTTTTGGAGAGTTTCAAGCCGCATTTGTCGCTGGAAGTAGATAACAAGCTGAGCGAAGACGCGGAGGCCGGAAAGATCAAGGTGGACCTGGACTTCAAGAGCCTGGACGACTTTGACCCGGCCAATGTGGCGAAAAACGTGAAGCCGCTCAAGCAACTTCTGGATCTGCGGCAAAAGCTGGGCGATTTGCGCGGCGCCCTGCAGGGTAACGAAAAGCTGGACGACCTGCTCATGGAAGCGGTCGGCAATACCCAAAAGGCCGATCAGCTGAAGAAGGAACTGGCGAGCGAGGGCAAGGGAGGCTCTGATGAGTAAGCCGGAAAAGGCGGCCGCGCAGGCGGCGGGGGCAGGAGCCAAGGCGACCGAAACGAGCTTGCTGGACCAGATCGTATCGCAGGGCCGGTTCGGGAGCGAAGGGCCGGCACGCGAGCGCGGTCGCGACATGGTGAAAGAGTTCGTCGCGCAGGTGCTCGAAGGCGAGATGAAGCTGTCGCGTGACGCAGACGCCACCATCAACTCGCGCATCGCCCAGATCGACCACCTGATTTCGCTGCAATTGAACGAAATTCTGCATCATCCGGCGTTTCAGAAGCTGGAGGGCACCTGGCGGGGCATCAAGTATCTGATGGACCAGAGCGAAACCGGCACGATGCTCAAGTTGCGTGTGTTCAACGCCAGCAAAAAAGAGTTGCTGCGGGACTTGCAGCGTGCCGCGGAATTTGACCAGAGCACCGTGTTCAAGAAGGTGTATGAAGACGAGTTTGGAATCTTCGGCGGCGAGCCATTTTCCGCGCTGATTGGCGACTACGAATTTGGCAAGCATCCCGAAGACGTCGAATTTCTCGAGCGGATTTCGCAGGTAGCGGCCGGCGCGCACGCGCCGTTCCTGACGGCGGCGTCACCCGACCTGATGAATCTGGACAGCTATTCGCAACTCGCTGACCCACGGGACATTGCCAAGATCTTTGACAGCACGGAATATGCCAAGTGGAAGTCTTTCCGGGCCAGCGATGATTCGCGCTACGTTGGCCTTACTATGCCGCGTGTGCTCATGCGCTTGCCGTACGGCAAAGAAACCAAGCCCATCGACGAATTCAACTTCGAAGAAGGCGTGGACGGCACCGACCATTCGAAATATTTGTGGGGCAATGCGGCCTACGCTCTGGGCGCCCGCTTGACGCAAGCCTTCGCGAAATATGGTTGGACTGCCGCGATTCGCGGCGTCGAAGGCGGCGGCTTGGTGGAGGGTCTTCCCGCGCATACGTTCCGCACCGATGAAGGCGACGTCGCTTTGAAGTGCCCAACGGAAATCGCCATCACCGACCGGCGCGAGAAGGAACTGGCCGACCAGGGCCTGATCCCGCTGGTGCATTGCAAGGGAACGGACTACGCGGCTTTCTTCAGCGTGCAATCCGCCAACAAACCCAAAAAGTACGACAAGCCGGAAGCCAACGCCAACGCCCGCCTCTCCGCGCAATTGCCATATATCCTGGCCGTTTCGCGTTTCGCCCATTTTCTGAAAGCCATCATGCGCGACAAGATTGGCAGTTTCATGTCGCGCAAGGATTGCGAACAGTTCCTGAACCGCTGGATCAGCCAGTATGTCGTGTTGGATGACACGGCCAGCGCGGCTGCGAAAGCGCAGTACCCGCTGCGAGAAGCTCGCGTGGATGTGGAAGAAGTCGCCGGCAAGCCCGGCGTGTATCGCGCCGTAGCCTTCCTGCGGCCGCACTTCCAGCTCGACGAGCTGACGGTTTCGCTGCGCCTGGTGGCCGAGCTTCCGAAGTCGGCTCGCGCTTGAGCTTGAATTTGTTGGTACGTGTTGGGCGGTCCGCCGCACAACACCGTGTCTCGAAGTTTCGATAGACAAGGAAGAAAAAGAACAGGAGGAGTCCAGTCATGGCATTCGATGCATATCTGAAGTTGGATGGGGTGGAAGGTGAATCGCAGAAAGATGGCCACACCAAGGAGATCGAACTGTTGAGTTGGTCCTGGGGCGGCGCCAATAGCGGCAGCTTCGCGCAGGGCAGCGGCGGTGGGACCGGCAAGTATTCGACGCAAGACATTTCGTTCAGCGCTTACGTGAGCAAGGCTTCTCCGAAATTGTTCCAAGCTTGCACCAAGGGCACGCACATCGATAAGGGCGTGTTGAGCGTCCGCAAGGCCGGTGGCGATACGAAGCCCTACGACTATCTCAAACTGACTTTCGAACACTGCCTGGTGGCCTCGCATCAAGCGGGCGGCTCTTCGGGCTCAGAGGAAGCGAACACCGAGACCTTTTCGTTGAACTTCTCGAAGATCACCTACGAGTATTTCGTACAGGATCCTTCCAAGGGCACGGTTTCGTCCACCGGCGCCATCAGTTACGACCTGGCGAAAGCCGTCGCGGCGTAGTCGCCAAGGTTCCCGACTTGCGATTGGAGCGCGCCCGGGCCTGGTCTACGGGTTCGGGCGCGCTGGTTCGCTCTATCGACGTGTCGCGGCGCGACTGCTTGAGAGGATGGGCTTATGACGCCCCAGCAGCTTTTGCAAGCCGGCAAACTTGACGAAGCCATCCAGGCCGTGAGCGCCGAAGTGCGCGACGATCCGCAGGACACGCGTCGCCGGACTTTCCTTTTCGAACTGCTCTGCTTTGCCGGTGACTTTGATAGGGCCGAAAAGCACCTCGACCTCGCGGCGCAGGGCAGCCAGCCGGCGGAAATGGGCGCGCTTCTGTATCACGCTGCGCTACATGCAGAGCGCACGCGACACGAAATGTTCGAAAAGAAGCAGTATCCGATGCCCAAGGGCAGTGCAGGGCTCGGAGAACTCGCGATCACCATCAACGACAAGACTTATCGTTCTTTGACTGATGCCGACCCGCGCGTCGGCTCGCACCTTGAGGTATTCGCCGCCGGAAGCTACATGTGGATTCCGTTCGGGCTATTGGATTCGATTGAAATCGCTCCGCCGAAGCGCCTGCGTGATTTGTTGTGGCTGCCGGCGAAGGTTCGCACCTCGGACAAATATGAGGAACGCGAACTTGGCGAGGTTCTGCTTCCGGCGCTGACACCTTTCGCTTCGCGGCACGCGGATCCTAACGTCCGGCTGGGCCGGGCCACGCTCTGGGAAGAAAACGCCGACGGAGAAACCGTTCCCGTCGGCCAGAAGATGCTGCTGGCGGATGACGACGAATTTCCCATTCTCGACATCCGAAGCGTGAAGATCGCTTTGGTCCAAACGGCCTCCTAAGAACACCCATGCCTCTTCCTGAAGGCCTCCTCAATCCGATCCCCGGCGAAGATCCGAGCGGCAAAAGCCTCAGGTACGATCCCGTTTACGACAAAATTCGCGAAGCGCGGCGCGAAGAGGAAGCCGGGCCACTCGGCGAGTTGCACGAGGTAAAGAAGGCGGACTATCCACAGGTTATCAAGCTGGCGATCGATGCGTTAGCGACGAAGAGCAAAGATTTGCAGATCGCGGCCTGGCTGACTGAGGCGGTTCTGGTTCGCGAGCACGTCGTGGGACTGCGGGAAGGCCTGAATCTACTGAAAGGATTGCTGGAGAATTTCTGGGACACGGTTTACCCGGAGATTGAGGATGACGACCTGGAGATTCGCTCGGCGCCGCTCGCCTGGGTTGGGTCGAAGTTAGGTCTGGCAGTCCGCCGTTTGCCGGTCACGAAGAACAGGCTCGATTTGCTGAAGTATCAGGAATCGCGACAAGTCGGATACGAAAAGGATTGCGAGGGCAACGACGCGAAAACAGCCGCGCGTAATACCGCCATCGAAGAGAAAAAGTGTACCGGGGAGGAATTCGATGCAGCGGTGCGCGAGACCGGTGACGCGTACTACGAAAAACTGGCTGCCAACGTCACGGTGGCTCTCGAAGCGCTGCAAGCCCTCGAAGCACTAAGTGACGAAAAATTCGGCCGTGAGGCGCCGAATTTTGCCAACCTGCGCGGGTCTCTCGAAGAGATGCAGGACATGGTAAAACATTATTACAAGCCTGCGATCGCCGAGCCGGAAGCGGGTGTTGAAGAGGCGTTGGCGGAAGAAGCGCCGGCCGAATCCACGGCAGCGAACGGTACGGCAGGCGGCGGGTCAGCGGCTGCGCCCACGAAGAAACGCGCCGTGAGTGCGGATCCCGTGGATCGGGAAGACGCCATGCAGCGTGTCTCTGCGTTGGCTGGCTTTTTGCGACGCGAGAGTCCGCAGAATCCTGTGCCGTACCTGCTGCTGCGGGCAGCGCGCTGGGGCGAGTTGCGCGGCGCTGGAGCTGCCCTGGACCCTGCCATTCTCGACCCGCCGCCAACCGAAAAACGTACGTATATCAAGAAAATGGCGATGGAGGGGAACTGGGCCGAGGTTCTGGAAGGCGCCGAGAGCACGATGAGCCTCCCGTGCGGCCGCGGCTGGCTCGACTTGCAACGCTACGCCGTGCGCGCCTGCGAGTCGCTCGGATACGAATATGAGCCGGTCGCGGCGGCCATTCGTGCGGATTTGCGCGCCTTGCTGGCGGATTATCCGGACTTGTTGAATGCGTCGCTCATGGACGACACACCCGCGGCGAATCTTGAAACGCAAGGCTGGCTGAAAGAATGTATTTTGCCCGCCCCTCCGTCCCCGCCAGCAGAAGTTGCACCGCCTCCCGAGCCGGAACCTGAGCCCGAGCCGCTACGTGTTGCCGCGCCGCAGGGCACCAACGGCGAAGGGAGTCCAGACGTGGTGGAACTGGCGATGAAGGCGGCGCGCGCCGGAAGAGTGCAGGAAGCCATCGGCATGTTGACCGCGGAAATCGGGAACGAGCGCACGGGCCGCGGCCGCTTCCAAAGACACATTCAGCTGGCGAACATTTTCTTGGCCACAAAACACGAAGCCATCGCCTTTCCCATCCTGGTGGAATTGGCGGAGGAAATTGACCGGCGCAAGCTGGAGGAATGGGAAGACCCGGTATTGGTGGCCCAGCCGCTGGCGCTGTTGTATCGCTGCTCGGAAAAGCTGGGTCGCAGCGACGCGGAGAAAGAAAAAATCTATCAGAAGCTCTGCCGGCTTGATCCGGCCCAGGCTTTGGCGCTGAGATAAACGAATGCCATCCAATGACTCGAACGCGCCGCTGCGACTGCCCTTACTGGATCGGCTCATCGACGAAGAGCCCAAAGCCAAGTCGGAAGGACTGATGAGCCGCAGCACTTCGCTTGCGAAACTGAAAATTGCGGTGCGGCGCGACCTGGAGAATCTTTTGAATACGCGCAGCACTCCGGATTCCATTCCCGAGGGCTGCGTCGAAGTGCTGCGCTCAGTGTATTGTTATGGCCTGCCAGATATCACGTCGATGCCGGCGAATTTTCTCTACGAACAAGGCAAGTTGCTGCAGTCGATTGAATCCTCGGTCCGCATGTTCGAGCCGCGACTCGACGGCGTGCGGGTCTCTTTAGTGCCCGTAACCGGCATGTCGCGCATGTTGCGCTTTGTCATTGACGGCATGTTGCGCATCGACCCACTTCCCGAACATGTGGTCTATGATGCCTCCATCGAACTGACCAGCCTGGAAGTGCAAATTTCTGGAGAAGACCGTGCGTGACGAGCTGCTCGAATATTACGAGCGCGAGCTGACCTACATCCGCCAACTGGGCGCCGAGTTTTCCGAGAAATATCCAAAGGTGGCCTCACGCCTGCTGCTCGAACCGAATCGTTGCGAGGATCCGCACGTAGAGCGGCTAATCGAGTCGTTCGCGTTTCTTGCGGCGCGCGTGCATCTGAAAATCGATGACGAGTTCCCGGAAATCACGGAGGCGCTGCTCAGCGTTTTATACCCGCACTACATCCGGCCGATTCCTTCTTCGACCATAGTGCAATTCCATCTTGACCCCGAACAGAAACTCACCGCCGGTTTACCGATTGCCCGTGGGGCAATGCTCTATTCGCAGCCGGTGGAAGGCTATCCCTGCAAATTTAAGACCTGCTTGGACACGACGCTCTGGCCGTTGAAGATTGCCGCCGCGCAGTGGGTCACGCCGGACCGGCTGCGTCCTGCCGTCAAGTCGCAAGACGCGGTAGCCGCATTGCGCGTCGAGATCGAGTGCTTTCCAGATCTCAGCTTCGACAAGCTGGAATTGAACTCGTTGCGCTTCTATCTGAATGGCGAGAGCAGCTTGATCCATACCTTGTATGAGCTGCTATGCAACAACTGTGCGCAAATTGTCTTGCGGGATCGGGCGCCGCAAAGTACGCGACATCCGATCGTGCTCCCGGCTGGCAAGCTGAAGCCCACCGGTTTTTCCGATGCCGAGGCGTTGCTACCCTATCCGCGGCGCTCATTCTCCGGGTATCGCCTGCTCCAGGAATATTTCCATTTCCCTGAGAAGTTCTTCTTTCTAGAACTGAACGGCCTGGAAGCGCTGCGCAGTTCGGGTTTTGGCCCCCGTGCTGAAATTCTCTTCTTGATTTCACGCTTCGAACGGAGCGAGCGCCAGCAGTCGCTGGAACTCAACGTTTCGGAAAGCACCTTGCGGCTGGGCTGCTCGCCCGCCGTCAACCTTTTTTCGCACACTGCCGAGCCGATTCGCCTGGACCAGACCCGCACCGAGTACCTCATCGTCCCTGAAGCGCGCCGCCGCCGCGCCATGGAGATTTTCTCGATTGAGGAAGTAATTTCGCCGAATCCGCAGACCCACGAAGTGATGAAGTTCGAACCGTTCTATCGCTTCCGCCATACGTCGACGCATCACCGCGAGCGGCCAAAAGGATTTTGGCACACGCGCCGCCAGGCTTCCACGCGCCGTGACGACGAAGGGACCGACTTGTATATTTCGTTCCTGGACCTCAGCGGGCGCCCGCTGCATCCCGATTCGGACACCGCCACAGTCCACTGTACCTCCTCGAATCGCGATCTTCCTCATCGCCTGCCCATGGGCAACGAGCGTGGAGATTTCGAATTGGAAGGCATTTCTTCGGTCAGGCGCATTGTCGCGCTGCGTAAGCCGTCTTCCTCCGTGCGTCCGCCGACCGGCAAAGGCATGCTATGGCGGCTCATCTCGCATCTCTCACTCAACTATCTGTCCATTGTCGAAGACGGCCGCGACGCGCTGCAGGAGATTCTGCGTCTCTATACCTTCGGGGAGTCAGGCTACAGCGAGCGTCAAATCGCCGGCCTCATCAGCCTTTCCAGTTCGCGCAATTTTGCGCGGGTCATTTCGGAGAATGGCATCGGCTTCGTCCGTGGCCACCGGGTTGAAATGGAATTTGACGAGGAAAACTTCGTTGGTGGGGGCGTGTATCTCTTCGCCAGCGTGCTGGAACATTTTCTGGGACACTACGCTTCGCTGAATAGCTTTAGCCAGCTTGCCGTGCGCACGCAGCAAAGAAAGGAGGTGCTCCGCCAATGGCCACCGAGAGCCGGCGAAGTGATTCTCCTGTAGGGACACGCGCCGCTAGTGCTGCAGCCCCGGAGGATTTGCTGCCCTCTACGACGCCGCGTGCCGATCTCTCTGAGGTTGAGCGCGCCCTACGTGAAGAGCCGTATCGCTTTGAGTTTTTTCAGGCCATTCGCCTTCTCGAGCGACTGCTGCCAGAACGCAAGCCGATCGGCGGTAGCGATGCGAAGCCTTCGGAGGAAATGGCGCGGCTCGGCGAGTATCCCTCGCTCAGTTTTCCCGCCAGTGAAATTCAGGGCATCGAATGGTCCGAAGGCCAGGCGCCGTTCGTCTCCGTGAATTTCATGGGCACGACCGGCCCCCAGGGGCCGCTGCCGCATGCCTACACCACGATGGTTCTGGCGCGCCTGCGTTCCGGCGACCGCACCTTGCGCGACTTTCTCGATCTTTTTCATCACCGCATGCTTTCGTTCTTCTATCGAGCATGGGAGAAATACCGCTTTGCCATCTCCTATGAACGTGGCGAGCGTGACCGCTTTTCGCACCACTTGCTCGATCTCATTGGTCTCGGCACCGCTGGCCTTCAGGAACGCCTCGCGGTTCCTGACGACGCGTTCCTCTTTTTCGCCGGCATTCTTGGCCAGCGCCCGCATTCCGCGCACGCCCTCGAGTTGCTCCTGAATGACTATTTCGAAGTGCCGGTGCAGGTCGAGCAACTCATCGGCGGCTGGTTCCGTCTTGACGACTCCACGGAATGCTGCATCGGCGAGCGCGCGACACCTTCCGAGCAACTTGGGCTCGGCGCGGTCGTCGGCGACGAGGTTTGGAATCAGCAGGCCAAAGCGCGCGTGCGGATTGGTCCGCTCAATCTAGAGCAGTATCTTGATTTTCTGCCAAACGGCTCCGCGTATGCCCCGCTAAGGGCCTTGTTGCGGTTCTGGACCAACGAAGAAGTCGATTTTGAAGTGCAGCTCATCTTAGAGCGCGAAGAAGTTCCACGGTGCCAGATCGGCGGCGAGGACGAAGGTGCTCCGCAGCTTGGCTGGGTCACTTGGATGAAGTCGAAAGAAATGGCACGTCATCCCGACGAAGCCATTTTCAACGTTTAGAGATGTGAGGCCACTATGACCGCGAACCTGAAAGCTCTGATCGGCAAACTCAACGACACGACGCGCAACGCTCTGGAAGCA
>Ga0335073_10000789_pt1 | contig 41517 bp, 43 predicted proteins | sample Lox_Sample_22_FD_207093 | JGI IMG/M metagenome (GOLD analysis project Ga0335073, IMG submission 207093) | Soil microbial communities from Loxahatchee National Wildlife Refuge, Florida, United States - Lox_Sample_2.2 | ecosystem: Environmental > Terrestrial > Soil > Wetlands | place: USA...
AGGGCTTGATGCTCGAGCCCGGCTCGAATATGTCGGTGACCGCGCGGTTGCGGTACAGGTCCGGTTTCAGCTGATCGCGATCGTTGGGGTTGAAGGAAGGCTGGTTGACCATCGCCAGCACCTCGCCTGTATCCACGTCGATCACGATCACCGAGCCGGCATGGGCACGGTATTCCTGCATCGCCGCCTTCAGCTCGCGGTAGGCGAGGTACTGGATGCGCAGGTCGATGCTGGTGATGAGATCGCGCCCGGGCCGCGGTGCGCGGATGCTCTCGACGTTCTCGACATAGCGTCCGTACAGATCCTGGATGACGCGCTTGGCGCCGTCCTCGCCGTTCAGCATCTGATCGTACGCGAGCTCGAGCCCCTCCTGTCCCTGATCATCGAGGTTGGTGAAACCGACCACATGGCCCGCCACCTCGCCCGCCGGATAGTAGCGCTGATACTCCCGCAGCAAGTACACCCCGGGGATGCCGAGCGCCTTGATGCGCGCCGCCTGATCGGGAGGCATGTGGCGCTCGAGATAGAGAAACTCGCGGTCGAGGTTGCTGGTGATGCGGCGCGCGAGCAGCTGCTGATCCTGCTTCAGGGCGCGGGCGAGCCTCGGGAGCTGATCGATGTTCTCGTTGAGCTCCTGCGGATTGACCCACACCGTGTCCACCGGCGTGCTCACCGCGAGCGGCTCGCCGGTGCGGTCGGTGATGGCGCCGCGATGCGCCTCGATCTTGACCACGCGCATGGAGCGGTCGTCGCCCTGCTTGGCGAGAAAGCCGTGATCGATGAGCTGCAGCTCCACCGCCCGCGCGCCGAGTCCGATGGCGCCGCAAACCACCAGAGCGAGGATCAGCGCCGAGCGCCAGCGATAGCTCCGCAGCTCCGTGCCGGTTTCGCTCGAGCGCTGCTTCACGGCCGGACGATCCGCACATCCCGGGTCTGCGGCAGGCTCATCTTGAGCTTCGCGTTCGCAACGCGCTCGACGAAGGCGTTCGATGACCAGTAGCTCTGCTCGAGCTCGAGCCGGCCCCATTCCATCTCGAGCGCATCGCGCTGCGCGGTGAGCTTCTCCAGACGCACGAACAGATCGCGCGCCTCGTGGCGCGCATAGATCACCTGCACCGCCGATCCGAGCACCGCGAGCCAGAGCACGGGCAGGGCGAGCGGCAGGAGCCTGGCTGCTTTCATGCGGCAACTCCTTCGAGCAGGCGTTCGGCGACGCGCAGGCGGGCGCTGCGGGCGCGGGGATTGGCCGCAGTTTCCTGCGGCGCAGGCTCGTGCGACTTGCCCACCAGCCTGAGCACGGGACGGGCGTGCGCGGGAATATCCGGGAGCCCGGCATACATCGGATCGGGCTGCGCGTGGCGGCGCATGAACTGCTTGACCATGCGGTCCTCGAGGGAGTGGAAGCTGATGACGGCCAGACGCCCCGCGGGCGCCAGGCGCTCGAGGGCGGCCTCGAGCGCGGCGGCGAGCTGCTCGAGCTCGCCGTTCACGTGGATGCGCAGGGCCTGAAATACGCGCGTCGCCGGATGCTTGTGCCGCTCGCGCGAGCGCGCCACGCGCTCGATGAGCGCGGCCAGCTCGAGGGTCCGCGCGAAAGGCCGTTTCTGCCGGTCGGCGACGATGGCGCGAGCGATGCGCGATGCGCAGCGCTCCTCGCCGAGCTCGCGGAAGATGCGCGCCAGCTCGGCCTCGGAGGCGCCGTTCACCACGTCGGCGGCGGTCGGGCCTGCGCCGCTCGTCATGCGCATGTCCAGAGGTCCATCGCGCATGAAGCTGAAGCCGCGCTCGGGATCATCGAGCTGCGGCGAGGACACGCCGAGATCGAACAGGATGCCGTCGAATTTGAGACCCGGCTCGACCGCATCGGCGCAGGCCGCGAGCCTGGAGAACGGTGCCAGGAAGATCGCCACCCGCGCATCGGCGCCGAAGCGCTCCCGCGCAGCGGCGACGGCGGCCGGGTCGCGATCGAGACAAAGCAATCGACCGTCAAGCGTGAGCTTCTTCAATATCGCCTCTGCGTGTCCGCCCCGCCCAAAAGTGGCATCCAGATAGGTGCCACTCGCCCGTATGTTCAAAGCAGCCAGTACCTGAGGTAGCAGGACCGCCGTATGTCCTCTGTCCGACTCGTCCACGCCGCCCGCCCTTTGCGGCTCAAAGCGAGAGGTTCTGCAACTCGGCCGGCAAATCCGTTCCCTCGACGTCGCCCGCGAGCCACCCGTCGAGCCGCTCGGTCCACCTCGCCTCGTCCCACAACTCGAAATGCAATCCCTGACCGATGAGCATGGCCTCGCGCGTCAGCTTGGCGAACTCGCGCAAGTTCGGCGGCAACAGCACGCGCCCATGTCCATCGAGCTCCAGATCCGTGGCATGCCCCACCATCAGCCGCTGCAAGCGGCGCGCTTCGGGATTCATCGAGGGCAAGCGCATCAACTTGCGCTCGATCTCCTCCCAGTCGGGCAACGGGTAGACGAGCAGGCATTGGTCCTTGTCCACGGTAATGACCAATTTGCCGCCGCAACGCTCCTGCAGCCGCTCGCGATACCGGGTCGGCATGACCATGCGGCCTTTGGCATCGAGAGTGAGTTTATTGGCGCCCCGGAACATCGCTGCATGGGCCTGTCGACCCATTTTCTCCCACTTTTTCCCACCGGCCACCACTATAGGGAGCGGCACGTCGCACTGTCAACGCCTTAAGTTAAAAAAAGGCTCGGGACAACAGTGACTTAGGTCACAGTTGCTGACAGAGGGATATGCGCCCGGGGACTTTAGCGGAATCAAGTCGTTAGATGGCTTTCTTCAGCGCGCGCTCGCGAATCGGCTCTGAGGGGCTTTTCACTCTCAAGTCCGCGGTCGCCCCGACCGCGTACATCCCGCGCGCAGCGCCCTGCTTTTTTCTCACGGCCGCGCCTTTCACTCTCAAGTCCGCGGTCGCCCCGACCGCGTACATCCCGCGCGCAGCGCGTAAAAAAGAGTCGGCCGTAAGCCGGGTTCTGTCGTGGGCAGCCATTCCTCTGGGATGCGCGTCGCCGCGCAGCTCTAGCGACCTACCCGGAAGCCTATGCGGGCCACATGTCGCGGCCGAAGGCGCCGCTTGCTTCCCTATTTGGTCTTGCTCCAGGTGGGGTTTGCCGTGCCACCGACGTTGCCGCCGGCGCGGTGCGCTCTTACCGCACCATTTCACCCTTGCCGGCACCGCTTGCGCGGCGCTTAGGCGGTATCTTTCTGTTGCACTTTCCGTGGACTCGCGTCCCCCAGGCGTTACCTGGCACCGTGCCCTGTGGAGCCCGGACTTTCCTCCACCCCTGGAGCCGCTTGCGCGGGCAAAGGCAGCGGCTGCCTGGCCGACTCTTAGCGCGCACCATACGCCTCTTTGAGCTCGAGCGCGCGCCTGTAGGCCTCATTGTCGCGCACCGAGGCGATTTGCGCGGCAAGCTGCGCCGCCTGCTTGAGGGGCAGCTGCGCGAGGAGCGGCTTCAAGGCGCGGTCGAGCGCACCGCCATGACCGTCCTCGCCCAGCGCCGGCGCGGCGGCCGCAGCTCCTGCAATCACGAGCACGAGCTCGCCACGCGACAGGTCGGCGTCGGCGCGCGCCCGCTCGGCGAGCGCCCCGAGCGGGCCGCGATACAGCGTTTCGTGCAGCTTCGTGAGCTCACGCGCGAGTGCGGCGCCGCGCTCGGCGCCGAAGCACTGCGCGCAGTCTGCGAGCATCTCCTCGAGCCGATGAGGCGACTCGTAGAACACGAGCGTGCGCTCCTCGGTCGACAGCGCGGCAAGACGCGCGCGCCGCGCCGCGCCGCGCGCCGGCAGGAAGCCCTCGAAGCAGAACCGGTCGGTGGGCAGCGCGGCGATCGACAGCGCCGCGATCAGCGCGCACGGCCCGGGGACGGCGATGACCTCGAGCCCCGCGGCTGCGCAGGCGCGCACCAGCTCGAATCCCGGATCGCTGATCGCCGGAGTTCCCGCATCGCTCACCAGCGCGATGCTCGCGCCGGCGCGCAGGCGCGCGATCAGCTCGGGCGCGCGCCGCGCCTCGTTGTGATCGTGCAAAGAGACCATCGGCGTCGCGATGCCGGCGGCCTTGAGCAGCAGCCCGGTGCGGCGCGTATCCTCGGCGGCGATCAGCGCACAGCTCTTGAGCGTCTCGCAAGCGCGTGCACTCAGATCGCCCAGGTTGCCGATCGGCGTCGCCACCACGTACAGACGACCCGCTGCCTCGTTTGTCACTATAATCCTCGGGCGCTTCGCGCAGGACCTGCGCGGTCGAAGCGACCGCGTCCATTGATGTGAATCGGGAATGCAGAGTATGGCAGTGATCTCTCGACGTCCACGCCCGGCGCGGCCACGATCGGCCGCGCGCGCCGGCATGCTGCTGGGGGCGCTCATGGCGACGCTCATGGCGGCGGCCTGCAGCCTGATGCAGCCGGCGCCTTCGGCGGCGCCCGCGGGCCCAGAGCGCGCGCAGCAACTCGCTGCGCAGGGCAAGCATGCCGAAGCCGCGCAAGCCTATGCGGATCTCGCCGGGCAGCTGCCGGCGAATCACGACGACTACGAGCTGCTGAGCGCGGAGCAATGGGTGCTGGCGGGCAACATCGGGGCGGCCAAGCAGGCGTTCTCGACCGTGTCGGCCGCGGCGCGCAGCACCATGCCCGCCTCGCGGGCGCTGGTGGCCGCGGAGATCGCGATGGCCGATCGAGACGGCGTCGCCGCCATTCGCGAGCTGGATACGATTGCGGTGCCGACGCAGCCCGAGCTTGCGCAGAGCTACTGGTGGCTGCGCGGCAAGGCAGCCTTCCTCACCGGCCATCCGGTGGAGGGTACCCGCTCCTTCGTCGAGCGTGAGCGCTACATCGGCAATCCGCAGGCGCTGCGCGCGAGCCGCGAGGAGCTGTTCGGCCTCATCCGCGAGGCTGCGCAGCGCGGCGTCTCGCTGAAAATCCCGCCGAAGACCGACCCAGTGGTCGCCGGCTGGCTGGCGCTCGGGCCCGTGTCGCTCGAGGTGGCGCGCGATCCCATGCGCGCCCCCCAGGCGCTCGCCGACTGGAAGCGCGCCTACCCCCAGCACCCGGCCAACGACAGCGTGCTCGCGCTCGCCCAGAACCAGATCGCCGTCGCCACCGGCTTTCCGGATCAGATCGCCCTGCTGCTGCCCTTGTCGGGAGGCGCCGCGAACTACGGCGTCGCGGTGCGCGACGGATTCATCGCCGCCTATCTCGAGCAGGAGCCGGCCTCGCGTCCGCATGTGCGGATCTACGACGTGGCCGCCGAGTCCGTCGCCGGCGCCTATCGACACGCCGTCGACGACGGTGCGGCTTTCGTGGTCGGGCCGCTCACCAAGGAGGACGTGGCCGCGGTGGTGCCGCTGCGCGCCGCCAAGACGCCCGAGCTCGCGCTCAACTTCCTCGCCGACGGCGTGAACGCGGGGCACGAGTTCTACCAGTTTGCGCTCTTGCCGGAAGACGAGGCGCGCAGCGTCGCGCGCCGCCTGATCGCCGACGGCAAGCCGCATGGCGTCGTGCTCATCGCGCAGGGCGCGCTCGGCACGCGCGTGCAGAAAGCGTTCGTGGAGGAGCTGACGCAGCAGGGCGGCGCGGTGCTCGACGGCGCGCGCTACGACCCGGCGCGCGCGGATTTCTCCGACATCATCAAGCAGGTCCTGCAGATTCACGAGGTCAAGGGCGAGCCCTCGACGCATCGCGGCGACGTCGACTTCATCTTTCTGGAGGGCCCGCCGGGTGCCGCGCGCCTCATCGTGCCGGAGCTGAAGTTCAATTACGCGGGCGACATTCCCGTCTATGCCACCTCGGACGCCTTCGAGCCCGATCCGAGCGCGAATGCCGACCTCGACGGAATGATCTTCCCGGACATGCCCTGGATGGTCTCCCAGGACCCGATCACCGATCAGATCCGCGACAGCGTGCGCGCGGCATGGCCATCGCGCACCTCACGCCTCGATCGCTTGTACGCCTTCGGTTTCGACGCCTATCGGCTGGTGCCGGCGCTCAAGTCCGACTCGATCACCCAGACTCAGGACATATCCGGCGTCACCGGCAAGCTGTTCCTGGATGATCACGACCGGATTCGCCGCGAGCTCGATTGGGTGCAGCTCAGAGGCGGCGTGCCCGTACCGCTGTAGTTTCCACACGAATACGGCGGATACGGGTCGCGACCACGCCTTGCCGGGCGTCCATGCTTCACGGCAATGAGGCAATCCACCCAGGCCAAGGGGACGGTGCGGCGGCGGCGGGCGGCCGAGTCGCGGCGCAGTGGCGAGAATGCCGAGGATCTCGCCGCCGACTATCTGGCCTCGCGCGGGCTCGCACTCCTCGCTCGCAACGTGCGCTGCAAGGGCGGGGAGCTCGATCTGGTGTGCAGCGACCGAGGGACGCTGGTCGTGGTGGAGGTGCGTCAACGCGCCCGCAGCGACTTCGGCGGCGCCCTCGCCTCGGTCGCGCCCGCGAAACAGCGCCGGATCATTCGCGCCACGCGCTTCCTGCTTCACACCCATCGAGAGTGGCGCGGCTGGCGGCTGCGCTTCGACGTGTTCGGCGTGCAGGGACCTCCCGACGGCCGGCACGCCATCGCCTGGGTGCGGGACGCATTTCGCGCCGGTCGAAGGTGCTGACGCTGCGGCTGGACGCCGCGGCCGCCCGACGCTGCGGCTGGACGCCGCGGTCCGCGGCCGCCTGACGCTGCGGTCGACGCCGCCTATTTGACGACCTGGAGCTTGGGCTTCTTGCTGGCCGGGGGTGCGGATGAGCCCGACTTGCCGGGCGGGGGCGGCTCCGTCGGATCGGGATCGGCATCGCCCTCGGGGAAAATCATTCCCTGGCCGGTCTCCCGCGCATAGATGCCGAGCACGGCGCGCACCGGCACGCTGACCGCATGCGAGACGCCGCCGAAGCGCGCCTCGAAGCTGACCACGTCGTTGCCCAGCTTCAGGGCGCGGGCCGCGGAGAGGCTCACGTTGAGCACGATCTTGCCATCCTTCACGTATTGCCGCGGGACGCTCACGCCCTCGGCCGCGGCATCGACCACGAGGTGCGGCGTCTCGCCGCTGTCGGTGATCCACTCGTGCAGGGCGCGCAGCAGATAGGGGCGGCGGGGCTTCAATGGCGCATCTCCCGCTCGGCCGAGCTCAGGCTCGCACGGAAGGCGGCGCGCGAGAAAATCGAGTTCATGTACTTGACGATGGGCTGCGCCTGAGAGGGCAGCTCGATGCCGTAGAACGGCAGCCGCCACAGGATCGGTGCGATGCTCGCATCGACCAGGGAGAACTCATCGCTCAGGAAAAACGGCTTTGCCTTGAACACCTCGGCGCTCGCGCAGATGGCCTCGCACAGCACCTTGCGGCTGTGCGCAGCCGTCTTGCTCTCGCGATCGAGCTCGATATCCTGCGCGAGTCCGTACCAGTCGCGCTCCACCCGGTACAGCGCCACGCGGAACTGGGCCCGCGTGACCGGATCGATGGGCATGAGCGGCGGATGCGGGAAGCGCTCGTCGAGATAATCCATGATCACCCGCGAGTCGTACAGGACCAGATCCCGATCGACCAGCGTCGGCACGCTGTGATACGGATTCAAGTCGAGCAGGTCTTCCGGGAGCTTGTGCGGATCGCAATTCACGAGGTCGATGGCAATGCCCTTCTCGGCGAGTACCAGCCGCGTCCGATGACTCCAAGGGTCAGCCGGCGCCGAGAACAAGGTCATCACCGAGCGACGTGCCACGAACGCGATCTCCTAGGCCCATGACGAAGGGGCAGATCCCGCTGCAGCGTCAGTGTACGTCCTTCCAGTATTCTTTCTTCAGCAGGTAGGCAAACACGAATCCCACCAGCAAGAACAAGGTGACGAATACGCCGAGCGACTGACGCTTCGCTTTCACCGGCTCGCCTGCATAGTCCAGGAAGTTGGCGATGTCCCGGCAGAACACATCATACTCCTGCGGCGACAGGCTGCCGGGGCTGAGCAACTTGACGCCCACCAGCATCATCTGGGCGTTGCCGCCCGCATCGGCCTGGTTCTCGAACACCGGCTCCTGCAATCCTTGCAGACTCGCCAGCACGTCGGGCATGGCGACGCTGGGCAGATACAGGTTGTTCACGCCCCAGGGTCGGGTGCTGTCCAGGTAATACCCTTTGAGGTACGAGTAGATGTAATCGGGACTGCGCTCGCGGGCCATGAGCGACAGGTCGGGCGGCGCCTTGCCGAACCACTTGGCGGCATCGGCCGCCGGCATCGCGCTGTCGACGCCGTCGAAGGCGTTGCTGGAGGTGAACATCAGGTTGGCGAGGTCGGCTGCCGGAATCTTCAGATCCTGCGCCATGCGGTTGTATCTGAGATATCTCAAGGAATGGCAGCCCGAGCAGTAATTCATGAAATCGCGGGCGCCGCGCTGCAGGGAATTGAGATCGGTGATGTCGGTCCCGGCATGCTCCAGGGCGATACCGCCCTCCCCTTCCTGCGCCAGAGCGGCACCGGCCGGCGCCAGCGCGGCCGGCAGAAGCGTCACGGTGATCAGCAGCAATCGCTCAATCATGGCTCGTGACCCTCTCCGGCACCGGCTTCACGCGGTCGATGCGCGAGTACCATGGCATGAGCAGGAAGAACGCGAAATACAGCATGGTGCAGACCCTGGCGAGACTCGGATAGATTCCGGCCGGCGGCTTCAAGCCGCAGACGCCGAGCGTGATGAACGCGATGACGAAGATGGTCAGCATGATCTTGTAGATCGGTCCGCGGTAGCGGATCGAATGCACGGGAGAGCGATCGAGCCACGGCAGGAAGAACAGGATCACGATGGACGCGCCCATCACCAGCACGCCCCAGACCTGCGTGCCCGCGAAGGACGGCACCGCCCGCAAGATCGCGTAGAAGGGGGTGAAATACCACACCGGCGCGATGTGCGGCGGGGTCTGCAGCGGGTTCGCGGGCCCGAAGTTGGCGGACTCCAGGAACAGTCCGCCGAAGGCGGGCGCAAAGAACACCACACCGCAGAACAGCACCAGGAAGGCCATCACGCCCATCAGATCCTTCACCGTGTAGTACGGATGGAAGGGGATGCCGTCGAGCGGGTGCCCGTGCTCGTCCTCGCGATCGTGGATCTCGATGCCGTCGGGATTGTTCGAGCCCACCTCGTGCAGCGCCATCAGATGCGCGATCACCAGGAATATGAGCGCGAGCGGCAGCGCCGCGACGTGCAGGGCGAAGAACCGGTTGAGCGTCGCGTCGGCGATCACGTAGTCGCCGCGGATCCACTCGAGCAGGCTCCCCCCGATCACCGGCAGGCTCCCGAACAGGGAGGTGATCACCTGGGCCCCCCAGAAGCTCATGTTGCCCCACGGCAGCACGTAGCCCATGAAGCCCTCGGCCATCAGCGTCAGGAAGATCAGGCAGCCGAATATCCACAGCAGCTCGCGCGGCTTGCGATGCGAGCCGTAGAGCAGCGCCCGAAACATGTGCAGGTAGATGATGATGAAGAAGGCGGATGCCCCGGTCGAATGCAGGTAGCGGATGAGCCAGCCCCAGTCGACGTCGCGCATGATGTACTCGATCGACGAGAACGCCTCGGCGGACGAGGGCTTGTAGTTCATCGTCAGGAAAATGCCCGTGACCAGCTGGTTCACCAGCACGAGCAGCGCGAGCGAGCCGAAGTAATACCAGAAGTTGAAGTTCTTCGGAGCGTAGTACTCCGATACCTGGCTCTTCCACAGGGCCGTCAGGGGAAAGCGCCGATCGATCCAACCCAGAAAGCCCTTGCCGCCGGCGGATTCAGGTGCTGCAGACATCGCTCATCCTCGTGCGTCGATTAATCTTGCGTCGCTGTGTTCATGCGTCGATCAGGCGGGCTTGGGGGGCTCGTTTTCGCCGATCACTATGCGCGCATCGTCCGCGAACGTGTACGGCGGGATCGTGAGGTTCTTCGGCGCCGGCATGCTCTTGAAGACGCGCCCCGAAATGTCGTATTTCGATCCATGGCAGGGGCAATAGAAGCCGCCGGGCCAGTTGGCGCCGAGGTCGGTCCCGGCGAGCTGGAACTCATTGTCGGGCTGAAAAGCGCCCAGCGGCGCGCATCCGAGGTGCGTGCACACGCCCAGGCCCACCCAGTACGCGGGGACGCGCGCCCGCACCGCGCCCGAGGCCTTGATGTAGGGCGGCTGCTGCGAGTCGTCGGAGTCGGGGTCGGCGAGCAGCTCGTTGTGGTTGTTGATCGCATCGAGAACCGCCTTGCTCCGGCGCACCACGTACACCGGCTGGCCGCGCCACACCACCTTGAGCATCTGACCGTCCTCGAGCTTCGATGCATCGACCGCCACCGGTGCACCAAGCGCCTTGGCGCGCTCGCTCGGCTCCCACGAGGCGATGAACGGCACCGCGGCGAACGCGACGCCGACGGCGCCGATTCCCACGGTCGCGACCGTCAGCAATCGGCGGCGGCTGTGGTCGACCGCCAGGATATCGTCCACCGGGATCATCGCCTCCGCCGCTGTCGTGGCGGCGGCCTTCAAGACACTGTGATGGCCGCGGTCAACCCGCTCGTCGCTCATTCGTTATCCTCGATTGGTTTACAAAACTTCACGAAAACGGCTGCCGGCGCAGTGTTTCCCAAAGAATATCGCGGGCGCATTATACACAGATACGCGGGCCTCTTAAGTAAGCTGGGCAGTGGCATTGCAGAATACGCGCATCCTTGCGACTTTCCTGCTGAGAGCGGCGGTCATCGGCCTGGCCGGCGCATTCCTGATCGTATGGTGGAAGCCGGCCTTGCTCGGCGCCCCCGCGAGCTCCGCGTCGGCCGCCGCCGCGCCCGGCCCGCAGCGCGCGCCCGTGGTGATGCAGAGTTTCGCGGACGCCGTGGCGCGAGCGGCCCCCGCGGTCGTCAACATCTACACCGCGCGCGTGGTCACCGAGCAGCGCCAGGCGGCGCCGCTCGATCAGCTGTTCGGCGACTACTGGCCCAGCTACCGCCAGCGCGTCGAGCGCAGCCTCGGCTCGGGGGTCATCGTCGATGCCAAGGGCACGATCGTCACCAACCAGCACGTCATCGCGGGCGCCGATTCGATCCGGGTGCAGCTCGCCGACGGCCGCATCGCCGAGGCGACGGTCGTGGGGCAGGACCCCGACACCGACCTCGCCATCCTGCGCCTGTCCATCGGCAACCTGCCGGTCATGCCGATGGGCCGCTCCGACACGCTGCGCGTGGGGGACATCGTTCTCGCCATCGGCAACCCGTACGGATTGAGCCAGACCGTCACCCAGGGCATCGTGAGCGCCACCGGCCGCGGCCAGCTCGGGCTCGCGACCTTCGAGAACTTCATCCAGACCGACGCCGCCATCAACCTGGGCAACTCCGGCGGCGCGCTCATAGACGCGCACGGCGACCTGGTGGGCATCAACACCGCCGTGCTGAACCGCGCCTACGGAGGACCGGAGGGCATCGGCTTTGCGATCCCGGTGAATCTGGTTCGCGGTGTCATGGAACAGATCCTCACCAAGGGCCACGTGGTGCGCGGCTGGCTCGGATTCGTCCCGCAGGATCTGTCCCAGGAGCAGGCGGCGCAGCTCGGCATCGCCTCGGGGGGCGTGACGGTGGTGAACATCCTGGTGAGGAGTCCGGCCTTCGATGCCGGCGTGAGGCCGGGCGACCTGATCACCGAGCTCGACGGGGCGCCGGTGCGCAGCTCGCAGGATCTCGTCAGCAAGCTCGCGCAGCTCAAGCCCGGCTCCGAGGTCGAGCTCGCCGGCCGCCACGGTCAGCAGCCCTACACGGTCAAGCTGCCGGTGAGCGAGCGGCCGACGCGCCTCGCCCAGGCGCAGGGCGCGCAACCCTAGGAACGGAGCCCTCAGCCGGGCGTGCGCCGGATGCGGGCGCCGAGCTGCTGCAGCTTCTCTTCGATGGCCTCGTAGCCGCGATCGATGTGGTAGATACGCTCGATGTCGGTACGGCCGTCCGCGACCAGCCCGGCGAGCACCAGGCTCGCCGAGGCGCGCAGGTCCGTGGCCATGACCGGCGCGGCGGTGAGGCGCTCGACGCCCTTGATGATGGCCGTGTTGCCCTCCAGACGGATCTCCGCGCCCATGCGCCGCATCTCCAGCATATGCATGAACCGATTCTCGAATATGGTCTCGATGATCGTGCCCACGCCCTGCGCGACGGTGTTGAGGGCGGCGAACTGGGCCTGCATGTCGGTCGGAAAGGCCGGATAGGGTGCGGTGCGGATGTCGACCGCCTGCGGCCGCCGCCCGCGCATGTCCACCTCCACCCAGCTCTCGCCCACGCCCACCGTGGCGCCCGCCTCCTGCAGCTTGACGATGACCGCATCGAGATGATCGGGCCGCGCGCTCTTGACGCGGATGTGGCCGCCGGTGATCGCGCCCGCGACCAGATACGTGCCGCTCTCGATCCGGTCGGGCAGCACCTCGTAGGCGGTGCCGCTGAGGCGCTCGACCCCCTCGATGACGATCTTGTCGGTGCCCGCGCCCTTGATCCGCGCGCCCATCGCGATGAGGAAGTGCGCCAGGTCCACCACCTCGGGCTCGCGCGCGGCGTTCTCGAGCACGGTCTCACCCTGGGCGAGCGTCGCCGCCATCATCAGATTCTCCGTGCCGGTGACCGTGACCGTCTCCAGCACCAGGCGTGCACCCTTGAGCCGGCCGGCGCGCGCCTTGATGTAGCCGTTCTCGATGTGAATGTCGGCGCCCATCGCCTGCAGCCCCGCGACGTGAATGTTCACCGGCCGCGCGCCGATCGCGCAGCCGCCGGGGAGCGATACGTCGGCCGAGCCGAAGCGCGCCAGCAGCGGGCCGAGCACCAGGATGGAGGCGCGCATCGTCTTCACCAGCTGGTACGGGGCAAAATGCTCCTTGATGGTCGAGGCATCGACCTCGATGCGCATCTTCTCGTCGATGGTGACCGAGACGCCCATGCGGCCGAGCAGCTCGATCATGGTGGTGACGTCCTGCAGATGCGGCACGTTCGAGACCGTCACCGGCCCGTCCGCGAGCAGGCAGCCGGCCAGGATCGGCAGCGTGGCATTCTTCGCACCCGATATGCGGATCTCGCCTTCCAGGGGCGTGCCGCCCTGGATCTGCAGCTTATCCATGGCCTGCGCCGCCCTGGCCTGCGCCGCCCTGGCCCGCCGCGCCGCGGCTCGCGTACTCGTCGGGCGTATACACTTGCAGGGCGAGCGCATGGATCTCGTTGCCCACGGTGCGCCCGAGCGCCGCGTATACGAGCTGGTGACGCTGCACGGAGCGCAGCCCCGCAAACCTCTCGGCGACGACCACCGCCTCGAAGTGCACGTTGTCCTCGCTCGCAACCGACGCGCGGCTGCCGGGCAAGCCGCGCTGGATCAGCTCTGCAACCTGTTGTGGATTCATGGGCTCTCCTCAAGTTGTATCATTCACCGATGGATCTTGACTATACGGACCAAGGGCTCATCGATCTCGGTCGGGCCGCCTTGAGCATCGAGATCGACGGCCTGAAGGCCCAGCTGCCCCGCTTGGGGAGCGAGTTTGCACGCGCTTGCCGGATTTGTCTTAACTGCCGTGGCCGGATCGTCGTGACCGGGATGGGCAAGTCGGGCCACATCGGCGGCAAGCTCGCCGCGACGCTCGCGAGCACGGGCACGCCGGCCTTCTTCATGCACCCGGGCGAGGCGAGCCACGGCGATGTGGGAATGATCACCCGCGACGATGTGGTGCTGGCGCTGTCCAACTCCGGCGAGACGGACGAGATCATGACCATCGTCCCGGCCCTGAAGCGCCTCGGAGTCGCGCTCATCGCCTTCACGGGCAACCCCGCCTCGGCGCTCGCGCGCATCGCGACCGTCCACCTGGACATCGGCGTCCCGGCCGAAGCCTGCCCCTTGAACCTCGCACCGACGGCGAGCACGACCGCGGCGCTCGCGGTGGGCGATGCGCTCGCGGTCGCGCTGCTCAAGGCACGCGGCTTCACCGAGGAGGATTTCGCGCGCTCCCATCCGGCCGGCGCGCTCGGACGGCGCCTGCTGCTGCACGTCAAGGACATCATGCGCACCGGGCAGGCCGTGCCGCGGGTGTCGCCCGCCGCGACCCTGGGAGAGGGTCTCATGGAGGTGACGCGCAAGGGACTCGGCATGACCGCCATCGTCGATGAGGCGGACCGCGTGCTCGGCGTGTTCACTGACGGCGACCTGCGCCGCGCGCTCGATCGTGCGGCGGATTTGCATCGAACGCGCATGGATGAGGTCATGACGCGCGGCGCGAAGCGCGTGCACCCGGGCGCCCTCGCCGCCGAGGCGGTGCTGATGATGGAGACGCATCGCATCACCTCGCTCATCGTCGTCGATGCGCAGGATGTGCTGGTGGGCGCGCTCAACGTACACGATCTGCTGCGCGCCGGTGTCGTTTGAGGCCGGCGGCGAGGCGGCCGGCGAGGCGCGTGACGGCGCGCTCCGGGGCGCGCGTCCCCACGGCCCTCGGCAAGATCGAGCTGCTCATGCTGGATGTGGACGGCGTGCTCACCGACGGGCGGCTGTATTTCTCGGCCCGCGGCGAGGCGCTCAAGTGCTTCCACGTGCGCGACGGTCACGGCATCAAGCTCTTGATGAGGAGCGGTGTGACGGTGGCCGTGGCCAGCGGCCGGCGCTCGGCCGCGGTCGCCGCGCGCCTGCGCGAGCTAAAGGTGCGCCAGATCGCGCAGGGCTGCGGCGACAAGGTGCGCGCCCTGCTCGACGTCACGCGCCGTCTCGGCATCGATCCGCTCGCCGCGGCCTGCCTGGTGGACGATACGCCGGACCTGCCGCTGATGAGCGCCGTCGGCTTCGCCGCCGCCGTGGCCGATGCGCACCCGCTGGTGCGCGCCGCCGCGCACTGGGTGAGCAAGGCCCCGGGCGGCCGCGGCGCGGTCCGCGAGCTGTGCGATGCGCTGCTGCGCGCCCGGGCGGCCTCGCGGCTCGAGGGCGACTGATGGCGTTTCGCATCTTCACGTTGCTCGCCGTGCTCGCGCTGGGCGTGAGCACCTGGTTCCTGAGCTCGCCCAGCCGCTTCCCGGCGCGCACGGGGTCGGGGACGCTCGAATCGCTGCCGGGCTACTACCTCAAAAATGCCGTGCTCACCGATTACGATGTCAACGGCAACATCTCCATCCGCATTCACGCAGACCGCATCGATCAGGTCGATCACAGTCCCGAGATCGCGCTCACCAACGTGCGCGTCGACTACCAGTCCCCGCAAGGCCAGTCATGGGTGCTGCTCGGCGATACCGGCCACGTCGAGAGCGGCGGCAAGGTGATCGACGTCGCGGGGAACGTGCGGCTGGAGGAGCAGAGCCCGGAACATGCCGGCACCGCCGTGCTGCACACCGACACGCTGCGCTACGACGTGCCGGACGCCGTGGCGAGCACTCAAAGCGACGTACGCATCGACTTCGGCCTGCACACCCTCACCGCCCGCGGTATGGTCGCCAATTTGAAAGAGCGCACCATGCGCCTAGAATCGAAGGTCAATGGCCGCTTTCAGCCCTAGGAGCCGCAAGGCTCCTAACGCACATCGGGCCGCGCTGCTCGCGCTCGCGGCCTGGGTGAGTTGCGCGCAGGCGGCGCGCGCGCCGGCGACCACCGCCGGACCCATCAATCTCGACGCGGCCTCCTCGGAGCTCGATCTGCGCACCAACAACGTGTACTTCCGCAAGGTGCGCATCGCGCAAGGCCCCATGTCCGTCACCGCGGACCAGGGTCAGGCCACGCGCGAGGCGCTCGGCGGCAACTTCGACAACAGCCTGTGGGTGTTCCGCGGCAATGTTAAGATCACGATCCAGGGCGGCGAGCTCACCGCCGATGAGGCGCAGGTCGATTTCGTCAACAAGCTCCTCGCCAAGGCCGTGGCGCACGGCAAACCCGCCGAGTTCGAGGAACGCATCGAGAAGACCGGCAAGATCGCCCACGGCCATGCGGACAACATCGACTACGACGCCAGCAAGGGCGTGGTGCGCCTGACCGACAACGCCTGGCTGAGCGACGGTCAGAACGAGGTGCGCGGGCAGTCGCTCAAGTACAACGTCCTCGCGCAGAGCATCATCGCGGACGCTGCCGAGCAGAATTCGCAAAGAGTCCACATCATCATAACTCCGCCCCCGCAGAAGCCATGAGCGTCCTTCGGGCGCTTAATCTCGCCAAAAGCTACAAGTCGCGCCGGATACTCAAGGACATCTCGCTGGAGGTGGAAAGCGGCGAGGTCGTCGGGCTCCTCGGCCCGAACGGCGCCGGCAAGACCACCGCCTTTTACATGATCGTCGGCCTCGCGCGCTGCGAGCACGGGGAGATCTACCTCGACAACAGGGACATCGGCCGCCTGCCCATGCATCGCCGCGCCCAGCTCGGGGTCGGGTATCTGCCGCAGGAGCCCTCGGTGTTTCGCCGCATGTCCGTATCGAGCAACATCATGGCGATTCTGGAGACCCGCCCGGGCCTGGACGAAGCACAGCGCCGCGCGCGCCTGTCCGAGCTGCTCGATGAGCTGCACATCGATCATGTGCGCGAAAGCCTGGGGCTGAGCCTCTCGGGCGGCGAGCGGCGCCGCGTGGAGATCGCCCGTGCCCTGGCGGCCGATCCCCGCTTCATCTTGCTGGATGAGCCGTTCGCGGGCGTCGACCCGCTTTCCGTCGCCGATATTCAGAGAATAATCAGGCACTTATCGGATAAGGGCATCGGCGTATTGATCACCGATCATAATGTGCGCGAGACCCTGGGAATCTGCGAGCGCGCCTACATCGTCAGTCAAGGGATGGTGCTGACTTCGGGTTCTGCGGATCAGATTCTTGCCAACCCGCAGGTTCGTGAGGTGTACTTGGGACAGGATTTCAAACTGTAGGCTTGGATCGCAAAGAATCATGTTGAAGCCAAGTCTGCAGCTCCGCATCGGCCAGCAGCTCACCATGACGCCGCAGCTGCAGCAGGCCATCCGGCTGCTGCAGCTCCCCTCCCTCGATCTGCAGGCCCACGTGCGCGAGACGCTCGAGAGCAACGTGATGCTCGAGGCCGAGGACGAGCTCGCGCTCGAGGCACCAGCGGAGGGCCTGCGCGAGCGCGAGGAGCCGCCGGCCGAGGAAAAGTACGCCGAACTCGACGGCAACGCCGCCGCCGCGGCCGACCAGCGCGAGGAGCCGGAGGTCGAGATCGCCGACGAGGCCTGGGGCGAGCAGACCACCGGACCCTCCGACAGCTCCTGGTCGGGCGATGATGAGCGGAGCGGGGACTTCAGCGCTCAGCACGGCCAGACCCTGCAGGAGCAGCTCATCGAGCAGCTCGAGCTCGCCAAGCTCTCGCCCATCGATCTCGCCATCGCGCGTGTGATCACCGACGCGATCACCGACGACGGCTACCTGAAGGATGATCTGGAGGAGATCCGCCTGAGCCTCTTGCCGGAGATCCAGGCGAGCCCCGAGGACGTCGAGCGCGTGCTTGCCGCCGTGCAGTCCCTCGAGCCCGCCGGTGTCGGGGCGCGCAACCTGGGCGAGTGCATCGCGCTGCAGCTGCGCCAGCTGCATCCCGACACGCCGGCGCGGGACACCGCGATTCGCGTCGCGCTCGAGCACCTCGACCTGGTCGCGAACCAGCAGCTGGTGCTGCTGCGCCGCCAGCTGCGATGCAGCGAGAGCGATCTGGAGATGGCGCTCGCGCTGGTGCGCTCCTGCCATCCGCGCCCCGGGGCCGCCGTCAATCCCACCCAGGCTGAATACGTCATCCCGGACGTGTTCGTGCGCCGCACCGATCATGGCTGGACGGTCGAGATCAACCAGGCCACCGTGCCGCGGGTGCGCGTCAATCAGAATTATGCCAACGCCATCTCGCGGGCGCCCGACCATGCGATGCTGCGAACACAGCTGCAGGAAGCGCGCTGGCTGATGAGGAGCCTGGAGATCCGCAACGAGACCTTGATCAAGGTGGCGCGCTGCATCGTGCAGCGCCAGACCGGCTTCTTCGAGCAGGGCGAGGAGGCCATGGAGCCCCTGATCCTCAAGGACGTGGCCGAGGCGGTGGAGATGCACGAATCGACCATCTCGCGCGTGACCACGGCCAAGTACATGCACACGCCGCGCGGCGTGTTCGAGTTCCGCTATTTCTTTTCGAGCCACGTCGAGGCGGCGGACGGCACCGAGATGTCCTCGACCGCGATCCGCGCCAAGATCAGGAAGCTCATCTCGCAGGAGAATCCGGAGAGCCCGTGGAGCGACAGCAAGCTCGCGGAGATCCTGTCCCGCGAGGGCATACCGGTCGCGCGGCGCACGGTGGCCAAGTATCGCGAGGGGATGCAGATCGCACCGTCCAACGAGCGCAAGCGCGCGGCGGCTCGCGCATCCTAAGGTTTCCAGATGTCCAGTGCCTAAAGCGTCAGGAGGAACTCATGCAGCTCGATCTCAGCGGTCATCATGTCGAAGTCACTCCCGCCCTGCGTGGCTACGTGATCAAGAAATTCGAACGAATCTCCAGGCATTTCGAGCAGCTCATCGACGTTCATTGCGTGCTCACGGTGGAGAAGCTGCGGCACAAGGCCGAGGCGACTCTGATGCTGCGGGGGAACAAGATCTACGCCGATGCGACCGACGGCGACATGTACGCCGCCATCGATGCGCTCACCGACAAACTGGACCGCTGCGTCAAGAAGCACAAGGAAAAGGCATCCGATCATCATGCCGAGGAGGTCATCAAGGCGCGCTCCTCGTCCTGAGACGGCGGCGCGAGCGCGGAAGGCGCGAGCGCGCAAGGTGCGAGCCTGTCTGAGTGATCCGCATGCGTCTGGTAATCGTCAGCGGTCTGTCCGGCTCCGGCAAGAGCGTGGCCTTGCATCAGCTCGAGGACATCGATTTCTACTGCGTCGACAACATTCCGGCGGCGCTGCTCAAGCCCTTCATCGCACACACCATCCGCGGCACCGACGCGGTCTACCGGCGCACGGCGGTGGGCCTGGACGCGCGCAACCGTCCCAACGAGATCGACTCCATTCCCGCGCTGGTCGGGGAGCTCAGAGGCGGCGGCATCGCCTGCGAGGTGCTGTTCCTGCACGCCAGCGACGAGGTGCTGCTCAAGCGCTACGCCGAAACGCGCCGCAAGCATCCGCTGGTCTCCGCCGAGGTGAGCTTGCGGGAGGCGATCGCCTGGGAGCGCCGGCTCCTGGAGCCCGTCACCATCGCCGCGGATCTGGTGATCGACACCTCGAACATGGGAGTGCACACGCTGCGCGAGCGCATCCGCGAGCGCATCGACAGCGGGGCGGAGGGCCGGCTCGCGCTCATGTTCGAGTCCTTCGGCTACAAGTACGGCATCCCCGGCGATGCGGATTTCGTCTTCGACGTGAGAAGTCTGCCGAATCCGTTCTGGGAGCACGACCTGCGCCATCTGACGGGACTCGATGCGCCCGTCATCGCCTATCTGTCGGCGCAGCAAAGCGTGCGCGACATGTTCGCGGCGCTCGCCGGGTTCCTGGAGAAGCGCATCGCCGAGTTCGAGCGCGCGAGCCGCAGCTACCTCACCATCGCCATCGGCTGCACCGGGGGGCAGCACCGTTCGGTGTACATCGCCGAGGAGCTGGCGGCGCATTTCCGCCGCAGCTGCCCCCACGTGCTCACGAGGCACGACTCGTTGCAGAAAGCTTGACCTGCGCCTGCGCCAGGAATTCGCGAAGCTCGCCGGCGCGGGCGCGGGCGTCGCTCAGGCCGAGCGCGATCAGCTCGCGCGTGTAGCCGCGCTCGAACAGCAGATAGCTCAGCAGCGTGCCCGCGCTCGAGCTGCCGGCGCTCGCGCCCATGGCGCGCATCAGCGCCCGGATGCTGCGCGGCAGCTCCGAGCGGTAGCGCCGCGCGATCTCGGACAGGTCCTTCGACGGCGTCAGCACCAGCGCCTCGATGGGCTCCGAGCCCGGCAGCGCGCCCGGCTGCTCGCCGTGGGCTGCGCCCAGGCGCTCGAGGTCCGAATGCAGCTGGTCCATGAAGAGCGAATCGAGCATGAATCCGAACATCTGGCCGAAGGTGGGCTCGGCGCTCAATTTCGGCATGCCGAGGCCGGCGGCCGCCGGCTCACCGACGCCGATCACCAGCAGGCGGTTCGCGCCCAGGTGGATCGCCGGGCTGAGGGGCGACATCTGGCGCATCGCGCCGTCGCCGAAGTATTGCTGATGCAGGAAGATCGGTCGGAACAGGAACGGGATCGACAGGCTCGCCATCAGATGCTCGAGCGTGAGCTGCACGCGCGCCCCCTTGCGCGCCGCCCGCGTCCACGGCTCGATCGGCGCCGCGCAGGCGTAGAACGTGACCGAGTCCGCTTCCGAATAGCTGGTCGCGCAGATGCCGACCGCCTGCAGGTGCTGCTTGTACATGCCCCGGGGAATGCCGTCGAAATCGAGGTTCTTGCGCAGCAGCTCCCAGAGCGGTGAGTTGTCGAACAGCGAGTGCGGCGGGCGCACCAGCCATCCGCCGGTGAGCAGCGCCAGGATCCAGTGCAATCCGGAGCGCAGGACGCTGGCCGTATCGGCCTTGATCACGTGATGCACGCGAAACTCCCGCCACACCTTCTCGATCGCGTACACCGCGTGCCTGAAGTGCGCGGGATCCGAGGCGATGGCGATGGCGCTCACCGCGCCGGCCGAGGTGCCGGTGACGATCGGAAAGGGGCAGCCCGAGCCGCGGCGCAACAGCTCTGCGATGCCCTTCAGCACGCCGACCTGGTACGCGGCGCGGGCGCCGCCGCCCGTCAGCACCAGCCCGAGCGAGATCTCCCGGTCGGTCCGATCGGCCGCCGGCGCCGGATTTCCCTCAGCTGAGCGCATCGATGGCATCGTCCAGTCCGGACAGGGTCAGTGGATACATCCTGCCCTCGAGGGTATCGTGGATGATCTGCACCGAGGGCGTCTGCCGCCAGCGGCCTTCGGGCCGCGGATTGATCCAGGCGAACTTGGGGTAGGTGCGCGTCAGGCGTTCCAGCCACGCCTTGCCCGGCTCCGCGTTCCAGTGCTCGACGCTGCCGCCCGCATGCATGATCTCGTAGGGACTCATCGTGGCATCGCCCACGAAGATGAGCTTGTAGTCGGACGGGTACGTGCGCATGACTTCCACCGTCCCGATGTGCTCGCTGAAGCGGCGCCGGTTGTCGCGCCACAGCGCCTCGTATGGGCAGTTATGGAAGTAGAAATGCTCCAGGTGCTTGAACTCGCTGCGCGCGGCGGAGAACAGCTCCTCGCAAGTCTTCACGTGGTCGTCCATCGAGCCGCCGATATCCAGCAAGAGCAGCACCTTCACCACGTTGTGCCGCTCGGGCACCATCTTGATGTCGAGCCAGCCCCCGGATCGCGCCGTGGCGTCGATGGTGTCGGCGAGGGCGAGCTCGGTGGGGGCGCCGCGCCGCGCGAACCTGCGCAGGCGGCGCAGCGCGAGCTTCATGTTGCGGGTGCCGAGCTCGACCGTGTCGTCGAGATTGGCGAACTCTCGCTTGTCCCAAACCTTCACGGCGCTGCGATTGCGCGAGGCATCCTGGCCGATGCGTATACCCTCGGGATTGTAGCCGTAGGCGCCGAACGGCGAGGTGCCGGCCGTGCCGATCCACTTGCTGCCCCCCTGATGGCGCCCCTTCTGCTCCTCGAGACGCTTCTTGAGGGTCTGCATCAGCTCGTCCCAGCCGCCCAGGGCCTCGATCTGCGCCTTCTCGGCGTCGCTCAAGTCGCGCACCAGCATCTTCTCGAGCCACTCGGCGGGAAGCTCGCGCGACAGGGTCGCGAACAGCTCCTCGGCCCCCTGGAAGTGAGCCGCGAATGCACGATCGAAGCGGTCGTAGTAGCGCTCGTCCTTCACCAGGCAGGTGCGCGCGAGGTGATAGAACCGCTCGGCGCTCGCCTGCCCCAGGCCGCGCTGCAGCGCCTCGAGCAGGGTCATCAATTCGGTGATCGTCGCCGGAACGCCGGCGCTCTTCAGCAGCAGAAAAAACCTAACGAGCATTCCGGCGATTGAGGAACAGCAGCTGCTCGAAAAGATGCACGTCCTGCTCGTTCTTGAGCAGTGCTCCGTACAGCGGCGGGATCAGCTGGCGGTCATCGCCGCGCAGCGCCTCCGGGGGTATGTCCTCGGCGAGCAGCAGCTTGATCCAGTCGAGCAGCTCGGAGGTGGTCGGCTTTTTCTTCAGCCCGGGGGTCTCGCGCACCTTGAAGAAGGTCGCGAGTGCCTCGCGCAGCAGCTCGCGCTTCAAGTTCGGAAAATGCACGTCGACGATGCGCGTCATGGTCGCCTCGTCCGGAAATCGGATGTAGTGAAAGAAGCAGCGCCGCAGGAACGCGTCCGGCAGCTCCTTCTCGTTGTTCGAGGTGATGACGATCGCCGGGCGGTGCCGCGCGCGCACCGTCTCGCGCGTCTCGTAGACGAAGAACTCCATCCGGTCGAGCTCGCGCAGCAGGTCGTTCGGGAACTCGATGTCCGCCTTGTCGATCTCGTCGATCAGCAGCACCGGCTGCTTCTCGCACTCGAACGCCTCCCAGAGATTGCCCTTGACGATGTAGTTGCGGATGTCCTTCACGCGCGGGTCGCCGAGCTGGGAGTCGCGCAGGCGCGAGACGGCGTCGTATTCGTACAGGCCCTGCTGCGCCTTGGTGGTGGATTTGATGTGCCACTCGTACAGGGGCATCTCGAGCGAGCGCGCGATCTCGGCGGCGAGCAAGGTCTTGCCGGTGCCGGGCTCGCCCTTGATCAGCAGGGGCCGGGCGAGCACCATCGCGGCGTTGACGGCGTCCATCAGCTCGCCGGTGGCTATGTAGCGGTCGGTTCCGCGAAATTCGGGCTGCATGGTGTTCTTCACGGTCCTCGTCTCGATCATGCCGCGCTAGCTGCGCGCGACCTGCAGGATCTGCATGGAGTTGGTGCCGCCGGCCACCCCCGAGAGCTCACCCTTGGTGAGGATGATCAGATCGCCCTCCTTGACCAGGTTCAGGTCGAGGAGCGAGCGAAACACGGGGAAGTACAGCGCGTCGCGGTCCTTCTCGGTCACATCGTAAGCGACCGGGTACACGCCGCGATACAGCGTCACGCGGCCGCGGGTCGACGCGTGCCGGGTGAAGGCGTAGATCGGGATGTCCGAGCGCACGCGCGACATCCACAGCGCGGTCTCGCCGGACTCGGTGAGCGCCACGATGGCCTGCACGTGCAGGTGATTGGCGGTATACATCACCGCGGCGGCAATGGCCTCGTTGGCGCGCTCGAAGTAGCCGGTGTTGCGCTGGCGCACGCGCATGTGCGCGCCCTGATACTTCTCGGCGCCGATGATGATCTGCGCCATGGCCTCGACCACGCGGGCCGGGTGCTTGCCCGCCGCCGTCTCCGCCGACAGCATGACGGCATCGGTCCCCTCCATCACGGCGTTGGCCACGTCGGAGACCTCTGCACGGGTCGGAATGGTGCTGACGATCATCGATTCCATCATCTGGGTGGCGGTGATGACCAGACGGTTCTGGTGGCGCGCCTCGAGCATGATCTGGCGCTGCAGGCCCGCCAGCTCGGCGAAACCCATCTCCACGCCCAGATCACCCCGGGCCACCATGACCGCGTCGCTCGCCCGGACCACCTCGGCCAGATTCTTGACCGCCTCGGCGCGCTCGATCTTGGCGACCAGCAGGCCGTGGCCGCCGGCCGCGCGGAAAAGGCTGCGCGCCTCGTTCATGTCGGATGCGTCGCGCGCGAAGGACACCGCGAGGTAATCGACCTCGAGCGAGGCGGCCACCCCGATGTCCTGCCGGTCCTTGTCGGTGAGCGCGCCCGCCGACAAGCCGCCGCCCTGCCGGTTGATGCCCTTGTTGTTGCCGAGCTCGCCGCCCACCACCACCCGCGTGCGGATCTTCGGCCCCTCGATCATCAGCACTTGCAGGCTGATCTGCCCGTCGTTCAGCAGCAGCACGTCCCCGACCGACACGTCCGCCGGCAATCTCTTGTAGGCGATGCCCACCGCCTGCTCGGTGCCGGCGTCGGCCGCGAGCGAGGCGTCCAGGGTGAACTCGGCGCCATCCGCGAGCTGCACCTTGCCCGATTTGAAGCGCTCGATGCGGATCTTCGGGCCCTGCAGATCGCCGAGCACCCCGACGTGGCGCGCCGCGCGCTGCGCGGCGTCGCGCACCAGCTCCAGCCGCCGCCGATGATCGGCGAGCTCGCCGTGCGAGAAGTTGATGCGCACGACATCGACGCCGGCCCGCACCATGTCGCCGAGCACCTTCCGGTCATCGGTCGCAGGTCCCAGCGTCGCGACGATCTTCGCCCGGCGCAGAATGAAGCTCATGCGGCGCGCCGCTCGAGGATGTCGACCGCGGGCAGCTTCTTGCCCTCGACGAACTCGAGGAACGCGCCGCCGCCGGTGGAAATGTAGGAGATGCTGTCCTCGACGCCGTACTTCTCGATCGCCGCGAGAGTGTCGCCGCCGCCGGCGAGCGAGAAGGCCTTGCTGCGCGCGATGGCGTTGGCGAGCGCGCGAGTGCCTTCGCCGAACTGATCGAACTCGAACACGCCGACGGGGCCGTTCCAGAGCACGGTGCCGGCCTGCGCAATCAGCTTGCCGAGCTGTTCGGCGCTGTCCGGACCTATGTCCAGGATCATCTCGTTGTCCGCGACCGCGCCGACGGGCTTGACGTCGGCCTCGGCCGTGGCCGAGAACTCCGTGGCGACGACCACGTCGGTCGGCATCGGAATCACGATGCCGCGCCTCTGCGACTGCTCGATCAGGCGCCGGCAGATGTCGAGCATCACGGGCTCGTGCAGGGACTTGCCGACGTTGAAGCCCTGGGCCGCCAGGAAGGTATTCGCGATCCCGCCGCCGACGATCAGCTGGTCGACCTTGGAGAGCAGGGTCTCGAGCACGGTGAGCTTGGTCGAGACCTTCGATCCCGCGACGATCGCGAGCAAGGGCCGCGCAGGCTTCTCGAGCGCAGTCTCGAGCGCGGTGAGCTCGCTCACCAGCAGCGGTCCCGCGCAGGCGACCGGCGCATAGCGCGCGACCCCATGGGTGCTCGCCTCGGCGCGGTGCGCCGTGCCGAATGCATCCATGACGTAGATGTCGCAGAGCGCCGCCATTTTGCGCGACAGATCCTCCGCATCCTTCTTCTCGCCCCTGTTGAAGCGCACGTTCTCCAGCAGCACCACCTCCCCGGGCGCGACCGCCACCCCTTCCAGCCACTCGCGCTTCAACGGCGTCGGCACGCCGAGAAGCTGAGTGAGGCGCTTCGCCACCGGGGCGAGAGAGAATTCCTCGGCGAACCTGCCCTCCTCCGGCCGCCCGAGATGCGACATCAGCATGACTCGCGCCTTCGCCGTCAGCGCCGCCTGGATGGTCGGCAGCGCCGCTCGAATGCGCGCATCGCTCGCCACCTCGCCGTCCTTGATGGGCACGTTCAGATCCTCGCGGATGAGCACCCGCTTGTCCTTCAGGTCGAGGCTCGCCATCTTGATGATCTTCATCGTGCCTCCGCGGCGAGAGCGTCCTGCCGCCCCCTCAGCCGGCCTTGGACCAGGCGGCGACGGTGTCGAGCATGCGGTTGGAGAAGCCCCATTCGTTGTCATACCAGGAGCAAACCTTCACGAGCGTGCCCTCGATCACCTTGGTGAGGGTCGCATCGTAGATCGAGGAGTGCGGATCATGATTGAAATCCACCGACACCAGCGGCTGATCGTTGAATGCGAGTATACCCTTCAGCGGACCCGCGGCGGCCGCCCTGATGAGCTTGTGAATCTCCTCCGGCGTGGTCTTGCGCGCCGCGGTGAACGACAGATCCACCAGCGAGACGTTGATGGTCGGCACGCGGATCGCGAAGCCGTCGATCTTGCCCTTGAGCTCCGGCAGCACCAGCCCGACGGCGGCCGCGGCGCCGGTCTTGGTGGGGATCATGGACATGGTCGCGGAGCGCGCACGACGCAGGTCCGTGTGATAGACGTCGGTCAGCACCTGGTCGTTGGTGTAGGAATGGATGGTATTCATCACGCCCTGCACCACTCCGATGCCCTCATGCAGGACCTTGACCAGCGGTGCCAGGCAATTGGTCGTGCACGAGGCGTTCGAGATCACGGTATCGGAGGCCTTGAGCCGCTGATGATTCACGCCGAAGACGATGGTCGCATCGACATCCTCGCCCCCGGGCGCGGAGATCACCACCTTCTTGGCGCCCGCGGACAGATGTGCGGAGGCCTTGGCCTTGCTGGTGAACAGCCCGGTGCACTCGAGCACGAACTGCACCCCGAGCTCGGCCCACGGCAGCTTGGCCGGGTCGCGCTGCGCGATGACCCGGATCCGATCGCCGTTGACCACCATCGAATCGCCGTCGACGCGCACCTCGCCGTCGAAGCGCCCGTGCGCGGTGTCGTAGCGCGTCAGGTGTGCGTTGGTATTGGCATCGCCCAGGTCGTTGATCGCGACGATCTGGATCTCGCCGGTGCGCTTCGCCTCGTACAGCGCCCGCAGGGTGTTGCGGCCGATGCGACCGTAACCGTTGATGCCCACTTTGATTGCCATCGGATCTCCTGGTTGCCTGGTGAAGCTCGGGCCGCCGCGGGGGGCGGTTCGGGCCGCCGGCGGCTCAGCCCGCCAGCACCTTGTCGATCGCCTGCACCACGTGCTCGGGCGTGAAACCAAACTGCTTGAACAGCTCCTTGGCGGGTGCCGAGGCGCCGAAATGATCGATACCCACGATCTGGCCCTTCAGGCCGACGTAGCGCCACCACGGCTGCGTGGCGGCAGCCTCCACCGCGACGCGGCGCTCGACCTCGCGCGGCAGGACACTGTTCTTGTAGGCCGCGTCCTGGCGATCGAAGGTGGTGGTGCTCGGCATCGACACCAGGCGCACCCGGCGCCCCCGGCCGGCGGCGATGCGCACCGCTTCCGCGGCGAGGCCGACCTCGGAGCCGGTGGCGATCACGATCACCTCCGCAAGGCCCTGCGAATCGATCAGCACGTAGCCGCCGCGCTGGATGGCGGCCACCTGCGAAGGATCACGCGCCTGGTGCGCGCACGCCTGACGGGTGAAGATCAGACAGCTCGGCCCGTCGCGCCGCGCGAGCGCGGCGCGCCACGCGGTCGCCGTCTCCACGGCATCGCAGGGACGCCACACGTCCATGTGTGGAATCGCGCGCAGGCCCGCGAGCTGCTCGATCGGCTGATGCGTCGGGCCGTCCTCGCCGAGACCGATCGAGTCGTGCGTGAACACGAAATTCACGCGCAAGCCCATCAGCGCGGACATTCTCACGGCGTTGCGCGAGTAGTCGCAGAAGGTGAGGAAGGTCCCGCCGTAGGGGATGAACCCGCCGTGCGCGGTGAGCCCGTTCATGATGGCCGACATCCCGAACTCGCGCACCCCGTAGTGCAGGTAGTTGCCGCCCGGCGACTCCGCCGTGACGACCACCGAATCCTTGCGCAGCGTGCCGTTCGAGGGGGTGAGATCGGCCGAGCCGCCGATGAGCTCGGGGAGCAGGGGCCCGAGCGCATTGAGCGTGGCCTGGGAGGATTGCCGCGTCGCGATCGACTTGCCTTCGGCCTGCGCCTGATCGATGCAGCGGGCGGCGATGTCGCCGAAGCCCGACGGCAGCTCGCCCCTCATGCGCCGCTCGAGCTCGGCGGCCAGCGCGGGAAACTCCTGCCGGTACGCCTCGAACCGCGCCTGCCACTCCCGCTCGGTGCGCGCGCCCTTCGCGCGCATGTCCCACTGCGCCAGGATGTCGGCGGGGATCTCGAACGGCGGAGATTTCCAGCCCAGGCGCTCGCGCGCGGCGGCGATCTCCTCCTCGCCCATCGGCTCGCCGTGCATGGCGGCCGTGCCCTGCTTGTGAGGGGCGCCCCAGCCGATCGTCGTCTTGGCGCAAATCAGCGACGGTCTGTCGCTCACCGCGCGGGCCGCGGCCAGCGCCTTGGCGACCGCCTCGCTGTCCTGACCGTCCACATGCACCAGGACGTGCCAGCCATAGGCCTCGAAACGCTCGGCGGTATTGTCGGCGAACCAGCCCGCGACCCTGCCGTCGATCGAGATGCCGTTGTCGTCGTATACCGCGATCAGCTTGCCGAGCCGCTGCGTGCCCGCGAGCGAGGCCGCCTCGTGGGAAATTCCCTCCATCATGCAACCATCGCCCATGAATACATAGGTGTGATGGTCGATGATGGCATGTCCCGGCCGATTGAAGGTCGCGGCGAGCGTGCGCTCCGCGAGCGCCATGCCCACCGAGTTGGCAAATCCCTGGCCGAGCGGCCCCGTCGTGGTCTCGATGCCGAGGTGCAGCTCGCGCTCGGGGTGGCCGGGGGTCCTGGAGCCGAACTGGCGAAAGCGCTTCAGCTCATCGATCGGCAGCGGGTAGCCGGTCAGATAGAGCACCGAGTACAGCAGCATCGAGGCGTGGCCGTTCGAGAGCACGAAGCGATCCCGGTCCCACCACAGAGGATTGGCCGGATTGAACTTAAGCACATCGCGCCAGAGCACCTCGGCGATGTCGGCCATCCCCATCGGAGCGCCCGGATGACCGGAATTGGCCTTCTGGACGGCATCCATGGACAGGGCACGAATGGCGTTGGCGAGCTCACGGCGAGTGGGCATGGCGGTTCCGGGAGGAGGAGTGAGCGGTTATTGTCCCCGATGCGCATCCCCTCATCAATATCGGGACCCACGTCTCCCTTTCCGCGCCCCGCGAGCCGGACCGGGGAACGCGTTCACACAATTGCAGTCTGGTTATGTATCGCCCACGCGCAGCGCCGTCATGACCCAGTTCACCGTCGCTGGCCCGCTCTTTTGTTACCATTTTTTCGATATGAGAATTCTACAAATAACCGATCCTCATTTGTATGGCAGCGCGAGCGCGAAGCTGCGCGGCGTCGAGACCGACTCGAGCCTGCGCAGCGTCCTCGACGATGCCTTTTTGCAGGTTCCCGACCATGCCGCGATACTCGTGACCGGCGATCTCGTGCAGGACGATCCTTCCGGGTACCTGCGCTTTCGCAGCATCTTCGCCAGCTCGCCGAAGCCGGTGCTGTGCATTCCCGGCAATCATGACGAGCCGGAGGCGATGCGCCAGGCTCTGGTCGGCGCGCCGTTTCAGCTGGGCGGCACCTACTCGGCCGGCGGCTGGCAGCTCGTCATGCTCGACAGCTACGATCCCGGCCACGTCGGCGGACGGCTCACCGCGCAGGAGCTGGAGCGCCTCGATCGCGCACTTTGCACCTCGCGCGCGCATGCGATGATCTGCCTGCACCATCATCCGGTGCCGATGGGCAGCCGCTGGCTCGACGGCGTCGGCCTGGCAAATCCGGATGAGTTCTGGCGGGTCATCGACGCGCACGCGCACGTGCGCGCCGTGGTGTGGGGTCATGTGCATCAGGAATACGAGGCCGAGCGCGGCACGGTGCGCCTGTTCGCGACGCCCTCCACGGGAGCGCAGTTCCTGCCGCAGAGCGAGCGCTATGCGGTGGACTCGCGGCCGCCGGCGTACCGTCAGTTCGCGCTGCACCCCGACGGCAGCGTGCAGAGCGCCGTGCACTGGGTCGAGCCCCTGCAGATGCGTCGCGCCGCCGCCCGCTGAGCGCCCGCATCCGTGCGCCTGCGCCGATCAAGCCGCGCCGCGCTGTGCCTGTGGGCCCTGTGCGCGCCGCTCGGCGCATCGCTCGCGCGCGCCGATGCGTCCCTGCACTCGCTGTGGGAGCTGCACGGCAAGCACAACACCGTGTACGTGCTCGGCTCCATCCATACGCTGCGCCCGAGCGACTATCCGCTCAGCAACGCCATCATGGATGCCTACCGCGACTCCAAGGCGCTCTACATGGAGATCGATCTGGACGAGATGAGCTCGCCCGGCGTGCAGTCGGAAATGGTGCAGGCCGCGATGCTCCCCGACGGCACCACGCTCGAGCAGGCGATCGGGCCGGCGCGCTATGCGCGCGCGCAGAGCCTGGCGCACGAGGTCGGCGTGGACCTGTCGCTGTTCGCCCAGTTCGCCCCCTGGTTCGCGGCCGAGGCGATCTCGCAGCTGCAGCTCGCGCAGCTCGGTTTCGACGCCCAATCGGGCGTCGAGATGTACTTCATGGAGCGTGCGCGCAGCGACGGCAAGAAGGTCGAGGGCCTGGAGACCGCGCACGAGCAGATGGCGCTCTTCGAGGGCATGCCGATGGAGACACAGGCCGAGTATCTGATGTCGAGCCTCGAGCAGGCTCGCGACCTGCCCAAGCAGGTCGACGACATGGTGCACGCCTGGCAGCGGGGCGACACCGGCTGGTTCCAGGTCGAGATCAAATCCGACATCGGACGCGATCCGCGCCTGTATCAGTCCTTCCTGGTGGCGCGCAACCGCAAGTGGATCGGGCGGATCGAGGCGCTGCTCGACGATGACCAGAACTATCTGATCATCGTCGGCACCGCTCATCTGGTCGGTCGAGACAGCGTGATCGAGCTGCTCAAGCGGGACGGCATCGGTGCCGTCCAGCGCTGAGGATCGATCAATCCGCGGACGGCGCGCCCTGCGCGTGCTGCGCCTTCCAGGCCGCCATGCGCTGCGCGCGTTGCGCCTGCATGGCCGCGACGATGCCCGGAATCTCCGCCTGCTGCTTCTTGGTCAGCACGTTCTCGTACACCGCGCTCCAGGTGTCGCTCATGAGCTTGACGCGCGTTTGCGCATTGGTTTGCGCGGTCTGCAGCAGGCTCGCGTATTGCGGATCGGTCGGCGGCGTCGTCTCCAGAGCCTGGCGGTTCGCCTGCACGCTCGCCCGCAGCGCCTGGAACTGGCTCTTCTCGCCCGCCAGGATCGACTTGACCTGGGTCTTCTGCGTGTCGGTCAGAGCGAGCTTGTGCAGCATCATGCCCATGAAGCCATGATGATGACGTCCGTGCCAGCCGTGGGCACCGGGGGAGCTCGCGGCGCCGGTAGCGGCCGTGTCGCCGGCCGGTGTCTCGGCCGCATATGCCGCCAGTCCCGACAGCGATGCGGTCAGACACAAGGCGGGAACGAGTTTTCGTAGAGTAAGCATCAGCGGATCTCCTCGAGCGTTGCTGTGATGGATAGTGTAAGGGGAAAACGGCCGGCCGCCAGGCAGCGTTGACGAAATGTTGCGTGAGCAGCATGCAAAGAATTGTCAACTCGTTTACTACGCCGGAAGATGGCGGGAGACTTGCGAAAACCGGCGGGGAATCAGCATATGACAAGCACTCCGAACAAGCCCGAGACGGCGGCGCGCGAGCCGCGCGTGCTGCTGGTCGACGACGATCGCGAGCTGTGTCAGATGCTCACCGAATATCTGAGCACCGAGCATTTCGAAGTGAAGAGCGTGCACGACGGAAGCGATGCGCTCGCCGAGCTCAAGCGCAGCGACTTCGAGATCCTGATACTCGACGTCATGCTGCCGAGCGTCGGCGGCTTCGACGTGCTGCGCGAGCTCGGCGCATCCTACGAGACGCCCATTCTGATGCTCACTGCGCGCGGCGACGACGTGGATCGCATCGTCGGTCTGGAGCTCGGCGCGGACGACTATCTGAGCAAGCCCTTCAACCCGCGCGAGCTGGTGGCGCGGATCCGTGCCATTTTGCGCCGCGCCAGCAGCCGCCCGGCGCGCGGCGGCGCTGCGGACGAGATCACCGTCGGAGCGATCGCCCTCAACGCCGGCATGCATCAGGTGCGCGTCGGGGACCGGCCGATTCCGCTCACCGGGGCCGAGTTCCGCGTGCTCGAGATCCTGATGCGCTCGGCCGGGCAAGTGATCTCGCGCGAGTCGATGACCGAGCAAGCGCTCGGCCGCAAGCTCGTGCCGTACGACCGCAGCATCGACACGCATATCAGCAACCTGCGCCGCAAGCTCGAGCTCGAAGCGGGCAAGAACCCCGAGATCAAGAACGTGCGCGGCTCGGGCTACACCCTCACCTGCGCCCCCGGCTGAGCGCTGCGCATGCACAGCCTGTTCGTGCGGATCTTCCTGCTGTTCTGGATCGCGATGGCGATCATCGTCGCCGGCAGCATCGCCGTGACCTTCACGGCCGCCGCGCGCGAATACGAGTCGCGCGAGCTGCCGCGCCGCCCCGCCGTCGCCATCCAGGCCTCCGAGGTGCTCGCCCGGGGCGGCCTCGAGGGGCTGCGCAAGTGGCTGTCCGCCAACCACCATTCGATTCCCGACCGCGAGCTGTACATCATCGGGCCGGACGGGCAGGACATCCTCGGGCGCCGCCTGTCCGACGGCGCGGCGCGGCGCCTCGAGTACGCGCGCGAGTCGATGTCCGAGTTCGACCCCTCCGGCGCGACCGCGCCCTGGCGCCACGATGCCGCGCCCGGAAATTTTCGGCCGCAGCGCCCGCTGCCCGAGATCGTCGCCCCGGACGGTGCGTCGTACACGGTGCTGCTGGCGCCGCGGCGCCCGAGCATCTTCGGCGCGCTCAGTCTGCCCGGCATCTCTCTGATGATTCTGGGCATTGCGCTGGCGGTGAGCGCGGTCGCGAGCTGGTGGCTTGCGCAGCATCTGAGCGCACCCATCCGGCGCATCCAGGAGGGCGCGCGCGCGCTGGCGGGCGAGAATCTGGAAGTGCGGGTGAGCGCGGGTCTCGAGGGACGCAAGGACGAGGTTGCCGTGCTGGCGCGCGATTTCGACGTCATGGCCGATCAGCTGCGCGCCAACCGCAGCGCCATCACGCGGCTGCTGCGCGACATCTCGCACGAGCTGCGCTCGCCGCTTGCGCGCATGCGCCTCGCGGTCGGTCTGGCGCGCCGGCCGGCGGCCGATCTCACGCGCCAGCTGGACCGGCTGGAGCGGGAGATCGAGCGTCTCGACGAGCTCATCAGCCAGGTGCTGAAGCTGGCGCGGCTCAACGGCGCGGACGCGCCGTTCGAGCGCGAGTCGTTCGATGTCGATGAGGTGATCGAGGAGGTGGTGCGCGATGCCAACTTCGAGGGCGCCGCCAAGGGCTGCAAGATCGAGACGCGCGGCGCCGCGCACAGCGCCGTCAACGGCAACCGCGAGCTGCTGAGAAGCGCGATCGAGAACGTGCTGCGCAACGCGGTGCGCTATAGTCCGCAGGGCGCGTCCGTGGACGTCATGGTGGAGCGCAGCGATGCCGGTCTCACCGTGTCGATTCGCGACCGCGGACCGGGCGTTCCGGCGGGCGAGCTCGAGCGCATATTCGAGCCGTTCTACCGGGTGGCCGAATCGCGCGACCGGGACACGGGCGGCGAGGGCATCGGCCTGGCGATCACCTCCCAGGTCATGAGGGCGCACGGCGGATCGGCCAGGGCCGACAATCGCGCGGGCGGCGGCTTCGAGGTGCAGCTCAATTTGCCGCGCGCCGCGTTGCTGGCGTAGCGGCGGGCGGGGAACGGTCAGGAGATGAGGACGTGAGCCTGTATCAAGAGGCCTGCCGGTACATACCCGGGGGCGTCAACTCGCCGGTGCGCGCCTTCCTCGGCGTGGGCGGGGAGCCCATCTTCTTCAGGCAAGCGGCCGGCGCGCACACGATCGCCGCCGACGGCCGGCGCTTCATCGACTACGTCGGCTCCTGGGGCCCCATGATCCTGGGTCATGCCCACCCGCACGTGATCGCGGCGGTGCGGCGGGTGGCCGCGGACGGCCTGAGCTTCGGCGCGCCCACCGAGCTGGAGACGCGGCTCGCGCGCCGCGTGACCGAGATCATGCCCTCGATCGAGCGGGTGCGCTTCGTGAGCTCCGGCACCGAGGCGACCATGAGCGCGATCCGCCTGGCGCGCGGCTTCACGGGACGCGATACGATCGTGAAGTTCGAGGGTTGCTATCACGGGCATTCCGATTCGCTGCTGATCAAGGCCGGCTCGGGGGCCTTGACCTTCGGCGTGCCCACCTCGCCGGGCGTGCCGCGCGAGCTCGCCGCGCACACCGTGACCCTGACCTTCAACGACGCGCAGCAGGTGCGGGACGCGTTTCGTCAGATCGGAGCCCAGGTCGCCTGCATCATCGTCGAGCCGGTCGCGGGCAACATGAGCTGCGTGCCGCCGGCCGCGGGATTTCTGCAAGCGCTGCGCGAGGAGTGCGATCGCACCGGCGCGCTGCTGATTTTCGACGAGGTCATGACCGGCTTTCGCGTGGCGCTCGGCGGCGCTCAGGCGCTGTATGGCGTGCGCCCGGATCTGACCACCCTCGGCAAGATCATCGGCGGCGGAATGCCCGTGGGCGCCTTCGGCGGCAGGCGCGAGGTCATGGAGATGCTCGCACCGCTCGGGCCGGTGTATCAGGCGGGAACTCTGTCGGGGAATCCGGTGGCCATGGCGGCCGGTCTCGCGACGCTCGAGCTGGTCTCGGCGCCCGGCTTTCACGGGCGGCTGAATGCGGCCACGGACCTTCTGGTGCAGCGGCTCGCCGGAGCGGCGGCAAGCTGCGGCGTCGCGCTGTCCACCAATCATCTTTGCGGCATGTTCGGCCTGTTCTTCACCGGCGAGCGGCACGTCGACAGCTTTGCGAAGGTGATGGCCTGCGATGTGGAGCGCTTCAAGCGCTTCTTTCACCGCATGCTCGAGGAGGGGGTGTACTTCGCGCCGTCGGCGTTCGAGGCGGGATTCGTGTCCGCCGCTCACTCGCCTGCCGACATCGACGCGACCGTCGCCGCCGCCATGCGCACCTTCGAGAGCCTGCGCTCCTAGCCGCGCCCGAAGGCACAGCGCGTGCGGGCCTTGCTCTCCTTTCTGTGCACGCTGGTCGCGGCGGGGATCGCCGCCGCAGCGGTCGCCTATCCGGTCTACGAGCTCACCTCACGCGTGGCGTCCTGGCCGTTCCACCGGGTGTACGCCCGCCTCGCCATGCTCGCCGGCGTGGTCATGCTGGTGTGGCTGTGCCGGCGCCTGAAGGTCACCTCCCGGCGCGACCTGGGCTACGGCCTGCCGTGGCGCCGATTTCTCGCCGTGACCTCGATCTTCGGCGCGCTCGGCATCGTTACGGCGGGCGTCGGCGCCGTCTTCTTGCTGGCCGAGGGCGTGCGCGTGGTCAACGATCCCGCGCTGCTGTCGGCGCCGCGGCTCGCGCGCCTCGTGCTCATCGCGCTGAGCTCGGGAATCGCGGTGGCGCTGATCGAGGAGACGGTGATGCGCGGCGCGCTGCACAGCGCGATCGCGCGTGAATCCGGCGAGTGGCGTGCGCTGCTGTGGATCGCGCCGTTGTTCGCGGTGCTGCATTTCTTCGCCAAGGCGCACGTCGATGCGCCGGACTGGTCGAGCGGGTTGCGGCTCCTGGCGCAGTCCTTCGCGCCGCTCGGCGACCCGGCGCGGGTGTACGACGCCTTTCTCGCCTGGATGGCGCTGAGCCTGGTCTTGAGTCTCACGCGCGTCTTGAGCGGCAACATCGCCGCCGCGATCGGGCTGCACGCCGGCTGGGTGATGGTGCTGCGTTTCCTGCAGGAGAGTACGGGATCGAGCGGCCTGCACTCGGTCTGGGTCGGCCGCCTCGACGGCTTGCTGGGCCTGTGGATCCTGCCCTGGTGCGGCGCCATCGGGCTGGCGCTGTGGCTGACCCGCGGGGCCTTTGCCCGCTATGCGGGCGAGGCGAGGGGCGCGAGCGAGGCGAGCCGGTCGAGCCGCTCCACCGGGTCGCCGATCTCGAGGTAAGCCTGCTTGTCGGCCAGCGGGATGGGCAGAATCTCCGCGAGCCGATATCCCACCCACGCCGCATCGTCCAGGTGCATGTCGATCTTCGTGTACCCCTCACCGAGCTGCGGCAGGACGCTGCGCAGCAGATCGGCCAGCCGGGCATGGCGCGGCGGCACCGGCAGCACCGGCTCGGCGCCGATCCACTCGACCTCGCCTTTGTGCAGGCCGTCGGATTGGCGGCTGCGGGCAAGAATCCGGAAGCGCTGCCGCCCGACGCAGGACAGTCCCAGAAGACCATCGGCCAGCTGATGGAAATCGGTGATGTCGGCGATGGTACCCACCGGGTACACATCGGTCGGGGCGTCTCCCACTTCCCGGCCCTCGCGGATCAGCACGACGCCGAATCCGCGGCCCTCGCGCATGCAGCGGCGCACCATGTCGTAGTAGCGCGTCTCGAAGATGCGCAGCGGCAGCGGACCGCCGGGAAACAGCACGATGTTCAAGGGAAACAGCGCAATCTCGCTCATGAGGCCTCCCGCAGACGCAGCGCCGCGAGCAGCTTCTCGTGCAGTCCGCCGAACCCGCCGTTGCTCATCACCAGCACCTGATCACCGGGCCGCACCTCGGCGGCGAGCCCCTGCACCAGCGCCTCGACGCTGCTTTCGACGCGCGCCCGCGAACCGAGCGGCGCGAGCGCCGCCGGCAAATCCCAGCCGAGGCCCGGCGCATCGAGGAACCAGGCGCGGTCGGCGGCGGCGAGCGCCGGCGCGAGCTGCTCGCGGTGCACGCCGAGCTTCATGGTGTTCGAGCGCGGCTCGAGCACGGCGATGATGCGCGCATCGGGCAAGCGTGCACGCAGTCCCTGGAGCGTGCTCTGGATCGCCGTTGGATGATGCGCAAAGTCATCGTAAACGCTCACGCCGCCCACCACCCCGCGAAGCTCCATGCGCCGCTTCACCCCCTGGAATCGAGCCAAGGCGAGCGCCGCGCGCTCGGGCGCGACCCCCACGTGATCGGCCGCCGCGATCGCGGCGAGCGCGTTCAAGACGTTGTGCTCGCCGAGGAGCGGCCAGCGGATCTGCGCCGCCGGACGCCCCTCGCGCAGCACCGTGAACTCGCCCCACGAGGAGCCGGCTGTCACGACGGCGCCCCAATCGGCACCGGCGCCCAGGCCGAAGGTTTGTCGCGGCGTCCAGCAGCCGGCCGCAATCACCGCCTCGAGCTCGGCGTCGGCGCCGTTCTGCACGATGCGGCCCGCCGCCGGAACGGTGCGCAGCAGCTGATTGAACTGGCGGCGAATGGCGGCAAGGTCGGGGTAGATGTCCGCGTGATCGTATTCGAGGTTGTTGAGAATCACGGTGCGCGGGCGGTAATGCACGAACTTCGCGCGCTTGTCGAAGAAAGCGGTGTCGTACTCGTCCGCCTCGATCACGAAGCAGGATCCGGCGCGCGCCGCACCGAGGCGGGCGGTCGAATCGAAGTTGCTTGGCACCCCGCCGATGAGGAATCCCGGCTCCAGAGCCGCCTCCTCCAGGATCCAGGCGAGCATGCTCGCGGTCGTGGTCTTGCCGTGCGTACCCGCCACTGCGAGCACGTGGCGGCCGCCGAGCACCTGCTCGCCGAGCCATTGCGGTCCCGAGGTGTAAGGCATGCCGCGGTCGAGCAGCGCCTCGATCACCGGGCGGCCGCGGCTCAGGGCGTTGCCGACGATCACCAGATCCGGATCGAGATCGAGCTGCTCCGCTCCGTACCCCTCGATCAGCTCGATACCGAGGGCGGCGAGCTGATCGCTCATCGGCGGATACACGTTGAGGTCGGCGCCGGTGACGCGATGGCCGGCCGCCTTGGCGATGGCCGCGAGGCCCCCCATGAACGTCCCCGCGATCCCCAGGATGTGCAGGTGCATCGGCAGCTTACCTAGGACTTGGGCAACAGCTGCTGCTCAAGGGCCATCGACAACAGAATGTAGCCGACGCTGATGGCCGCTCCCAGGCCGAACCGCGCATCGAGCGCGGCGCGCCAAATGTTGGCGCACGCGAGCAGGTACCAGATGAAACCCACCAGCAGAAGCACGCCCAGGGGCAGGGAAGCCGGATGATCGAAGCCGATCGAGTTCAACAGCAGGCCGAGCGGGTAGAGCACCAGCTCCGCCAGCACCGCCACGCCGAGCAGGGCGGTGCCGGTCTGCAGGAATCGCTGCCGCTGCCGCGCCACGGCCAGGACCACCCACGCGAAGCACAGCGGCAGCGCCACCGCGAGCGCGACCCGCGTGAGGATCTCGCCGGCGGGCGCCGCCGGCAGCAGCGCGTCGATCACCTCGATCAGCGCCGCGGCACCCGCGACCAGGCACAGCAGCAGCACCGAGGCGGGCAGCTGCTCGGGCGACTTGCGCCACAGCGCGATGTCCAGGAATGCTTTTGCAAATCTCAGCATCGGTCGATTCGGTCATAATGATTTTTCAAATTGTACTGGATCGAGGCAATGCTGACGGCGATTTGGATCGATCGGGACGAGCAAGTGGCGGCGCTCGCGCGCATTCTCGAGACTCACGGCTCGATCGGTCTCGACACCGAGTTTCTGCGCGAGCGGACGTTCTTTCCCAAGCTCTGCCTGCTGCAGCTTGCGGCGGCCGGCGAGGTGTGGTGCGTGGACACATTGCGCTGCGGCAGTCTCGAGCCTCTGGTGCCCGCCCTGGCGCGCGGTAGCGCGCGCAAGGTGATCCATTCCGCGCGCCAGGACCTGGAGGCGTTTTATCTGAACGTGAGGCACGTGATCTCGCCCGTATTTGACACGCAGATCGCCGCCGGGTGCGTCGGGCTCAAGCCGCAGCTCGGCTATGCCGACCTGGTGAGAACCTTGCTGGACGTGACCGTGCCCAAAGGCCAGACGCGCACCGACTGGTCGAAGCGCCCCCTCACCCCGGCGCAGCTGGAATACGCGACCGACGACGTGGCCTACCTCAACGAGGCGGCCGAGCGGCTGACCGAGCGGCTGCGCGCTCTCGGCCGCGAGGCGTGGGTGCTCGAGGATTGCCGGATGCTCGAGGACCCGGCGCTGTACGAGCCCGACCCCGAGCAGGCCTGGAAGCGTTTGCGCAACCTGCGCCAGCTCGAGCCGGCGATGCGCGCGCGCGCCAAGGTGCTCGCCGTCTGGCGCGAGCGGACGGCGCGCGAGCGCAATTTGCCGCGCGGCTGGATCGTTCCCGACGAGGCCTTGTTCCGGACCGCCGCGGAGCTGCCCGCGAACGCAGCGGCCCTCGCGGCCTCGCTCTCGCCGCAGCGCCCGATGCCGCACGCGCTTGCACAGGAGCTGCTCGGGGCGCTGCGCGAGAGCAGCACGGGCGAGGCCCTGGATGAGCCCCCGAGCAGCGATTCGCGGCCGACCCCCGAGCAGAAGCGCGTCATGGAGCGGCTCGCCGCGCTCATCGACGCACATGCCGCCGCGCTCGGCATCAGTGCGGAGATCCTGGCAACGCGCGGCGAGCTCAAGGCGCTGGCGATGGGCGATCGCCATGCTCCGGTACTGACCGGCTGGAGGCGCGCCGAGATCGGCGACCGATTGCTCGAGGCGCTCGGTTAGTCGTCCGCGGCGGGCTGCACGGCGCGCTGAATGCTCTTGAATACCGTGTCCACATCGGCGTCGGCATCGACGATGCGCAGGAGCCCCGCGTCCTCGTAATACTTGACCAGCGGCCTGGTCTGCGCCTCGAACACCTCGAGCCGTTTGCCGATCACCTCTTCCCTGTCATCGGGCCTCTGGATGAGGCGCGCCTTGCCGCCGCACTTGTCACACTGCGGGATCGTGCCCGCGGGCGAGGTATAGATGTTGAACACCCGCCCGCAGCCTTCGCAGATACGCCGCCCGGTGAGGCGCTTGAATAAGATGGCGAGGTCGAGATTCAGCAAAACCACGGCCTCGAGCGGGCGCTTGAGGTCGGCGAGCATTCTCTGCAGCGCCTCGGCCTGCGCGATGTTGCGGGGGAAGCCGTCGAGGATGAAGCCCTTCTGCGCATCGGGCTGCGCGAGGCGCTCGCGAATCATGCCGAGCACGGTCGCATCGTCCACCAGCTTGCCCGCATCCATGGCGGCCTTGGCCCTGCGGCCGAGCTCGGTCCCCTTGCTCACCGCCTCGCGCAGCAGATCGCCGGTGGACACTTGCGGAACGCCGTAGGCGTCCACCAGCAGCTGCGATTGCGTGCCCTTGCCGGAGCCGGGAGCCCCCAAAAGAACTATGCGCATGATTCGAGGAGCCTGGTGATTCTAGGATGAGCCTGGTGCCGAAAGCGCGCTAACCTACCTGCGCCGGGGTGTCACCGTCAAACGAGCCGGCCGGGCCGTGCCTGTCTTGCGCCGATGGGCTATCCTGCGCGGCTCGTAAGCTGCTGCACAACCCGCAACCCACAAACCGCAAAACGCATCCGGCAACCTTCGAACCGGCAACCACCCATGAAACGCCCCGCCCCCAGAAAGCGCCCCGTTCCCCGAAATGCCTTCTACGCTCAGTCCGGCGGTGTCTCCGCCGTCATCAACGCCTCCGCGTGCGGGGTGATCGAGACGGCCCGAAAGCATCGCGACCGGATCGGCAAGCTGTACGCGGGCCGGCACGGCATCGTGGGCGCGCTCACCGAGGATCTGATCGACACCGGCAAGGAGAGCGCCGCCACCATCCGCGCCCTGCGCCACACCCCGGGCGGGGCGTTCGGCTCGGCGCGCTACAAGCTCGCCGGCCTCGACAAGAATCGGGCCCAGTACGAGCGTCTGATCGAGGTGTTCCGTGCCCACGACATCGGCTATTTCTTTTATAACGGCGGCAACGACTCCATGGATACCGCCCACAAGGTATCGCAGATGGGCGTGCAGATGGGCTACCCGATCGCGTGCATCGGCGTCCCCAAGACCGTCGACAACGATCTGGCGGTGACCGACTGCTGTCCGGGATTCGGCTCCGCGGCAAAGTACATCGCCGTGGCCACGCGCGAGGCGGCGCTCGACGTGCTGTCGATGGCGCGAACCTCGACCAAGGTCTTCGTGCTCGAGGTCATGGGCCGCCATGCCGGCTGGATCGCGGCTGCCGGCGGCCTGGCCGGCGAGCGGGCCGGGGAAGCCCCGCACATCATCTTGTTTCCGGAAATCCCCTTCGACCGGCCGGCCTTCCTCGCCAAGGTGCAATCCTGCGTCGAGTCCTACGGGTACTGCGTGGTCGTGGTCTCCGAGGGTGTGCGCAACGCCGATGGCAAGTTCCTCGCCGAGGCCGGCACTCAGGATGCCTTCGGGCACGCGCAGCTCGGCGGCGTGGGTCCGGTGGTGGCGCAGATGACCCAGGAGGCGTTCGGCTACAAGTTCCACTGGGCGGTGGCCGACTATCTGCAGCGCTCCGCGCGGCACATCGCCTCGCGGGTGGATGTCGAGCAGGCCTACGCCGTGGGCAAGGCGGCCGTGCAGTTCGCGCTCCAGGGCAAGAACGCCGTCATGCCCACCATCGTGCGCAAATCATCCTCACCTTACCGCTGGAGCATCGGCGAGGCGCCGCTCGCGCGGATCGCCAACCAGGAAAAGAAGGTGCCGCGACATTTCATCAGCGCGGACGGCTTCGGCATCACTGCGGCCTGCCGGCGCTACCTCGCGCCGCTCATCGGCGGGGAAGACTATCCGCCTTATCGACACGGATTGCCGAGCTACGCGGCGCTCGCAGGAGCGAGTGTGCCGAAGCGCCTTCGCGAACCCTTTGTGGTATGATTTGCGGCTTCGTATCCAAATAAATGCTTATTTTTCAATAACATAAGATTCAGAGATCCTCAATGACCCTTGATAACGCCCTGTTTCTAGCCATCGGCGCGGGAATTCTTGCGATCCTCTTCGGGGTCGTGTCCGTGCGCTGGATTCTCGCCCAGCCCGCAGGCAGCGCGCGCATGCAGGAGATCGCCGCCGCCATTCAGGCCGGCGCACGCGCCTACCTGAACCGCCAGTACAGGACCATCGC
>Ga0335073_10000790_pt1 | contig 41504 bp, 24 predicted proteins | sample Lox_Sample_22_FD_207093 | JGI IMG/M metagenome (GOLD analysis project Ga0335073, IMG submission 207093) | Soil microbial communities from Loxahatchee National Wildlife Refuge, Florida, United States - Lox_Sample_2.2 | ecosystem: Environmental > Terrestrial > Soil > Wetlands | place: USA...
ACAGCCAGTTTTCGTTGTACGCCCGAAAGGAAGCAAGGCATGCCCGCCGGTGCGCCATAGGTCGATGCGACTTCAGGTTGACCCGACGTGGGGCCGCGCCTTTCTGCGGACACTTCGGCCTTGCTCTGCTTCAACTTCGGCTGGGCGATAACAGCATTAGCCATAAAGCCGCATCTGCTCTCTTCCGCAAACTCCGGGCAGCTCGAGTGTGCCGTTACAGTTTCAAGCCTGCATCCGCGATCAGGTTCCTAAGATCCCCCGACGGGTTGAATGCCGCGACTGCCGCTTGCGGCGCCCCCAAATTGATCAACACGTACTGCAGGTTCCCCTGCGCAGACCACAGATCGATTCCCCAGTCGCGTCCATCTGAGAACCGGGGACCCTCAGCGCGATAGATGTCCCAGTAATCCAGCACCGCTCTGAGAAAGGGACGATGGCGTTCGGGCGGGTAGAGGAATCCGAGACTGGGCTCCGCCAAGAGTCCGAGGATTGCCCATGGCGAGCGCAACGACGCTTCAAATATCGCCGTTTCGAGCTGCTTGCTCATCTTCTTCTCCAGGAACGCGGCGCGGACGAGGGAGTGCAGAAGATAAACATGGAACTGTGCTGATTCCTTGAGCAACGGACTCGGACCGTGAAGAATAATCAATCCGTCCGTAGCGTGGGTATCGAGAAAGCCCGGTGCTTCGGTTACCTGCTCCCACGGCTGGCCTGCTTGCAAGGCAGATACCGATCGCCGGCATCTGCGCGCCGTCTCCGCATAGACTCCGTAGATGAGAGAAGGAAGATTCACTGGCTTCGCTCTACTTAGAATCCCGCCGCCTCGTCGAGAACGACGTCCACTAATGCATTATCGTTGGCGGCTTCACCTGCGAGTTCAAGGTCGATCAGTGACTTCAACTCCATAGCCTCGCCCGTGGCCTCGCCGGCGACCGCAGTGGTGGCAGTGGCTTCGGTGCCGAGCACCGCGCCGGTTTCAAGCGCTGTCTCACCAGCAATCAGTTCACCCGTCCCAACCGCAGCGACTCCTTCCGCGAGCGCCGCGTCAACGGCCAACCCGGCAGGAGGCAGAAAGATCGTCAGCAGAACGGCTGCAGCCACCAACCCCACCGTCAGAATGATCAGACCCACAGCTTGCCCAGTGCTCATCCCTTGTTGCGCCTGTTGCTGCAGCGCCTGCTGGTTCAACCGAACGCGCAACCCATAAAGAATGACGCCGGGCGATGGCGAGTCGAAGGCGAAAAGGCCCACGGGCGGAATCGGAATGATTCCGGATGTTCCGGGCTCCCCCGGTGGACCGAGCGGCATGACCACTCCCGCCGTGGCGAACATGCCGACGTAGAAGGCAGCCTCGGCAGCCGCCAGCCCGGCCAGCGCCGTGGGCTTGATTTCATAAAGGTGGGGCCGGCTCAAGTTGGTGATATCGGGCTGGGTGTTCCACGACCGGTCGTTTGTGTTTGCGGGGACGTTGTAGCTGACGCCGCGGATCTGTTCCAGTTCGCGCACCAGCCTCCGGACGGAATACCAATTCGTGAACACGACGTCACCAGCATGAGCGCTGCGGTAGTAGGACGCAATCAGCCGGTGAGCCAGGTTACCGATTCGGAGATGCGGCGGCTGTGGGCGACGCGGGCCGCCGCCTCCGCCACCCCCGCCCACGGGCGGAGCACCTCGACCGGAGCCGCCGCCGAGTGCCGCCGCAGCAGGCGCGACGGCCGCCATCATCCCACGCGGCTGCGCCGGCGACATGGCGCCGGGAACTGTTGTCGGCTGCTCGTTGGTTGCGGGCATGGCGGTGATTAGCGCAACCAAACTCTCGCGGTCGATCCCCGTTGCCCTGATTTTCATTACGTAGTTGAGAATGTCTGTTTGCTGGTCGGGCGGAAGGGCCTGCATTCCCCGCACCAACTCAACAACGTCACCGACGGTGGTAGCTTCGGCCGCGCCGGCCAATCGTACGGTGATGATGGCAGTGCGAATCCGCGAAATATTGACTGCGCCGGCTTCCGCGACATGGCTGGTCAATACCTCTAATTCGCCGGTGGCTTGCAAGGTGTCAAGTACGGCCAGCATGTCGAACATGGCCAGGCCATTCAACACACTGAAGGCCTCCGGAAAGTCGCCTGTACCGGCGCCCTCCGGATCCGGATCCGGCGTGGTCAAAGCCGCCCGCACCTGATCGACGGCACTTCCGCCCGCCGTTGCTCCAGCGCCGGCGGTTGCGGAGCTGGGCGCGCCGGCATCCATGGCATCGTCGCTGTTCTGCCTTTGCACGTCGACCGTGCTGGTTCCTGCAGCCACGTCGGGTGCATCTGCCACTTTGCGAGCGACCGTCGGCCTTGCGCCCACCGCCCCCTGCTGAACTACGTGGGTGGCTTCGTGCGCCATCAGCGCAACATCATCAGCACTCTGGCCCCGACCCAGCCAGATGTGATTGCGATGAGTGAAAGCCTTGGCGTGGAGAAGAGCCGCGATCTCGCGATCCTGTGGGCTGCTGTGCACTCGCACGTGACTCAGGTCGGCTGCCAGAGCAGGCTCAACCCGTCCTCGCACACCTGCAGAAAGCGGAGCCCCGCGTTCGCCAGGCAATGCGAGCGGAGCGCGCGGCGACGGCGACGAGCCCGGGCCGTCCACTTTGGTCTGCAGCACTAACGGTTGTTGCTGCGTGGGGCTCGCACGCCTGGGTTGAACGATGCTGCTTCGCGAGTGCTGGGCCGGGTGTGAATCGTGCGCGGACATGACCTTGTCGGCCACGCGGTCCGCTTCGCGCTCCAAGGGATCGTCGACGGCGCCCACAGTCAGTTTTCGCTGTATGCCCAAAAGAAAGGGAGGCATACCCGCTGGTGCGCCATAAATTGATTCGGAGCCGAATGCCGACAATGTGGGACTGGCCGCTTCAGACGAGGCTTCGCTCTTGCTCTTCTTTGCCTTCGGCTCGGTGGTGACGCTGGCGCTGCTCATCGCGATAGTTTGCCTTGTTTCCCGGCTGGTCGCTTCCTCAATGTGCAAAGAAGATGGCGGGGCCCGCGCGTCTCATCGCGTCCTGAACCGCGGGAGGCATGGTGCCGCCCGACTTGCGTACCAGTTGCTGAATCCGCTGCTCTTCCAGATCCTCCAGAATCTCATTCGCGGTCCTTGCCGTCTCCGGGAAGTTCCAGATGGCTTCCGCCAGCGCGCCTCCTCCCATTCCACCGGCGATGCCGCCTACGATGCCGGTGACGACGCAACACACCGGCGCTCCCGGCCCGCAAAACAGTCCCAGCGCCGCACCACCGAGGAAGCCGCCCACGATGCCGCCTCCTTCCACGAAGGCCACGTGGCCCCGCTCGCCCTCGGGTGCTGTCCAGACGTCGTAGCCGAACTTAACCGCGCTCGCGACGACAAAGAGCCGCCCTCCCCACTTAATCACCCTCAGGCCATTTCCGATTCCCCCGCGCACGCCACCGCCGGTAGCGCCGGGCATGTCCACCAGCGGCACATTCGATCGCGGATCCATCATTCCGTAAAGTTTGCCCTGGGCCGCCTGCCCTGGAACGGGGATATCGACAATCGGTTCCTGGCCGGCGACGCCGACCCGGGCTCCCAGCGCCCCTTCCACCTTTTGCGTCGCCCAAAGACCACAGTTCGTTCCTACGCACCCGACCGGCTGGTCGAAGACGCTGGCGTAGGTCGAGGGCGGGGCGGTATAGAGCGGTGGCTCGCCGGGCGCGGGCGTGCCCAGTGGCGGCAGTTGCGCCATGAATTCTGCGGCCACCTCGGGCGTGACGGGATACTCGATGGTCCGGACCGACGTCATACGAAACATCCCGACGTCGTTGGTGATGTCCCCCGGGACGCCCATCTTTCCCGTGAAGATTTTCCCGTAATCCTTCATCACGTCAAAGATGGTGGAGGGTTCGCCGAAGCTCATCTTCGGGTTGTACCCGCGCACCATGATGATCTGGCCGCCTTGCCGCACATAGACTGCAGTATGCCCGGCGGCTTCAAGCGGATTTTCAAGGAGGGTGAGATTGAAATACCGGCCAAGCGGGTTGGGGGCCGCGGGCGGGATAGCGACCAGCCCGATCGCGTAATCTCCGGCGGGCGCGAGGCCGAAGTTCATCAGAGCCGTGTCGGCGCTACGCAATCCCGTCCACGATCCGCCGCCCAGCCCGGGCAGGAACGCGGGCGCTCGGTCCGCCGCCAGTGTCTTCCCCTCAAGTGCGTCCTGAGACAAAACAACGATCTGTCCTTCAGGCAACTGCGCCGCCACGTCGGACGACACCCCCGTCAGCTCTTGCAGGTTGTAGCCCTCGTCGAGCGGCAGCCCGGTCGGGCGTTGCACCATTGGCGGCGGCTGGAAGTCGAAGCCGGCCCCGGTCGCGCGCTTCTTCTGCTCGTCCAGCAGCACCTGAAGGTTCTGCTGGATGGAAAGGTAGTCGGCGCCCGCGGTGTCGGGAGCCGGTCCCGACAGGTTCGCCCGCAGCATTGTCTCCGCCATGCCTAACTGGTAGTCACTCAGACCGCGCGCCCACGAGGGCGAAACCGACATCTTTCTGAGATCAGTGCCGGCGCTGAGCCACGTCCCACTGGATTTGGCTTCTTCCGGCGCGGCGGTGGGCACCAGGTTCTCAACATCAATGCGACCCAGGTAGGTCTCCTTGGCGCGGCCAGGCAGTTCGGCGGGCGTGACCTGCACTTCGACACGCGAGCCCATGAGGGTCGGCTCCGACGTGATCTGGAGAACCTCGCCAACCTTGTACGTCTCAACCCCGTGACCCTTGTAGCCGAGCGTCTCCTTGACCACCCGGGCGTACATTCCCGGATGCCAGTCGATCGTCTTTCCTGGCGCAGCCTGCTGTTCCTTCGTCCCAGCTGGCTGGCGATGGATGCTTGACGAGCCGTTCTGCTGCACCACATGAGTGAGCTCGTGGGCCAGCAATTTCTGCCCGGCTGAGCTTTCCGGCTGATATTGGCCTTCGCCGAAGACCACGTGCTCGCCCGCGGTATAGGCCAGCGCGTCGATGGCGTTCGCCGACTCGGCAGCGGCGGAGCTGGTGTGCACGCGCACATCGCTGAAGTCGCGGCCGAAGCGGCTTTCCATCGGCTGGCGAATGGCTCCGTCGAGCGGCTGACCCGGCGCGCGTAGAGCTGCATCTACGACGGGCGGAGCTTCTGATGCGGTGCTGTGACCATCGTTGCCATTGGCGCGGCGATGGATGACGGGAGCGGGGGAAAGCTCGGCGTCGCGCTTCCGGCATTCTTCGCATTCGCCGGAGCTGCCGCCACACGCGCATTTACGCTGAATGCCCGGCGCGGCGTGGCTCGTCGCGATTCCCGGCGAGCCGGAAGATGTCACCTGCTCCGCTACCCGGTCGGCTTCGCGCTCCAGGGGATCGTCGATCGCGCCAACACGCAGCTTGGGTTGCAGGAATGCCGGCAGACCAGCCGGCGCGCCCGTGCTTCCTTTCTTTGACGGAGCCTCGCGGGTCTTTCCGCGTGTGGATTCGTTCTTCTTCTTGTTCTCCGGGGAAGGACGAGTTTTGAAGCGGCTCGCCACGGCTCAGTTGCTCCACGCCAATTCCGGGGGAACTTGCCTGCCCAGCTTGCGATATTCGTCCGCCAGTCCGACGTAAACGTCGCGGTACTCGATTGGCCGCTGTTTGTCCTGCGCCAGGACCGCGGCGGTGAGCACGGCATTGCGGATGTGGCCGCCGGCCAGATCGGAGGCGGCGGCGAGTTGATTGAGTTCCTTGTGGCTGAGCCGATGATGCGCGCCCAGGTGCGATAGCCATAGCAAGCGCCGCTCTTCCGGGCCGGGCAGCGGGAATTCGATGATCATGTCGAGACGGCGGCAGAAGGCGGGATCGAATCGCGCGCGGGAATTGCTGGTGAGCAGCGAGATGCCGTCGAAGGTCTCGATGCGCTGCAACAGGTAATTCGTTTGCGCGTTGGCGAAGCGATCGTTGGACTCTTTCACTTCGGTGCGCTTGCCGAAAAGTGAATCGGCCTCATCGAACAACAGGAGCACGCCTGCCTCTTCGGCATACGCCAGCAACTGCGCCAGGTTCTTCTCGGTTTCGCCGATGTACTTGCTGGTGACTGCAGCCAGGTCAGCGCGATAGAGCGGCAGACCGAGCCTGGTGGCGAGCCAGCCTGCAGCCAGCGTTTTTCCGGTTCCCGATTGGCCGGTGAACAATACCCGGATTCCCGGTCGATAACGCGCCAGAGCCGACGCCCCCAGTCCTTCAATCAGGCTCTCGCGGCGGCGGCAGCGCAGCAGCAGCCGCGACAATTCACTGCTCAACTGCGGGCCGGCAATCAGGGCTTCATCCGGAATAACGTCAGGGAGCGGCTGGGCGAGGGTTTCGAAGCCAGCGTCCTGGCCGACCCACGCAGCCGCCGCGATGTCACTGACGACGGGTTGGGCGTGGCCATTCAAAACACAGCGCTGTCGTACGAGCCGGCCAAGTTGGGCGATGCGTCCGCTGCTGTGCCGGTAGTCGGATGCCAAGCGGTCGACGAGCGGACTCTCGCCTAGCGCGCGTTGCCAAAGCTCGCGGCGCTCGTCGCGAGGCGGTACGCCAATGCTCCATACTGCCGGACTTTCACCGCGCGCTTCGAGACTGCCGTCGCGGCCGCACACCGCGAGCACCGGCCCGGAGAAATAGGGCAACGAGGGAACTGCTCTACACTCACCCGGCCCCAAGTCGAAGCAAAATACCGGGACGAGTTTGCGCAACAGAAGGAAGGGAGCCAGACCGCGCAACGGTGCATCCGGCTTAGGCGCATTGGCCGCGCGCTGCACGTCAACGAACAGTGGCCTGCGACCTAACGCCGCCGCTATTTCCGCGGCGATGAGCTTGCCTTCGGCTGCAGCGCCACTGCGGATTACAAGCGTATTCCGGGCATCGGTCGCCAGGGCCCGCGCCTGACGGTGCGCCTCGGCCAGCACCGAGAAGGGCAGTGGAGTTTCAGGAATTCCATTCACGCCGAGAGTGGTCGCCGGCCACGCTGCATCACGGTCCTTCAGTGCGAGACACAGCGGAATCGGAATCGAGATCGCGCGCTCCGCCAGCGGTGCGGCTTCGTTCAGCAGATGCAGCAACCCCGATTCGATGGCCACGCCGGTCTGGATCTGCTCGATCACCGGCTCATCGCAATCGGCTCCGGCGAATGCCGCGGCAAGCAGGCCGAGCGTGGGACGTGAGCCGCCGACGGGTGCTTGCAGATGAGCGATGGCCCTCCCGCACATCAGGTCGGTCTCAACCGCCGCCGCCAGGGCGACGGTCATGGTTTCGATGCAACGCAATCCAAGTTGCTGGGAGAGATCGAGCAGAGGCGCATCGACAGTATTTCGGTGAAAGCCGTTATGATCCTCGGGCGCGAGATTTCCCGCCCTCAGAAAGGCGGCCTCGGGTGACGAGTCATCCTTCGGCAGCAGCCGAGCCAAACCTGCCAACGCCTGCAAGAGGATCGTGGCGCCGATCCGCGGTTCAGCGATCACTTCACTCTGCAACATGCAGCTCTCCGCTCTCGAAGTAATGAAAGCGCACCACGCGGCCGAACCACGGCAGCCAGCCCGGATCGAGATCGAGACCGGCGCGGCGCACACGAACCTCGGCTGCGTGCAATGGCAGCGAAACATCGAGGTCGGTGCGATTGACGGAGAAGACACCACGACGCACGACGATGTCGGTGACGGCGATTCCTGCCACACGCCAGCACCAGCGGCGAACTGCGACTGACCAAAGGCGAACGATGTACTCCAAAGAAGCGACTTCGCGCGGAGATTGAAAATCGGCTGGCCAGCAGGAGGAATCGCAGTGGATGAGATCGTCGTCGCTCGCAAGGTCGGCGAGCAGACAGTTGAGCCAAAGCACGATCGGATCATCGGCCGCTACGTTGGCCGTAGCCGCTAAACGCAGCAAGAGCAGCGCAACGAGCTTCGGCGCAGCTGGAGAAAGTCCGGCTTGCAGGGCCTCGGCAAACCCGAGACGTTCGAGCACATTGAGCAGGAAGAACAAACCGGCGAGCTGGGTTGGCAGCCCTTCGCAACGCCAATGGCCATCGTGGCTGGAGAAATAGGACTGCGAGGAATCGTCCGACAAATGCGCAAGCGGATTGAGATCTGCTGCGTGCGATGGTGGCGGCGGCTCAGCGTTGCTTGCCGCGGTTGGCGCGAACGGCGCAGGATTTGCCAGGAGATTGCGATCAGCATGCTCCGCTTCTCGGGAGCAAATGACTTCCTGCGAAATTTGCGAAGGCGGCGGGGCCAGTTCGTTCCCGTCTGATGCGGGCGGCGCAGCTCCGGTAGATGCGGTCGGCCAAGGTATCGCTGAATCCGACGGCGACTGCGGCTCACTCTGAATTGGCGATACCGACTCCGGCGCATGCGGCTCCTGCAGTGTCGCGTGCGATGAGGCGGGCGGCAATGGCAACTCTTCCGGAACCAGCGCTCGCAGCGTCTCCTGCGCTCGCGTTACGGCTGTACCCACGGAAAGCTCGGCAGGCGATTCGATGAGGACGGCGAGTGCGGTCAGCCAGAGGGTCCGAGCGCTGTCGATGCCGAAGGCCCGCACGGCGTGATGAATCGAGGGTTGCGCGCCGGAAGGAATTTTCGCGGCGAAGTAATTTCCCGGTGCATGGGACGGTTGGATCTCGCGCAGCCAATTTTCCGCAGCCGCAGGCGGAACGGCGCCCAGCAGCCGCACCACGTCCTGCTCGGGAGCTGAAAACACAGCCATCGCGACGGCCAGCCACGACGCAGATCTTGCCCGCAGCTTCTCCACGATGCCGCACACCAGGTGGGCGCCCGATGCGGGCGATGCCGTCGCCGCGTCGGGCATGACCATTGGCCAGAACCACTCCCGAATAGCTCGGCCAGCGAGAACGCGATGCAGCAGAATTTCCAGCGCCTCCTGCTCGCTGCGGAAGAAAACAGCAGAAGCGGTTGTGGCCCGCGGGTCGTCAGCGTGAACGCTCTCCGCGGCTTGCTGCCGGAGGGCGCGCTCGAAGCTTTCCAGCCACGCACGCCGGTCGCCATCGGCGGAAAGACCGGCAACGCGCACCTGACGGAAAAAGTAGACACGGCCTTCGTTCTCTCCGGGAAGCGATGTCAGCCGCAGCGCTTCCTCGGCGCTGAAGGCCAGCCGGCGCGCGGGCGCGTGAGGATGCACCCGAAGCTGCATGCGCCGGACGCGGCGTTGGTATCGGTCCTCGGTCGGCCAGGGAGAAGCGTAGTTCATCGCGATCCCATGTCGAATGCGCGCAGTGCGGCAGCCTGCGGCGCTTGCGCCGTGAAGTGGGCCACATCGTTCGGCTGCAAGCCAACGCCGGTTTGATATACGTCGGTGACCGTCGCGCGCACGCTGGTGCTGTCGAGATCGGTCACCACGGCTTGCGCCGTCAGCACGCCCGCGCTGTAGAGCTGCACATAGGTTCCGCGGACGACGCGCGTAGAGGGCAGCGTGAGCGAGACGATGCCGCCGCGCACGGGAGTCGTCGCCAGCGTGACTGCGCCGCCGATCACCTGGTTCAGAGGCGCATTGGCAGCCATCAGAATGGCCACCCGCACCACGTCGCTGATGAAGGCGACGGCGTTCGGGATGGTGATATCAATCTGCTGGAACAGCCAGTCCACCAGCATCTGCGTCTGCTGCCGGGTGACGTAATCCTGCGTGTTCCAATTGGGCAGCACCGCCAGGCTCTGCATCTGGATGGACAGTCCCGTTCCGCGCAGGAATTCAGCCCAGGCCAGACGATCAATCGGAAGCGCCTGGCAGGCGCGAGCGTAGAGACAAGTGGCGACGCGAGAAATCTGTTGCAGCAGCCGCGCCGTCGGATTCACGATCTCCATCTGCACCGCGCTGGAGGAGAGCAGGTCGCCGGCGGCAGCAAAACTTTCGAGCAACTGCAGGTTCGACTGCAGGCTCTGGTTGGACATCTGCGACAGTTGCGTGGCTGCCCGTTGTGTCTGCAGGGCGCGCACCATCACCTGGTTCTCGGTGTAGATGTTGTTAATGACCTCCTCATATAAACCTGAGTCACCAAAAGCGGCCGCGAAGCCCTGAATCGCCAAATCGAGTTGCAGGGCAGCGCGAGCCTGCGCCTCGGCGGCAAGCTGCTGCGCCACATCGTTGCTGACCAGTTGGTCCAGCAGCTTTTGAATCGGAGGCAGCCAACTGATGGGAGCCTCGCGCAATAACCCCACCATTCCGCTCAGCTCCGGTGGTATGGCCGAGGTCTGGCTCAAGCAGGTCGGCACGGGACTGGCAATATTTCCGGGCACGAGCTGCCGGCTGGGCACGTCGCTGTCCGGCTGCTGGGTGCGCGGACGGGCATAAACTACCGCTTGAACATAGTTCTGCAAGATATAGCTGCGTTGACTGTTTACATTGGCTACCCTGGTCTCTTCGTCATTCAGCAACGCGGTGGTGAAGGCCACATCCTGCCGAGCCTGGGCGAGATCGTTTGCCAACTGCGCGACGAGCGTCTGAGCCGGCGGAAGATCAGCCTGAATGTTGCCGATGGCCGTCGAACACAATCCCAGAAAGCTGTTGTACAGCGCGACGCGAGCTTCCAGGGAACGGAGCAGTTGGGAATGCTGCTCCAGCACCCGGATGCTGGTGGTGAACAGGGCAGCTTCGTCGGGATTGCCGCTGGGTGCCACGGTGATCGTAGGGTTCAGCATCACCGAGATCACGTTGGCGTTGTTGTTGATGAAGTCGTTGACCGATGCAACCGGCTGGGGCGGCGGAGTGGTCGTGGTCGGCGGAGCCGTGGTGGTTGATGGCGGGGTCGGCGACTGATCCAGCACGATCGGCAAATCGTTGACGTAGATGTTCAGGTTCGCCACCATCTGCGTAATCGCCACCCGGTTTCCGGTGGCGTAAAACAGAGCGTCCTGGGAGGGCGGATTCTGCATGCGCTCGGCAATGGTGAGCGTGCGCAGGTTGAGCTGCGCACCGGGAATCGGCGATTGCCCGACCACCCCCGTCGGACTGGCTTGCTGAGCGGCTGAGCTGGGCGCTTCCGCCGTCGTTGCCGAGACAGCCTGCAAATTGACTCGGCTTGCAGTGAGAAGCGCCGCGCGCGCAATCGGCGAAGGCGTGGTGGTCGGCGTTGGAGTGGCAGCCGATACCAGCATCGCTTGTCGCATCATCAAGGGTTGCGCGGCAATGCGCGCCGGCGGAATGGTGCCGATCTGTACCGGCAGCCGGATCGGCGGGATTTTTGCTATGGGAAATGTCGTTGTGGCGGGCGGCGGCGTGGTCGTTGGATTCGGCTGCAGCGGCGCGTTGGAGGCAAGCGCCTGGCTTAAGTAGCTCTGCAAATTTGCCGCGGTCACTGACGCCGATTCCCCCGTCGCAATCTGCGCGACAATTGGCGAAACCGCCAGCGCCGTGGCATCCGATGCTCCCAGGACAAAATTGCGGAGACGGTAGATATCGGCTTGCAGCGTCAGGAAAGCGAGATCCAGCAGGTCGTTGGCTTGTGCGAGCTTCGCATTGACGCTGTTGATGAACGGCTGAATCCCGCTCTGCTGCAGGTTGGTGAGATCGGCGGCGGTGAATATGGAATTGCCGTCCGATCCGACGTAGGGAGAGGCGTTCGCGGTCGTGACGAGGTTCTGGTAGTCCTGCGAAATGTAGCTGCCGTTGGATGCCGTCGTGCCGAAGGTTTCATTGCCAGCGGGAACATACACCTGCAGAGTTACCTGCCCGCCCGTCACGGTCAGCGCCGGGCCCAAAGCCGTGCCGTTGTCCTGAAACTGAATTGTGCCGGTGGCGGACGGCGACGACAAAGTTGCAGTGACCGTTACCGGCTGCCCGAAAGCCGACGGATTCAACGATGAGTTCAGCGCCAGCGTGAGTGCCGGAGCCGGGGTGGTTCCGGCCGGCGCGGCGCCGACGGTCTGTGTCAGCGGCTGAGAGGTGCTCGGAGGATTGTTCTTGTCTCCGGAATAGGCCGCGGTGATGACATAGCTGCCGGCTGCGAGTTGCGCTGAGTAAGTCGCGATCCCGCCAATCAGTGAGACCGGCGCTCCCATGGCGGCTCCGTTGCTGTTGAACTGCACCGTGCCGGTGGCGGAGCTGGGCGTGAGAATCGCCGTAAACGTGACCTGTTGTCCGGCGACGGACGGGTTCAACGACGACCCCAGAGCTACGGCGCCCACCGAGGCGACGACGCTCTGCACCAGCGATCCGGATTTGGTCGCGGCATTCTTCGCGTCTCCGCTGTAGGCGGCGGTGATGGTGTGGTTGCCGGGCGCCAGGGTGACGACAACCTGGCCGCGAAGCGCGATCTCCGCCGGCGTCAATCCGGCGTCGAGATTATAAAGAGGTTGCGACTGCGCTCCGTTGAGACCTTGCTCGAGCGCATTTGCCTCCTGCTGGATCGCGCAGCGATGCAGAAGCACTCCCTGCAACTCGTCCGTGGCGCTATCGACGGCCTCGGTAAAAGCGGGCGCGACGGTTTCCGTCACCAGAACGTTGGGATCGAAAACCGCATCCGGCAACGGCACCAGAACGTCAACGGCTTCGGGCTGGGTGACATCGAGTGGCTGAGCCGTCATGCCCGCCAGCAGCGCCGACTCAACTTCTTCCTGATAAACCGGCGTCACCGTGGGAATCCATGTCGGCGGAAACCAGAGCACAACCTGGTTCTTGAAATCCATGGCCGAGGCGGGTAGCACGCCACAAGGCGGAAGCAGTGCGAAGCTCTGGAGAAAGTTGGTTAGCGCCGGCGTATCGGCGAGCTGCTCGGCCAACTGCAAAACGCGCGCCTGGGCGAAGGCAGGCTGAATCAGCGAAAGCGTGCTGGGATCTTTTGGTTGTGCCGGCGCAAGATAGCGGCTGCGCAACAAGCCACCGGTCCGCACGACGGCGGAGCGGTCGAGGAATTGCGGCGTCCAGGTTGAGTCGAATCCCACCAGGCCGATTGGGACGCCGAGCATCTCCCACGGCATGCGCGCCCCGGAGCTCAACCCCATCTCCGCATTGAAGACGGTGTAGACGAGACTATTTCGCCAGATCGGTCCCGATGTAGTGGCAGGCAACGTCAATGCTGCCGGCCAGGCGACCATTACCAGCCGCACGCCATCGACGATTTGCCAGTCCTCGAAGGCATATTCTTCGGGGTCCTGATCGCAGGAGGCATTGAGATTGCCAGAGACGATGAAGGGTGCGGGGCCTGTATCCACGTCCGCGCCGCTCATCTGCACCGTGACCGGCTGCAGCAGCAGCACGCCCGCGTAGGTCTTGTTGCTGGAGTTTTTCGAGTAGTTCGCGAAAGTATCGATGACCGAGCCGGCCTGCGGATCAATCACTTGAAGCTGGCCGAGCGTGGCTTGCAGCGTGCGCTGGAGAGCGACATCTTCGCCCGTCGCCGAGATTCCGTAGCCCGGCATCACCTGAATGCTCTGATAAGTCGATGAGCTGGGGTTCAGGTCCATCACCAGCTCGAGACCCTTGACCACGCCTTGCGTGACACATTGCCCAAGAACCGCCAGGCGCCCCGCGCGATAGCTCTGCTCGCTTTGCAACGCGACCGCGGTCAGCGTTCGTCCGGTAAATAGCGAAAGGCGATGGAGCCAACCGAGGTTGGGCTGCTCCTCCAGCAATGCCGGCTCAATGCCGATGAGAGCTTCGCCGGGCACCGCGTTTTGAATCAGAGTTGCGCTCATCTCGGTTGCTCCTTACTCCTCGCGTGCATTCGTCAGGCTGATCTGCGTGTAGCTATGAAGTCACGACCGGCATTGGCACGTAGTTCGCCTGATCGCGCAGGCGCGTGTAAAACGCATAGCTCATGCCCGAGACGATTCCCGGCCAGCCGGTACCGCTTGAAACCGGTAGACCCGGAGCCAGTCCGCCGGGCAGCAATCGCAAAATCGGCAGCGGCGGGCGCAGGATCGGCAGCCGCAGCGGCGTAGCCGTCAAATTCACATCTGGAGCCGTCGCCTTGGCTGAGGCGTAGTTCGCACGCGGCACGGGAACCAGGACCGCGACCGCCAAGTTGGCGAAGGTGCTCGCCGGTTGCGTCAGATCGATCGGAGGCAGCGAGATGCCCTCCTCGATCAGCGCCGGCAATTCATCGCTGGGCACCAGGCTGAGCCGGACATTGGTCAGTGGCGGGAAAAACACCTGGGTGAAACTGGTGGTGTTGATCGAAGCAATCGGCAGCGCGCCCGCCGGCGGCAATGCCTGAAAATACGTCGTCGCATTGATCGCAGTGTTCGCAGCGAGGCTGCCGACGATCGCTTTCAACTTGGCGTCGTACTGCAGAAGACAAGCCTGCTGCGTCGCCGGGTCCGACAGGTCGAGGCGCACGGCGCTGGTTTGCGGGCCGCTCTCGCGCCGGACTAAAAACATGTCGAGCCACTGAATCGCGTTGCGGTCGAGGCCGACCATGGCCAGCGGCAGCACGGAGTCCGGCAGCGAGATGAAACTGCCTTCCAGGAAAATCTGGCGGGCGAGCATAGCCTGCTGCGTCGCTGGATCGGAGTTGGTGATGGGGTTGGGGTAGGGAATGAGCGAGACCGCCGTGGCCTCGACGATGTCGCCATCCTGCGCGACAGGCGCGGTTCCCAGACTGCTCGGATAAGAGACGATCGGGTTGGCGGTGAATTTCACCCGCCGCAACACGATCACATAAATTCCTGTGCGCGTGCGGGCCGGCTGCTGCGGCGATTCCGAAACTCCGAACTGCTCGTCCAGATTCTCCTGATCGGCAAGGTCGGTGAGCTGAATGGTCAGATCGCTGGAGATCATGACCAACTCGCCGGAGGGAGTAATGCCGACGCCGGCGCGAATGATGAGGGTTTCGTTGGTGGCGATTTGGCCGCTACTGCCCTGATCGACGGTAAGCCCGTGCAGGATGCCCGGACCGGCAGCTTGTCCGAAGGCGGCCTGCCGGCGCAGAAAATAATTCTGCTCGCGGCGCAAGTCGGCAGCCGCGAGAAATCGGCCGTCAAACCACAGCGGTCGCGCGGTGCGACTGGCCAGGAACACCGAAGGATTCGCCGGTTGCGATGGCGCGACCGGACCACGCCGCAGTATGGGGCTGGGAAGCCGCAGAATCGGACTGGCGATTCTCAGCTTCGCCATTCCTGCGACCTGGCTCGAGTTAGACATGGCTCATTCTCCGAAACCGACCGGGGCGTCTACGGAAGCTTGGTTTTGTCGATGATGTTGTTGTCCACAACTTCCTTGTTCAAGATTCCCCCGCCGCCGCCGACAACGATGGGTTTGGTGGTGGTAGTTGCCGGTACGCTGACCGTGTGCACCATAGACGCCGTGCTGCCGAGGTTCTTCGCATCGCCGGCATAAGTGGCTGTGATGGTGTGCGCGCCAACCGCCAGCGGTGAAACCGATACGCTGGCGACTCCGCCGCTCAACGTGCCCGTTCCCAGCACAGTCGCACCCTCCGCGAACTGAATACTGCCGGTCGCGGTGCTGGGCGTGACCGTCGCCGTGAATGTCACCGACTGCGTCGAGAGCGACGGGTTGGGAACGGATTTGAGCGCGAGGCTCGAAGCTGTCTTTACGGTCAGAGCCACGGGCGCCGAGGTGCTTGCCGCGTTATTCGCGTCCCCACCGTAAGAAGCGGTAACGCTGTGCGCGCCGGAGGCGAGGGTTGCGATCGCCAAGGTCGCAACTCCGGCGGCCAAGGTCGCGGTGCCGATCACGCTGCTGCCATCGAGGAATTGCACGCTGCCGGTTGCCGTGTTCGGCGTCACCGTCGCCGTGAAGGTCACCGACTGCTGCGGGTTCGAGGTTGCGGCCGAGGATGCCAGCGTCACGCTGGAGGCCTGTTTGGCGACGGTCTGTGTCACCGGCGCAGATGTGGAGGCAGCGTTGTTGCTGTCGCCGGAATAGGACGCGGTAATCGCGTGCGTGCCCGCAGCCAGACTGGACGTCGCGAACGTGGCCGAACCGCTGCTGACCGTCTCGCTTCCCAACGACGTCGCGCCGTCGAGAAAATTCATTGTGCCCGTGGCCGAGCCGGGCGTAACGGTGGCAACCATGCTGACGCTCTGGCCGAGCGCCGATGGATTGGGTTTCGGACTGACCGCAACGCTCGTGGGAACCTTGTTCACGGTCTGACTCACCGCCGCGGACGTACTGGCCGTGTTACCGCCATCGCCGGAATATGCTGCGGTGATGCTGTGCGTGCCGAGGGCCAGAGTTGAGGTCGTGAGCGCAGCCGTACCGCCGCTCAGCGGTACCGTCCCGAGGGCATTGCTGCCGTCGAGGAACTGCACGCTGCCGGTTGCGGAAGCGGGCGTGATCTTCGCTGTGATGGTTACGGGTTGGCCGAGCACCGACGGATTCGGCGAGGGCGCGACCGTCACACTGGACGTTGTCTTGTTCACCGACTGCGCAACCGCACTCGAAGTCGCGGCGGTGTTGTTGCTGTCGCCCGCGTACGCCGCGGTAATGCTGTGCGTGCCCGCCGCTAAAGCAGAGACCGTGAGCGATGCTTGGCCGCTGCTGAGCGGCGCGGTGCCCAGAACCGTCGTCCCGTCGAGGAATTGCACGACACCGGTCGCGGAAGAAGGCGTGATCCTGGCGCTAAAAACGGTCGGCTGACCGACGGCGGAAGGATTGACCGAGGAACTCAGCGCCACGCTGGCGGTTCCTTTGCCGACCGTCTGCGTAATCGCAGCTGACGTACTTCCCGAGTTATTGCTGTCGCCACTGTAGCTGGCGGTAATGGTGAAGCTGCCCGCCGGGAAGGCGTATGCGAGCGTCGCGACGCCCGCGCTCACAGTGGCTACTCCCAGGCCGGAGAAGTTCACCGTGCCGGTCGACGTATTCGGCGTGACCGTGGCTGTCAGCGCGACGCTCTGGCCTGCGGTCGAGGGATTGGTCCCTGAGCTCAAGGTCACGCTGGACGCCGATTTCACTACGCTCTGCGTCACCGGCGGTGAAGTCGCTGCGGCATTTCCTGCGGTGGCTGCGTACACGGCGGTGACGTTATGCACGCCCACCGAAAGGCTGGACGTGGTCAGCGTGGCTGTACCACCGCTGAGCGTCCCCGAACCCAGCGAGGTTGCGCCGTCATTGAACTGCACGCTGCCGCTGGCGCTTGCCGGAAGGACCTTGGCGGTGAAGGTAACCGCCGCTCCTTCGGTCGCGGGATTCGGCGAACTGCTCAGCGTAACCACCGCCGCGGGAGTCTTAAACGAAGTGGCAGGCGCATCGCCGCGCCAGCGCAAATAGAAACCGTATTGCTGGCTGCCAATCGCGCTCGCCCATGCGTTGTTGGCAATGGGAGGCACGCGAGTGATGGCAACACTGCCTTGATAGAGCCGCAGCAATTGCATGGGAGAGCGATTGGCGAGCACCTGCGGCAGCGTGGGATTCGGCGTCAGCAGCGGCAAGGAACTCTTGAGCGCCGCAAAGTTACTGCGATCCACGGGAATGAGCACGAACACCGTCATGTTCTGGTAGGCATCCGGCGGCAGCGTAAGGTCAATCGGCGGCAGCGCCATGCCTTCCTGCAACAGCGCCGGCAACTCATCGCTGGGCACGATGCTGAGGCGCACATCCATCTCCTGGGGAAAGAACACCTGCGAAAAAGCCTGCGTGTCGATGCCATCGAAGGGAATACGTCCCACAGCCGGCAATGCCAGAAAGTAATCGGTGGCGGCGAAGTTGGCTTTCAGACCTCCGGCGCGACGCCGGGCGACCGCGGCTTGCAGCTGCGTGTCGTACTGCATCAGGTATGCCTGCTGCGTAACCTGGTCGCTGATTCCGAAGTTCACAGGAATTGTCTGCGTCCCGTTCTCCCGCCGCACCAGGTATGGGTCGATCCACTGGACGACGCCGTGATCGAGGCTGATCACGGCCAGCGGCAGCAGCGAATCGGGAAGCTGGGTGGCGCTGCCGACCAGGAAGATCTGCCGCGCCAGCGCTGCCTCCTGCAAACTCGCAGCGTAGCTCGTCGGCGGATTGGGATAGGGCACGAGTGAAACCGCGGTAGCCTGCACGATGTCGCTGTCATGGGTGGTGCGCGGGCCCTGGACGGTCGTCGGATATGCCGTGATTGGATCGGCGGTGTATTCGACCGGCTGGAGGGTGACGACGAATAGTCCAGTCCGCATCTGCGGATTTTGTGAAGGGCTATTCGAAGTGGTGAGTTGAATACCGAGATCGTCCTGCACCGGCAGCTGCGCGAGCTGGATGGTCAAGTCTTCCGGCACGGTCACCAGTTCTCCGGCGGGGGTGACGCCACTGCCGGCATGAAGGACGATCGCGGTCGCACCAACCGTCTGACCATTCGAGGCGAGTTGATCGACCATCAACCCCCGAATTCCCTCGAAGCCGTTGGCCTGTCCCAGGTCGGCCTCGCGCTGGAGGAAATAGTTCTGTTCGCGCTCCAGATCGCGCGCCGCCATGAAGCGGCCATCGAACCACATGGGCCGCGTTCGTCGCGTATCCACCACGGTGGTTGCATCGACCTGCGACAAAGCCACTCGCGTGCTGCCCGAGGTGTAGTTTGTCGCCATAGCTAGCTCTCCGTTCCCGAACCAAGACCAGTCAGCCGCGCCAGCAAGGCCGCGGGATAAACGAACAGCCGGGAGTTGTTGTCGATGGAAATTTGTGTCAGATCGTAAGTGGGCGGTTGTCCGGGCGATCCTTTCGTCGCCGCGATGAGAACGCGCGCCAGAAAGATCGACGTGGTATCGAAGCCGGGGGGATATTCAACTGCCGGCGCAGCTGGACCGGCGGTCGCGTTCAGCAGAAGGTTCTGCAAAGTAGCCTCGGTCGAAGCCGTGAGCGTTGCTCCCGCTGCGGGCAGTGCTCCGGCGGTCTTCCACGGATCGACTGGCGTCAGTGGCGGGTTAATGTCGGTGCGCAAAACCAGTTGCATGGCAAAGGAGTCGAGCCAGCGGTTGGCGGAGAACGCGTCGGTGGCGTCGTAATCGTCCTGCGCGGCAAAACAGGGCGTGAGCCCGCGCGTACACGGAACGAACGTGGCGAAGACATCGCACATCAGGTTCTTGCCATCGCGGATCGCGAGATTGGGATCGGAGATGACGGCCTGGCCGGCAACCGGATTCGTGATCTGGCTCTGCCACGCCTGGATCTGCTGCGACAACCAGTTGTTCAGGACGATGCACACGGTGCGCGGCACCTCGATGATTCTTCCCACGCGATCGATGGCCATGCCGGCAGTGACCTGCAGCTCAAGCTGGGTCACATTCGCATTGCCGTCGGTTTGCACGAGCAAGCCCGAGACGGTCCCGGTGCCGTAGAGCTGCACCAGGGCGCGGGCGAGCCGGCCGCGGTGGTAATCCTGATCGGCCTGAAAATCGTCCACGCCCAGCATGCGGCCGGTGGTGTAATACACGCGCTGCGGTGCAGGCGGCGGATTGAGACTGTCACTTGGAGTTGCCATGCGTCACCCCTCCAGTCGCGGATCGAGGCTGGGAGCTTGTATGACCTGGTTGTAGCGGCCGATCTGGCTGGTGCCCACCACCACCGGATCGCGCGGCGGCTCGGGCGCCAGATAACTGTCAACCCCCAACAAGGAAGCCAGCCCTACCATGAACGGCTGCGTCGCAATGCGGACGGTCGCAGCCACGTGCGCCGGTTTCTCGTAATTCACAATCCTGGTCACAAGGTTCACGTCTACCGTCTCCACCTGGTTGTGAACGAAGACGGTCATGCGGTTCGCCAGGCTGTCGTAGAACTGCTGCACGGCGGCGGAATCGGTCGCGTTCTCCGGCGCGGAGAACAGCGCCAGGACCTCGGCCTGGTCGCGCGGATTGCCAAGGAAGAGCGTGTCGCCGACGAAGGAATTGCTGCTGCCGGCGAAACCGGGCAGCAAGGGATCGTTCTGCACGTCCAGATCAGCGCCGAGGATGGTTGCAAAGATGTGGCGCAGGCGAAAGTCCTCGACGACGATCACGGCGCCGCGTGAACACAGGCCGTTGGTAGCGATATTGAGCGATTCCGTGATGCCCTTGACCGTGCCGCGATTGCGGTGAAGCTTGGCCGAGGCCAGCAGGCGCGCGCGACGGCGATCCTGCGGATAGCCTGCGCCGTTCATGCCGATCCAGCCGCCCAGCCAGTCCAGCGCCGAATCCGGTGTACTCTCCGGACGAGTAAGCAGGTACGAATTGGCGATGCGGTCTTCGATGCGCGTCAGTTGCGCTTCGAAAATGTCGACGAAGCGCTCAAAGAAATCGCGGCGAGTGCAGCTGCCAGGCTGGTCGGCCGCAGGGCTGAACTTGTTTTCGCGATAAAGTTCGGGCAGATAGTTGTTGACGTAGGAAAAGCGCGAAGCCCATGCGCGCAGCGCAGCAATCTCGGGAGTACTGCGGCCGTCACCATGAAGCTCGACACGAATGCCAAGAAATCTTCCGCTCAGGTTGCGCACGACGCGGCCCGCGCGCTGCACCAGTACCATGAACAAGCCCTGGCGATTCGACACGGGATCGGCGCCGAGCAGCGGATTGGCGAAGGGGACCTCGGACGGTATCGACAGCCACGCGCCTTTCGGAGTCTGCGGCGGCAGGGCTGTCATGTCGGCGTCGCCGAACGCATGCGGATACCAACTCGTCGTGGGTGAGGTGATGCCCGAGGGAGAATCCGCAGCCGTCAGCCAGATGACGATGGAAGTGCGCGGCGGCAGGATCGCTTCCAGGAACAGCCGGTGCCAAACCGTTTGCGACTTGCCGCTGTCGACGACCTTAGGAGTGCGCGGGTCGGTCGAGCCAAACGCGGCCATCGAGTTCAGCGACAACGGCAGCAACGGTAAGAGCTGGCTGCCATCAAGAAACTGCACGTTCCCCGTCGCAGTCGCAGGCGAAACCTGCGCGGTGAGCGTCACCGCTTGTCCGGAGACCGAAGGATTCTGCGAGGAAGTGATGGTCACGCTGAAGGGCGCTTGCACGACGGTTTGCACCAGCACCGCGGAGCTGGCCGCGGGATTGTTGCTGTCGCCTGCGTAGACGGCGGTGACGGAGTGCATCCCTGCCGTCAGCGTAGAGATGGGCAGCGTGGCAACGCCGCCGCTGAGTGCGACCGAGCCCAATACGGTGGGGCCATCCAGGAATTGCACGTTGCCGGTGGCTGTCGCCGGTGTCACTCGCGCGGTGAAGGTGACGAGCTGGCCTGCTGGCGCCGGATTCAGCGAAGAGCTCACGCCGACGCTGCCCGCCACTGCGGAAACCGTTTGTATCAGCGCTTGCGAGGCACTCGCGGGATTGTTCGCATCCCCGTTGTATAGCGCGCGAATGGGATGTCTGCCGGTCGCAAGTGAGGACAGCGTCAAAGCGGCTGTGCCGCCGGTTATGCCTATCGGCGCGGCCAGCTTCACTCCTCCCGCGTAATGAGGAGGCAGGCTGAGCACGTGCGCAAAAGGTCCGGCGTTGTTGTTTGCGAGGATGTAGGTCGTGCCGGTCGGCAACAGCGTGGCGCCGGATTCGGAAAGATCGAACGCCAGCGCTTCATTCAGTCCGGTCGCCAGTACAGCCAGCTTCTGATCGCCCAGCCATGCGATCGAATACGGCCACAGGACACCGCTCAAGGTGCATGGATTGCCCAGGCCGGTACGGAAGTCAAAAAGCCGGAGATACGCCGCGGTATTGGCCGCGGAATCAGCCTGCCACGACAACAGCGCGAATTGCTGATTGACGCTGGTGAGTGCGACAAAGGTCTCTCCCGAAGGCAGAGGATACCTGGCCGTCATCTGCGGCGGAGTTGGGTTTGCCTGGCAGGAGCGCAGGATGCCCGGATTCGGCGTATCCACCGGGCCGGTCTGTAACGGAGTTCCGGTGACTGTGCCAAGCTGTGGCGCCGAGCGGTCCAGCGCCAGCACGCCGCCGCCGGGCAAAGCCGCCAGACGCCAGAAGGTGAATCCCGGCACGGTCAGCGTGAAGTTGGGCCAGCGGTCCTGGCGATCGACCATCACCAGATTGCCGGCGACGACGATGTACAAGATGCCGTCGTAGCCCATAGCAAGGTCGGTCACCGCAGCACCCGCCGGCGCGGTGTAGATGGCGACTTCGCCCGGGCCGCTTCCTCCGGCCATGACCTGCAGGTTGACTGCGTCCCAGCGCGCGTAGTTGCCGAAGCTGTCGCGCGTCATGGGTGTGGTCTCAACCAGGTCCGCAGCGTCGGGATACGATTCCTGCGGCGGGTTACCGAGTCTCATGCTCAGCAGTTGCAGGCGCTTCGACTTGGCGCAGTAATAAAGCGTGTTCGAGGCGATGGGAGCGAAGACCGGGGAGCCGGCACTATACGCCGCCGCAGTGCTGCCCAGCGCCGCTCGCGTCACGGTGAGCAGCGTTCCCGCACCCTGAATTCCGCTGACCGCCAGCGTCTCGCTGCCGATCTGAAGGAACACGCCGGACACGATGGCTCCGGACTGAATAGGCGTGACCGTCAACTGCGCGTCTTCCATCGCAGCATCGGTTTGCAGAACAGCTACTGGCGCCCAGACCAGCGCGCCGGAGGGATGGTTCGCCGCCGAAGTATTTTGCGCGCCGCGGCCCACGTTGAGCTGCAGGCCTGTGGAATCGGCGCCGCTGACACTCATCACCTCGGAATCGATCAGGATGAATGGAGGCGTCGTTCCGCTGAATGGAGTTTCCAGAACAACCTGCGCATCCGATACCGCTACGCTTTCCCCCAAGGTCGAAAGATTCGGCAGCGCGGCTTTGGGCACGTTGAGCCCGCGCACGGAGACTCCGGCTTGATGACTGGCAGCCACGGTTCCCTGGGCGGCTCGAGTTACATTCAGCAGCAATCCCGTCGCGTCGGTGCCGCTGACCGTCATGACTTCAGAATCGACCGACACGGATTGAGGCGTTGCCCCGGTGAACGGCGTCGCCAACGCAATCTGGACGTCCGACACTCCCACGCTCCGGGCGAGCGACGACAGGTTGAGGCCCGGCGTGAGCGCCCAGTCGCTCTGCTGGTTCAGCATCCAGAAATTGAGACCATTCGCATCCATCGCAATCGCTCAACAGACCGTCGGCACCACCGGCACGGCTACTGTGTTATCGGTCTGCACGGTTGCCGTCAGAGGTACGGGCGCTACGCCGGAGCCATCGGCCCCCGGCGTCACCAGGAGTTGCAACACCTCCGGCAATTGCCAGCTCTCCAGCGGCAGCTCGGCATTGTCTTCACTGTTCGGAGAAATCTGCTGATAGCTCCCGTCCGACTGCGGCAGGTACAGCAGCACGCCATTCACTTCCGAAACGCCGGGAACCTGGCTGATGATGACCTCCAGCTCCAGGCTGCGCACGGTGCGGCCAAGCGGCCATCCCTGATTGCTCGCGCCACCGGGAGCTATCGGCCACAGATAAGCGCGCAGCGCCTGTTCTACCTGCTGCGCGACTTGAATCAGGCCGAAGCCGCTGCGTACCTCGACCGCAAGGCTGATGGCCAGGTCGACGTACTCGGTGCCGATCACATACATCTCCGCCGCCACCGGACGCTTGGGATTCAGGTAGGAGTAAACGTTGTCCAGCAGCACGCGATCGGCGCGCGGACACGGCGGCTGCAAGTCGCTCTTCGGCGGAATGACCATCACCGAGACGACGCCGGGGACATTGGTGTCGCGCGTCTGCGGCTTGAATAGTGGCAGAACTTCGACCCGCGCCACCGAGGCGCCGGGCATTTCCTGCACCAGGTCCTGGTAGTCGTTAACCGTGACGGCGCGTTCCTGATGACGCAGCGTGGCCGGAATGCGCTGCTCGGCATGACCGAGGGTTTCGGAGTCTGCGCCGCCGGTCGTCGCGAACGGCTGCTGCACTGTCAGCCCAGACACAGGATTGCCGGAGACGTCCGTGGCCTGGATTGCGTTCAAGGTTCCCGCCGGCAGATTTCCGGCGCTGCCGCCACCGGCGCGCATCAGGCGTGCGCGGACGCGGCGGGTGATCGGCGGAATCATGCCCTGCATCTGATTTCCAAAGCTGACAGTGCCGGCTTCGGGATCGAGCACGTATGCCGGAACCGGGCCATTCAACACTGCGAGATCGTCAACCGCGTTCCAGAGCTGGAAGCCGAGGCCGGGCATGTCGACATCGAACTGGAAGGTGCTGGAATCAATTTGCGTCTGCGCCAGCGCGAACTGCTGATTGGGCGAGCCATCGCTCACGCCGGCGATGACATTGCTGTACGTTGTGCGCTGATCGATCGCAACTGCGTTGATGCCCGCCCAACTGAGCGTCAGCGCGCTCTGCACATTCACGCGGATCCAGGTCACCAGCATGCTGTCGAAGTTGGGATCGTCGACACGCGGCGGTTTGGGACCCACGCCGGCCTGCGTGTCGCTGCGTACATCGTTCGCAGGAGCGCCGATATCAGCAGCCTGCGGCAACAGCAACTGCACGACGCCGGAGGTGGTCAAGCCCGAGGTGCTGTCGGCAGCCACGCCTAACGGGTAATAAACCAGCGGCTGCCCGGGCTCGGTAGCTCCACTGATCTGCCAGGTCACGGGAATCGCCGTTTGCGGCGGAACGTTGCTGAAGGGATCGGCAGTGGCCAGAGCGGGTACGAAACCAACGCTCAAAATGCGCTGACCGTTCTTGCCGCCAAGATTCGCGAGAATGCTGGCGACATTTGCCGGCTTCGGCGCCAGCAGAGCAATCCAGAGGCACTGGTCGATGGTGCCGTTGTAGATGTCAATGCCGTCGGGGTCGGCCATGTTGTTGGCGAAGACCGGTGTCGTCGTATAGCCCGACGGGATGTTGGCCAGGTTGTACAGCGACTGCAATCCCGTCAGCAGAGGCATGGCCGCAGTTTGCTGCGCCTGCGACAGGGGAACCTTGATGTACGCCTGCGCGGTCACCGGCAGCACGTCGAGTTCGGTCAGCGTCTCGAAACTAACCGGTCCTTTGACCGCAGCGCCGGAGGCCAGGGTCACAGCGGCCGTCGCCGACGAATCCGGAAAGACCGAGAGAATTCCTGTGGCCGCCGCCGCCGGCTGCAACGGCAGGCCGAGCAACTTGAGGAAGGCCAATCGTTGCCGCTCGGGTATGAGATTGGCGCGATAGAGGATGGAGTCAGCCAGCCAGGCGAACAGCTCAATCAGCGTGCGGCCGGGATCGCCGGGCTGCTGGATCGTCCACTCCGGCGTGTGCGCCGGAATGCTGGCCAGCATGTCCTGCACCAGATCGCTGTAGGAGCGGTCGTCAAGAGCTGGGGGTATTAGCGGCACTCGCCCATCCTTGTGTCATGCTGACGCCAATCTGCTGCGCCGCATTGGTACGCAGCAGGCGGTAGTAAATCTCAATGTGGATCTGCGAAGGCATGCCCGGCACCGGCTCGACGTCCACCTCGTCGACCGCGATCCTCGTCTCGTAGGTCTGCAAGGCGCTCAGGATGTCGGCCTGAATCTGGCGACGGATGGAAACGGTGTTTCCGGTGTCGAGATAGTTCTGCAAGCCCGCGCCGAATAGCGGCTGCATCAGTTGCTCGCCGGGACACGTGGTCAGGATCACGCGGATCGAGTCGCGCACGCTCTGCTCCAGCGTGTTGTAGCTCAACCCCCCGTTCTGCGGCAGCGGCAGCAACGGCCAGGAAATCGGATCTTGATAGTTACTTGCCATCACTTTTTCGAAGGAATAGGAATGCAGATTTTGATGAAAGCCATCCAAAAGAAAACGATGTTCAACAACGAAAGAAAAATGTTCAGCACAAAGAAAGCGCAAATCGTGATCAGGGGAATGCTGAAGCTGCACAGCCAGGTGATACCGATGCCTCCGCCACCGGCCGGCGCGGCTCCACTCGACAAGCCGGAAAGGCTTACGCCGTTCATGGCATTCATCAGGCTGGAGGGAACGGCAAATGACGACGTCGGCTTGGCGCTCTGCAACGTGTTCTTGTCGAAAGGATCGGGCAGCGGCACCGGGGCAACCGCGCGTCCACTGCTCTCATACCAGGCCGCAATCCGGAACGGATCGCTGTAACTGCTCCACACCAGTTGCGGCGGGCAGCCGGGATTCTCGCTCTTGATGCGAAAGAACAGCCGCGCCCGGTACAGGCGAGTGGAATCCTGAAAACGTCCCAGCGGTGCGGCCGCGGCGTTGCCTTGCGACTGTAACAGCGGCGCCATGGCAGCGAGGATTTCGCTCTCCAGAGGGCCGCTGATCGCTTCCCACCGGCATGGCATCTTCACCTCGGGAACCGGTGGGCCGTCGGAGTTGGGGTCGTAATCGATGAGCTTGCCGGCCGCGTACTGGAAGAATTCGCCCATCGGCCGCGATGGCTCGCCATCGATGAACACCGCGCATTTGTCGAGCACCTGGAGAAGCTTCTTCGCAGCGTCGTCATCTTGAAATGCGCCGAAGGCGGTGTAGAGCAGCCGCAACGTAGCGGAGAACGTAAGAAAGTCACTCGCCTTATTCGCCTTCGCATAGTCGTCCGACATGTAGCGGTAATCGACGGCGTGGTTGGCATAAGGCGCGTGATGCCTGCCCGCCTTCAACAGGGTTGGCAACATCTGCTTGATCGTCGCCGGGTCAAGTTGCCCGACCGACGGCGGCTGCAGGGTGCTGGCTTCGCTGCTGGCGGTTGGGATCACGGCATACACGAGCGTGCGGCCTGCCGCGTTGCAGATGGCGGGAGCGGCGACGAACGCCGGCGTCGCGCTTTCCGTCAGCGCCTTGGAGAGAGCTTGCGCGGCCAGCAACTGATCGAGATCGGCGCGTCCGGATTGCAATTGCGGACGGCGAGTCGGGTCGGGATCGGCATCGGGATCGGCGGGCGCCATCCAGTCGGTCCGGCCCTGCGCATTCTTCATCCACGGCCACGCATCTTCGTGCCGCGCCCGCATCGACCAGATGCTTTGCAATTGGCTGCTCCCACTCTGTGGTACCTGGCGGATCACTAGGCCGGCCGACTGTACCCGCCTGGGATCGACTCGCGGATATCCCGGGCTTTCGCACGACAGCTCGACCATCGCAATGTGGGTGACGCGCGCGACCGGCTGATAGAGCGTGACCGGCGCGTGAGGAGCAGTGCGCAGAACTCGTGAGCTGGAAAGTTGAGAAGTGATGGACGACCGAGTGATGCTGCTGGCAATTCCGTTTGCCGGTTGCGGCATCACGCTCAGGTCCTGCAGGAACGCCTTGGGGAAATCATCGTCGTTCATCTGCAACAGCACCGGCTTATGCTGCGTTGCGCCATCCAGGTGGACGCCCTGCACGCGGATGCAGTGATTCACCATACGTTTCCCGCCCCCAGCGTGTACGAGCTGGATACGACGGAAGTGGCTTGCAACACCTGGCACTGCACGATGCCGCTGAAGCTGCTCATAGCGGCGCTGACATTCACCGTAGGCGCGGTAATGCTGACCTGGTCGGCCGCGGTGATCTGCACCTGAGCCGTGGGAGCGCTGATGGTGACGCCGCTGGAATCGATGCGAATCATGGTTTGCGAACTGTCGTTGAGCTGGATCGAGGCGTCCTGATCGGTGAAGGTTCCGGTAAGGCCGCCGGGCGTGGTCAAGCTGATGGTCGCGCTGCTGGCGGGTTGCTCGACGATGGCGATGCGAGTTCCGGCTTTGCCGGTCATCGTCCAGCGATCGACGCTCTGCCCCGATCCGCCAATCGTCTCCGGCGCCGAGTCCTGCCCATTCCACAGGCTGCCCAGAACGATGGGCGCGCGCGGATCGCCGGCAAGAAAGCTGACGACGACTTCATCGCCGACATCCGGAATAAAAAACGCGCCGCGACTGCCCCCGGCGAATGGCACGGCCACTCGCGCCCAGACCGGACCATCCTGCCCGGTGATGCCGTCGGCGTTGTACAACCGGAGCTGTACGCGGTTGCGATTCTGCGGGTCCTGCACGTTGACCACGACGCCCAGGAACAGCGCCGGCCCCAGCATCTCGCGCACCGCATCGTGCAGCAACAGGCTCATGAGCCGGCCCCCAGATAGGCGCATTCTGCGGTGAACTCGGTGGCATACCCTTTCGCCGGATCGAAGCGATGAACCGCTGCCGTGGTGTAGTAGGTGTTGGAGAACCGCGGCCCCAGCCCGGTCAATGTCAGATACGAACCCACGCGCAACGAGGGATTGCCTTCGGCCACACCGCGTGCCACCACAAAGCGCCGCGAGCGCTGCGCAAATTCAGCGTCGACCAGCGCCTGTGCATCCGCCTGATCGAGGGTTGCGTATTGCGACAGCTGTTCCGACCGCGAGCCCCACGCCTGTCCCAGCCAGTAGCTTCCGGTCTGGCCTGAACCCGGACCCGGAGCGCTCGTCTGGCTGGTGACCGAGATGGTTTGTCCCTGCACGTAGTCCCACCCTGTGGCAGTCACTTGCGTGGCCTGCTGGGCGAGGTCGGCGATGACATGCACCTGGTGCAACTGACTGTTCATATCTAACTCCAGGGTGTTGCGCTGCGACTGGCTTCGCGGTGTGGCATGTAACTCCGTGCCGACCACCTGCAGATCGGCGTCGTAGCGCGCCAGCAGCCGGCGCAGGAAGTGCAGGTCGCTTTCGTTAAGCTGCTGCTCGGTGCCGATGGTGGTGTCCAGGCCGGTGCTGACGGGAGTCAGTCCCACATTGCCGGCGATAGCTCCTACAATGTCAGATAGAGATACATTGCTCCAGGTCTTGGTGCTGCGATTCATACGCGCCGCCTGCAGCGCATCCTCGGCCAGCACCAGCAACTCCGGCGGCCCTTCGAACGAAAACACCGCTTCCAGCGCTGTGATCTTCCCGCGAAAGATTTCGGTCGGCGCCGTTACCAGGCCCGCATATACCACAACGTCGGCCCCCAGCTTCAGGATGGCGCCGTCTTCGAAAACCTGGTCGCCAATGCCTCCGGCGAACGAACCGAAGTTGCTGAAGCGCAGCTCCAGGTTCGACATTCCGCCTTCGTGCTCGCACATCTTCATCCCCAGCAGTTGCGCGGTCACTTTGTCGTTCAGTTGACCGCCGATCTGCACGGTAGGAACCGCGGAATAAACGGCGTTGGTGGTTACTGGTGTTTCCGGCATAGCTAATTCGCCCGCAAGCGAAGTTCCCGCTCGCGAAGTTTTTCGATCTCTGCCTGCACGTCAAGCTGCGGCGACGCCTGGGCCTCGGATTGTGAGTGCGTCTGTGAGGAAGGCGCGGGCTCCTGCGTCTCCACCTGCAACTCGTCGATGTTTACCGCCATGGCTGATTCACCTCGCGACTAATCGCTGTCGAACGTCAGTCCGTCGCTGAGACTGAGGCTGCCGCCGACGTTGGTCGAAAAACCGGGCGGCGTGATTGCAACTCCGCCCAAGCCGAAGCTGGCGTTGGCGCCGGCCGCCACATCCACTCCCACCGTTGCGGGCATCATGCGCAGGGGGTCGAGTTGCGCCGTCGTGCTGATGGTGGCGCGGCCGGTCTCCAGTCCTGCGAAGGCGCCCATCGTGGCCGGAACTCCCGCCGATGCGCTGGAGCCGAACAACGCTCCTCCGCCTGCCGCTAACGTGACCTGAGCCCCGGCTCCGCCCGAAACGCTTACGGCTGCACCGAGGGAAACGCCGGCCGAGGCTCCCACGCCTGCGGAAGCACCCGCGCTGATCCCGAAGCCCGCACCCGCAGAGGCGGAAACGCCGCCTCCGACACTAATGCCAAGTCCTCCGCCGGCCGAGACTCCTGCGGAAACGCCGCCTCCGATTCCCGCCGATATGCCTGCGCCCGCTGAGACACCGACTCCCACACCGGCGGATATGCCAAGGCCGCCGCTTGCCGATGCGCTGGCTACGAAGGCCACCGGCGCATTCAGCTGAATTCCACTGCTGACGGCGAGCGACGCGCCTCCAGTGAAACGCGGGTTCTCAATTCCATTTGCGCTGGCCAGCGCGCGGGTTGCATTCGGATCGCCGCCCTGCGATGCCGCCGCGGCGACGCTGCTGTTACTTGAAGTTGGAACGAGGCTGCTGGCGGCAGGCGACGGCGGGTTCGGGATGTCGCTGAAGACCTCATCCTGACGAGCCAGCCCGATGCTCACCAACGCACGCAGGGGAATTCCGTCGGCGGAAAAGAAATCGATCGTCTCCTTGAACGACTCCATGAATCCCTGGAAGTGGTAGGCCCCCCAATCGAAACTCAAGACCGGAGGAGCCGGTGCGTTGGTGGTGCTGCCGCTGCTGTTCTTCTTATTGGCAGCAGCCGAGGCTTCCATGAACGCCGCCACCTGGTTGGTAAGTTTTCGAACGTCGCCGCCCGTGTCCGTGGTGTCGAATTGCAGGTCCATGGTCAACTTGGCCGAGACGTGGCTGATATGTTGACGCTTTATGGGATCGCGTGCCTGCTGCTTGGAAGAGTTCTCCACCGTGTAGACCAGCGAGGCAGGATTGAACTGCACCGGGATGGGTTGACTTTTGCCTTTAGGAAGTGCGCTCAAAGTTGCCTTCACCACCGGTGGATAAGTTTGCGTGTTGTTGTTGGTCAGCCCCATCGCGTTTGTTTTTTAGACCGCAGCCAGGCCCTCGTGAACGAAATGTAATTCCTCAATGCCGACGTCAGCCGCCTTGGCGTTCAGGTCGGCGAACTTGAATTTCACTGGCATCGCATGTGTGAGCTGCCAGTTCATGATCGGTTGCATGCCGCCGTCGAGCAGCGTGATGGTCACCTGCAGCCGGGGCGCATATTTTCCCGAGGTTGAGCCGTTAAAGATCTGCCACAGGCTGCGGTCGGTCGTGACTCCACGCTTCAGGACGACGGTGGCAAAGCTTACTTGCCCTGCACGCTGCGCCGCGCCATAGTTACGGCCACCTTCCTTAATGGTCTTGGGCTCGACCGTGGCTTCCAGACCAGTGCACTCGGCGAAACTCATCTCGGCACTTCCGCCGGGCGGACCGGGAGCGATTGAATCGCCGGCGACGACAACTTTAAAGCGGAAAACATTCAGCGGCGCGAGTGGACCCTTGCTCGCCATCAGCTTGCCCCCGCCATTGCCGCAATGCCCTGTGCGCTGGCTCCGCTGGTTTCAATCGCCAGCGTCACCCGAATCAACTCAATCGTGGCGGCCGCGGTGAACGTGACTTCCGCGATCAGGCGGCCGTTGTCCAGGTCGTTCTGCGTCATGGTGCTGGCGTCGCAGCGTACCGTGAACGCGTCCGGCGCGGTCGCGCCATCGAGCGCGTTTGCCTGCCAAAGCTGCGTCATTAATGTGGTAAGCGAGGTCTCGATTCGCTCCCATAGGAGTGGGCCATTTTGCTGAAACACCATGCGTTCGCCCAACTGCTGCGCCGCGCGCGAGATGACCGACACTAACCGGTGGACACAAGCCTGGCGGTAGGCTTCACCGGGATACGTGGTGACGTCGGAGAGCAGGCGCAGACCGCCGGGCGTGAAGCCGAAGAGGCTGATGCGCACAATCAGCGGCTTCCAGGAGTTGTCGCCCCAAGTCAGGGTCACGGGGATGGCAGCTTCCTGCGCGGGCAGAGCAGGGGAGAGATCAAAGATTTCCGCTGGTACGATCTTCACCGCATCCATGAACGCGCCGCGGGTGAGGGCGTTGCGGGCAAGGATTCCCACCAGCGCTCCATCCGGCGGCTCGAGTGACTCGTTCAGAACACCGGAGCCGCTGGTCTTTAGCCACGGGTACGCCAGTTGCAGGAACGCTGTCGACATGCCCGGATTGTCGGGAGCATCGGTTGCGCCAGGCGAAATATTCTCCGGCATCAAATTGTCGATGACGTCGTGTATATCCTGGTCGAGAGCTGCATTCGAGGAGCTTTCCGCGGCGCTGGCGGCGTCGACCTCCAGCGGCATGGGGAGCGCGGCAACAAATTGAATATCGCGGATATTGTTTTCCTGGAGAAAGCTGAGCACCGCTTGCACACAGAATCCCCAGGTGTAGGGGAGCGCGGTTCGCGCATAGTAGTCGTCGGCAGTCAGGCGAGGCGCCGGCAACAGGTACAGCGGCGTTGCCGGAGCAGCGGGCGAAACTTGCGAACATTCCACGAACCGTGCCGAGCCTGAGGGCGGCACGACTTCAATGCCAGCGGCGGCGCTGGGCGCTGATGCGCACAACACTGGCAGGTCGGGCAAGGCGAGGAAGGACACGTCCGGCAATCCGCCGAGATGTCCCACACCGTGCCAGGTGCGGCGATTGTCCAGGCCGTAGTAGTCGCCGGGCAGGAGCCCGCGGAGCAGTTTTGCCAGTTTTCCCGGTTTGCCGGTACTCTCACTCTGTGAGATACCATCGTCTGTAGTACTCCCAGCTTGTGATACATCATCCTGCGGGGTAAGAGGGTTGCCCATTCGTATGACGTAGCAGCGCCTGCCGCCCTGCGCGAAGAACGAGCGTACGGCGGTGGCGAGGTAGTCGGTGCCGTAGCTGTCTGGCGATCCACCAGGGTCGAAGAGCGCGGTAAAGGCGGCATAGCTTTCGATGGGCAAAGGCAAGTCGGTAAACGGCGGAGCGATGGACCGGGCCGCGGGGCCGTCCGTCCAGCCATGGGTTTCGAGCCAATCCTGCATCGCGGCCGGCAAGGCGGTCCCCATCGCCCGCGCCAGGCCTACAAAGCAGGCGACGTCATTTCTTGCGGGATCGGATTCGACTACGGGACGGGCGTAGTCGAACAGTATGCGGCTCATGGCTCACCCTCGCGAATCGTTGCGGACTTTCCGAAAGTTACGAGCCCGCGCGAGAAATGTCGTAGCCTTCGGCGGACAGCACCAGTTCCTCCATGGCGACATCGCCCCCGCCCTTGGCGGCCAGCGTTGGGCCGGTGTATTTCATCGGCACCACGTTCCGCAGCTTCCATTGCTGCACGGCGTTGCCACTTTCATCCTGGAGGGTGATGACGACATCCTGCTGCGCTGCCACGCCGATGGTGCGCGTGTCGGTCATCCACTTCCAAAGATCGGTAGAATCGACCACCCCGCGCTTGAGCGTGACGTCTCCGACTTTGTGGGTGCCGGGAATCTTGCGCACATGCGGTTCAGGGTCGTTGCCGTCGCGATATTCGGAGATGTGAATATCGGTCTCGAGGCCGGAGACGTCGGAAAAACCTCCCAACGGCGCGTTAGGATCGCGTCCGTATTGCTGGATCTGCACGATGTAGCTATATGCAGGTAGAGGCGCGGTTCGAGTCGGCATTGCGTTTCTCCTATGCGATGCTTCGCGGCTAGCTTTGTCCCAGGGCCGTGGTCTGACCGATACGGAAGATGACGAATTCAGCCGGCTTCAGCACAGCCACACCGATCAGGCAGATCATGCGGCCGTTATCGAGATCGTTCTGGGTCATGGTGGTGCGGTCGCAGCGCACAAAGTAAGCCTGTTGCGCGTTGTCCCCGAGGAGATTTCCGGCGGCCCATTCGCTGTACAGGAACGATTCGATCGATTCCTTCACCTGCGACCACAGGGCCGGACCGTTGTTCTCAAAGACCGCCCATTGCGTGCTGTTGTCGATGGAGTGCTCCAGATAGACCAGGTAACGGCGCACGTTCAGATACATGAACTCGGTATCGGAGCTGGTGGTGCGAGCGCCCCAAACGCGATAGCCGCGATTGGGGAAAAAGCGCAGGCAGTTGATGCCGAGCGGATTGAGGACGCCCTGTTCGGCGAAGCTGATGTCGCGCTCCAGTCGCGAAGCTCCCAGAATCACCTCATTGGCGGGCGCTTTGGCGACGCTGCTCTCCTCGTCGCTGCGTGCCCAGATGCCGGCCATAAAGCCAGTGGGCGGCACGGCGATCTCCGCCGGGATGGCCGAGCCGGCGCTGGCCAGCGGATTGGGCGTGATGACCCACGGAACATAGAGCGCTGCATAACTGCTGTCGATGGCGGCGCGCACACCTTCGTTATCGGAGGCGAGCTGATTGGGCGGCGTCTCCAGTACCGCGACGCGATAGGCGCGCTGCTGGCTGACGTGCGTGATCAGGCTGTTGATGATGTCCTGGCTGGCATCGAATGCGCCCGACCCGGGCGCTCCCACGATAGCGATGTCTTCGAGGCGCGTGAACAAAGCCAGTGCGTTGTCATAGTCGGTGGATTCAGGTTCTGCGCCATCGTCACCGCCGGTGAGCGAGTATGGCTGGCTGGCGTTTGCATTCGGTCCCGACCAGTTGGGAAAGATCGCTGCAAATACGCCGGCGCCGGTCGTGAGGCTGGATGCGATGTTGAACGCGATCTGGTTCTGCAGCGCGTCAACGTGCCGCGGCGGCGTGGCCGAGAGAACGGTCCCGAGGTAGTAGGGGTGCGCGGGATCGAATCCCAGACCATCGTAGACGGCGGGCGCTCCGCCGGCGGTTGCGGCTGTCACTTGCATGGTCAAAACGTAAAGACCAGCAGGCGTTGCCGCGGGCAGGGAATTGCCGGCTGCACTCTGAAAGTTTGCGCTGGTGCCGTTGCCGAACAATGTGATGGGGGCGAAGATCGGAGCATTCGGGCTGTGGCTCGATTTCGGAATATGGTCCAACGTCGCGACCGTGCCGGTGGAGTCCACCTGGGTCACGTAGAAAACCTCGGTATCGATCTGCACGACTGCCGGAATTCCGTTGGAGGGAGCGGTAGCGGTTGCCGGCGCTGCCGTCGTGGTTGGCCCGGGTGTGGTGGTCGGTCCAGCGCCGGTCGTGGTCGGGGCCGGCGTCGTGGTCGTAGCCTGAGGCGCGGCGCTAATCGTGATCTTCTGGCCATTCGGAGCGCCCCACAGGAATCCGATCTGTCCAAGGACAGGGGCATTTTTGTTGTGCGCGGCTGCCGTAGCGGAGCGCGTGACCGTCAACTTGGTTCCGGCGATGTCGGTCGCGGTGACCGTCATCAGCTCGGCATCGACCAGAACGCTCGAAACCGGAGCCCATGGCAACGGGGAATTCAGTGTGATCTGCGTGTCGGTAGCGGCCACCGCGCTTGCCAGCGACGAAGCGTTCGGCGCAGAAGCCACCAGAGATCCAGCGGGCAGACTACCTACGTTCTGCGTGCGCGCAGCTTTCACGTTGACCGTCACAGTTTGATTTCCGCTCGCACCGGGAAAGCGGGCGCTTACCACCACGTTGCCGGCCGGGCTGCTGGCGAGGCCGGTATCGGCCTGGCTGTTTCGGGCAAACACGCGCGAGACGTATAACTGCGATCCGCCGTTGTCGAAGAACGCCTTCACCGCCATCGCCATGTAATTCGGATAGGCGGTGCCGGACAACGTCAGATTGTTGTAGCCGCCATAGACGTTCTGATAGTCGCCGAAGCTGGTCAGCAACTCCGGCGTGGTATTGGTAGGCCCGGTGAGAGTCACGCCGGCGAACCCGGTTGTGCTCGTTCCTACGCCCTCAATTGAAGGTGCCCGGAAACTTACTTCCTCAACATAAACGCCTGGGGTTAAATAGTCGGGCATTCTGCCTCCTCAATTCACATAGAAATCGTTAGTGTGACGAACACGGTCTGGCCGGGCGCCAACTGTACGGCTGTCGGTGGCGCGCTTTTCCAGTTGCTGCTGGACAGGTTGTTCAGGATGTCATCGGGGTTGGAGATCCAGCCTGCCGGCTTGCTCAACAGAGTCGGATCGCACCAGGCGCTGATGGTGGCTGCGGTGGTGACTTCGCTGACTGCTCCTCCGCTGTTGCTGCTGACCTTCCAGCCGAGTCCGGGAACCGCCAGCAACGCCTCGCCCAGAGAATTGGTCACTCCGGTCAACGGCGACGTCGTGGCCCCGGAAATCTGCACAACCGCTCCCGGCAGAGGCTGCGGCGGAGTAGCGCTGTTGGTCACCGAGACGCGCACGATCGCCCAATTAGGCGAAATTGGCGCGGCAGGCGACGGGTACATAACGACCGTCTGCGGCGTGCTCACCGGTGGCAGTTGCGATGCGGCGCTTTGCGCTGTGGTCGTGGGCGCGGGCGTCGTGGTGACCGGCGGCGTCGTAGTCGTGGTGGGCGGCGATGTGCCGCGCGTTACCGGCGCCGGCAACGGCTGCGGAACCTGAATATTGGCCTTCCGTGGCAGATACTGCAACGAAGGGTCCTGAATCGTGATCTCGTAGGCCGTGGGCGCCGGCCAGGAGTTCGGGTCGGGCAGCAGTATTTGCGTTCGATTGCGGCTGATGTTGGGAGCGTCCATCACGGCGTAGATTCCGCTGCGATTGCGAAACAGACCCAACGGCGTTCCGGACACCGCCAGCGGAGCAAGGATCGAGCTGCTGGTGACCGCATCGATGCAGCGGAAGCCGGCAAGCGCCCGGCGATCGACGTTCTCGATCATGAGGCCGCTCCATCGCCGACGAACTGAAGACGGCTGGCGACGACCAGTGGTTCCGGCGCGACCGAGCGGCTGACGTCGATACGAACCACGCGCGCGATATAACACAAGCTCAGCCGATACTTCGGACCCAGCGCGTCCCAGATCCGCAGAATGTCTTCCAGGCTGAGATCGGTGGGTACGATCTGAACGCTCTCGTTGGGATCCCAGGTGGCGGCGGGTGTGAGAATCGAACTATCGAGGATGGCGGCAGACTGCAGTTGCTGCATGGTCCAGCCCAGGATCGTTTGCTCTGCCTGCGGATCGGTGCCCCAGTACGTGATGAGGTAGTGCAGATCGAGATAAAGCAGCGCCTTCTTCGTGGGCTCGTCGGGTATGCGGCGCGCGGAACGGAAGTTCTCGTCCAGGGTGATGCGATGCAAAAAGACCGTGACCACCTGATCGAGGCTGGTCTGATCTTCCTCTGCGATTTGCGCGCTCGACACCAATTGAAACTTGACGCTGGGATACTGCGCGTGGAGCGGGCTGGGAACATAGCTGTTACCCAGATACTGGGCCAGCGAGTTGCCCACCGAATAGATGGCTGTGTAGTCAGCCACGCCGTTCCTCCACGTTGCGGATATTGGTGCTGAGGTTCTTAGCCGGCAAGACGCACTAAATGCCGAAGCCTGTCTGCGCTTAAAGCAGCAGTTTTCATTCCAATCGAGGGATGGCGATTCGCCATGAATTTCGGAACGGTTTCGCAAGGAGGCATGTTTTGGGGTGCGGGATTCGCGCCGCACCGCAGTCGCGCGAATCGCATGGGCGACTCACGTTTCTTCCCCGAAGAGGCTGCACGTGAGCGACTTGCGCAGTGCGGTGCTCCTGCCGCAGCGCCGGCGGCACCTTGGTTGACTTGCGAGGCGAAGGAAGCCGGGCTATGATATCCGACACTTGTTCGGGGCTAGGCGCCACTCTCCAGCTTCATGGCGCCAACTATCTCCCTGATCGCTCCTACAAAAAGCAGCTGAAGACCGTTCGAGGTGAGTGATGGACCGAAACGGCGGAATGGCAGCCGCGGCCGTCCTGATCGCCATCCTGGGTATCTCGTTTGCGCCGCGTAAAGGCGGAGAACCCACCGCGACGGGGCCGGGTACGCAGCAACAAAAGGCAAGCGATGGCGAAGTCCTGCGCCAGAAAAATTCGGAACTGCAAGCCGCATGCGAGGAGATTGGCGACCGGCTGAACCGCTTCTACAGTGCATCGCTCTCGTACCCCGACTCGTGCTACACCGGCACCGCGAAGCCGAGCGAAGAAATGCACGCTCCCGAGGCGCTGCACTTCGCCATTGCATTGTTGCCGAATCCGGTGCAAACCAATTTGCCGCTGGTCTTCGATCGCTCGATCGAGGCGATCCAGCAGGCAGCCCAGGACGAAAACTATGAATACGATGGATCGTGGTTCCCCTGGACCGACGAAACGGCATATGAGCGCTTCGGCGACGAACAGACCGCAGAGGCATGGCGCAGCGACTTGCAGCGGCAGCCCGGCGTCGTCGCATTCCGGCGCACGCCGCGCGGAGACGAAACGGCTTATGACGGAGGCCTGATCGTCTTTGTCGTCGGCGAGCAGCCCACCGGCGGTATCGCCGATGAGCAGTTCGAAAACGCCATGGCGTGGATACGCAAGCTGGGAGGCGGCCCGGAAAAGCAGCGGTTGCGTATCCTGGGGCCGACCTTTTCCGGCACGTTGCCATCGCTGGCGCGGGAGTTGCAGAAGACAAATGCGTTCGCCTCCCCCAGCCATGGAGTTTTCGTCTACAGCGGCACGGCTAACTCCAACTCGAGCATCGACTGGTTCCGGAGTCAGCTTTCTCAAAAACAAACCAATTGCCTGCATGCGGATTGCTTTCGATTCCGGACGTTCCTGGAGAGCGACGAGTTGATGACCGATCGCTTCCTGGAGTTTTTGCAGCAGAACGGTTACCACCTCCAACAGGTGGCCATTCTCTCCGAAGACGAGACTGCGTTCGGAAGCCAATCGTCCCCCTCGGGTGCGCGGGTTGATTCCGGCAAAGGAAGCGACGCGGACAAAGAGACTACGCGCGCAGAACCGACCGATCAGAAAGCCCGGCTTGCCGGCCTGGAGGCCTTGCCGGTCTATCTTTACTATCCACGCGACATTGCGACGCTGCGATCGGCCTATGCTCAGCAGTCGATCTTCAGCGCGGGCAAATCGCAGAACGCTCCCAGTTCCACCTTGCGCGGCGACCTGGGCGACGCGGCCACCAGCAAGCACGATACGGTCCGCACCTATGCCGGCGACCTTACGCCATCGGCGCAGGAGGCAACGCTGTTCAGCATCGTCGACGTGCTCAAGGCGAAGCACGTGCAGTTCATCGTGATTCGCAGCACCAATTCGTTGGACCAGCTGTTTCTTTCCGAGTTCCTGCGCCGCTCCTATTCCAGCGGGCGGGTGGTCCTCGACGGAGCAGACCTGCTGTTCCGCCGCGGGGTCCAAGGTGAGGTTTTGCGCGGAGTCATGGTGTTATCGACGTATCCGCTCTTAGCGTGGACGCAGGATCAGATTCACCCGGTGCGACGGAGCGATGGCGGCTACGCGACTTTGACGGATACGTCGCCGCAGCGCAGCTATCGCGTATTCGGCGAAGATCTCGGTGAAGGGACGTACATCGCGGCGCGCGCGCTGTTCCCGCCGGTAAACGATGACACGCGCGCCGTCAGCGACTACGGTGCGCCGGACTGGGCGGCAGCGAGCAGCCCGGACTCGGCAGATGTCCGCGAGCCGGCGACCTGGCTGTCGGTCGTTGGACATCGGCAGTTCTGGCCCATCGCGGTCCTGAATGCGTACACGCTCAGCCACAAAAATCAACCCGATATTCTCGCCGGATCTCAGCTCTACCTTTTGCAACCGGCGGATCTTTTGAAACCCCAAGCGAACAGCAATGGCAGCAACGAAAACGCTCCGGTGAGTCAAGCGGGCCAAGGCAAAGGATCTGACCCGGCAGAGAAAGGCCATAGCTTTCCCCCGGATACCACGGCATTGATGATCTTCTGTTGGGCTCTGGGGTTGGCGCATTGTTACTTATGTTGGACCGGCTGCATTATCGGGGCGCCTCACGCGCGCGCTTACTTCGCACCGATTCCTCTGGCCGAACAACCTGCGCTGATCTTTATCGGCAGTCTGCTGCTGGCGGCGTTGGGTAGCACCTTCGCCGGGAGCACGGGTCTGATCGGAGGGTTTTATAGCGGACATCAGTTCTACTTCTTATGGATCGCGGTAGGGTCCATGGTGGTCTGCGGGTTAGGCGGATTTCTTGCGAACTATTCACTGCCGTTGCTGCATATCCACAGGCGGCGAGCCGCCAAGCGGCAGTCCGCTGCCCGCAAACAGGAGCTAGCGCGCGGTGCCGCTGCGGCGGGGGACGCTCCCGGTAATGCATACGACGCCGTTGTTGCTCTGTCTCGACCTGACGATTCACCGCCGGGACGAGAAACAGAATCCGTTCCCATAGAGACGAGCGGCGGCGGTGACGCTGGGTCAGCTAGTGAAATGTCAAATGGCGATCCTGCAGGTGGCCGGCTAGCCTCTGCGATCCTTTATCTCCGAAACAGGCTGGCCAGACGAGAGATTTCGGTGTGGGCACTCGGTGCGCTCTGGGCGTTGCTGTTTCTCGGCTTGGCGGAAGTGCGCAGGCAATTGAATAGCCGGCTCACACTTGCCAACGCTATCCCGTCATTCTGGCGGAACTCGCACATCAGCAACGGCGTTTCCGGATTGCTGCCGCAGGTCCTGCTCCTCCTCGGTCTGTACGCCTGGTTCTGGAACAATCTTCGCGGACTGTCGTTGTTCGGTGAGGATCGGCCCATGCTGCCCGAGGAAGCGACCCTGCCCGAACGTTTCCTTGCCGCGGAAAACAAGCCGGTGCTCGAATCGCAGGCTGACCGGCGGGAAAAGCACAAGCAGGGTGAGCGTGGCGCGCCTGTGTTCTCCATGTTTAGCGCCGAGCAGGCCGGGGTGCGTACGGAAGCGGCCGCGCGTCCTCTCAGCTGGTCCTACGTGGTGTTCTTTCTGGCAATTCTCGGCACGACCGTTTTGCTGTGTGGGCTGACCCTGGATGGAGTGTTTGTCGAGACCCTCGGTGATCGCGCATTCGGGGTCTTTATCTTCTTCGTCATGTGTATTGCAATCGCCATTGTTCTGTCGGACACTTTGCGGCTTGCCGTTGCCTGGGGACGCCTGCGTCAATTGCTCGTATTCCTGGACCGGTTGCGCCTGCGTCGAACGCTGGCACGCCTGAAAGGACTCTCATGGAAGTCGGTATTGAGCATCAGCGGAAATGTGCTGGAGGAGCGTTATCGGCTGATCTCGCGCCAATTGGAGAGCTCGCGAAATCTGCAAACCGCGCTGGCTGCATGGAAGCCTGGCAACGCCGCCGATGAGGCGCACAAGGAAGTCGCCATGCGCGAACTGGGCCACTGCGAGGAAGCCGGTCTGCAGTTCGCCGTCGAGTACGCGGCCGCGTTACGGAAGCCGTCGCGTGAGGTAGTCGCTGCGCTCAAAGAGAACCTCAGGACTTATCAGCGTGTGATCGCCAATACTGCGGGACGAATTTTGAGCAATATCATCCTCCCCGCCTGGCAGCGTGAGGAACAATCGCTCATCCTCGAGCTCGAAGCCGATGGCAAGACCGAGGAAAAAGAAGAATCGTTACCGCCCTTATCGGCGGATGCATACGTACGCGCCGCGGAGGAATTCTTCGTATTACCCTATCTGGGATTTATTCAGAACATACTCGGGGCAATGCGTACGGTGATTATCGGTGTTCTGTTGCTGTTTATGGCGACCACTCTGGCGCTGTCAAGCTATCCCTTCAGCCCCCGGCCGGCGCTGGGCGCGATTTTCCTGATCCTGTTTCTGATGGTCGGAGCCGTCGTAGTATTCGTCTACACAAAGATGCATCGCGATGCTACCCTCAGCCATATCACGCAAACGCGGCCGGGAGAGCTGGGATTCGAGTTCTGGAGCAGGATTTTTAGTTTTGGTATCGGTCCGCTGATTGGACTGCTCACGACGTTGTTCCCCTCGATCACGGACTTCGTGGTCTCCTGGCTGCAACCGGGAACGGAAATGATGAAGTGATTCTGTAGCCACAGAATTCGGGAGAAGATCCTCACCATGGGTACTGCACTGCTTCCCAATACCATGCCCGACGGACCGGCGCCGCCGTCCGCAGAGCCGCGCCATATTCGGTGGCAGGACGTTGCGGTTGAACCACTCAAGCCCTTGATCGACCGTCAGCTCGTGGTGGGCGACAACATCATGATCGCGCGCGTTCTGCTGAAGAAGGGTGCGTTCGTGCCCATGCACAGCCACCT